>VFQN01004445.1_pt1 | contig 18489 bp, 33 predicted proteins | sample 3512371 | NCBI WGS metagenome assembly VFQN01 (sample SAMN10412370, study PRJNA504923) | tailings metagenome | isolation source: Replicate 2 from Balatoc abandoned mine | place: Philippines: Itogon, Benguet | collected 2017-08-28 | reverse complement strand
CCCCCACCCCCAGGGGCCACGCCTCCGAGAACCCCGAGCTGCCCACTGCCCTGGCGGCGCACGGCATAGAGTTCCTGGGCCCCCCTGCCGGGCCCATGGCGGCGCTGGGGGACAAGGTGGGCACCCTTTGGAGTGATGTAGGCTGTGTCGCTTGTGCGTGCTGTGTACTAAGTGCCGTCATGACATGGCATGAGAGGACGGCGGTGGAAGGCGGTGCATCCCAGGACCCCAAAAGCCACCGAGGCCACGTGTGCTACTCCTGGCCAGTACCCACCGTCGTCCGTTCAACCCCGTCCCCTCCGTTCCTCTCCCTTCCGGGGCCTTTCCTACCCAATCGTCGCCGTCCTTTCTGCCCCCCACCAGATCGGCTCCACGCTCCTGGCCCAGGCCGCCGGCGTGCCCACCCTGCCCTGGAGCGGCAGCCACGTGGCCGTGTCGGTGTCCGAGTGCTCCGGCGGCGTCATCCCGCCCGCCACCTACGCAGACGCATGCATCGCGGGCGTGGAGGAGGCGGTGGAGGCGTGCAGGGCGGTGGGATACCCCGTCATGCTAAAGGCGTCGTGGGGCGGCGGCGGAAAGGGCATCCGAAAGGTAGGAGGAGGTGGGGGCAGGGCGCGGTGAACGCAGCTGTTGCTGGTACGAGGGGGCGAGGGTTGGGATAGAGCAGTGGGCTACCCCGTCGTGCTTAAGAAGTCATGGGGCGGCGGCGGAAAGGGCATCCGAAAGGTAAAGGGGGCTGGGTGGGACCCGACGGACCCATGGGTCGGCCTGCCTGGGCGATGCGCTACGGTATGGAAGCAGTGGGTCGTCGTTCTCACCAATGCGCGTTTCAACACATCCGGCTGTTTGTGAGCCATCCCACAATTCTCTGTTCAACCGGCGCTTGTCTTTACCGAGGAACACAGCTTTCAGTGGCTAGCCAACAATGACAACGACATCGAAAAACCCGCGGCCGGCCGCCCACCCCAGGTGCACTCGGACGACGAGGTGCGGTCCGTGTACAAGCAGGTGGCAGGGGAGGTCCCGGGCAGCCCCATCTTCGCCATGAAGCTGGCGCCGCCCAGCCGCCACCTGGAGGTGCAGCTGCTGTGCGACAAGCACGTGAGTAGTGGTCTGTGGCCACACCAAGCTGCTGTTGTTAATGTATAATCCATGCTTGACCATGACCGCTTCGCCGGAGATTATACACCCTGATCGCTTCCCATACGCCAACACACTGTGAGGAACCGTAGGCCTCGTCGAAGCGTTTACCCTCGTGGAACCCCTATCTGCCCCTCTCCCACGCCCTCCTTGCAACTCCACCCCAGGGCAACGTGGCCAGCCTGTACTCCCGCGACTGCAGTGTGCAGCGGCGCCACCAGAAGATCGTGGAGGAGGGCCCCGTGGTGGGGGTGCCGCAGGTGGGTTCGGGGGCGTGTATCCGGCGTGTGTATTAGCGTGTTGCGGTGTGTGTGCGTACGCAGCAGGCGCCACCAGAAGATCGTGGAGGAGGGCCCCGTGGTGGGGGTGCCGCAGGTGGGTTCGGGGGCGTGTATCCGGCGTGTGTATTAGCGTGTTGCGGTGTGTGTGCGTACGCAGCAGGCGCCACCAGAAGATCGTGGAGGAGGGCCCCGTGGTGGGGGTGCCGCAGGTGGGTCAGGGGGCAGCGTGTTGCGGTGTGCGTGTTTACGCAACAGGCGCCATCAGAGGGTCGCGGGTGAAGGGGGCGGGGGAAGGGGGCGGAGGGGTCCTGTGGTGGGGGTGAGGGACGGGGAGTTGGTTGGGCGTAACGATTGTCAGCGGTAGTACACCCGCTACTCCACCGTTGCAACATTTCGTGCTGTGCATATGCACCCCGGGCGTCAGCTAGCCCGTCCAAAACGACCTGGACCGCCCCTCAACCGCCGACACGCCGGCAAATCACATATCTACTGCACACAGCCTTACCTCCGCAACCCCCAACCTATAGCCCGTCTTGTGTGACATGAGTACTATGCTCACCCCCTGGCCCGGCTGGTGGTCACGACCTAATACACACTGCCGCTAATACACATGCCCCTGGCCCCACAGCCGGTCCTGCGCGACATGGAGCGCTGCGCCCGCGCATTGGCCGCCTGGTGGGCTACGTGGGGGCTGCCAAAGCTAATATACACTGACGCTAATACACATGCCCCTGGTCCCACAGCCCGTCCTGCGCGACATGGAGCGCTGCGCCCGCGCCCTGGCCCGCCTGGTGGGCTACGTGGGGGCAGCAACCGTGGAGTACCTGTACGTCGTGGACGAGCAGAAGTACTACTTCCTGGAGCTTAACCCACGCCTGCAGGTACGGGTCCTGAGAGCTGTACGGTGCGGCAGTTCCCTCGACACAGTGTTTAGGCGAAGTCCAAGCCATTCGCCCATGAAAAGGCTGGGTGCATGATGACGGTGGGCAGCAAGGTAGCACACATGCCTTTCGTCCCAGCTGCAGTTCGGCTGCTAACCCGCGCCATTTTGCCCCGTGTGCATGTGTATTAACCAGGTGGAGCACCCTGTGACGGAGGGCATCACCGGCGTCAACCTGCCCGCCTCCCAGCTGCTCATTGGCTGCTAACCCACGCCGCGTTGCCCCGTGTGCATGTGTATTAACCAGGTGGAGCACCCTGTGACGGAGGGCATCACGGGCGTCAACCTGCCCGCCTCCCAGCTGCTCATCGGCTGCGGAGTGCCGCTGCCGCGCATCCCCTTCGTGCGGGCGCTGTACGGGCAGGAGCCCAAGGGCACGCAGCACTTCGACATGGAGACCACGCCACAGGTAATGGGGATGTATTGTGCAGCTTCCTTACTTGTGCAGCAAGCTCCCTGACCGCACATGAGACGCCCCCGTACGGCCGTACACCTACGCGGTCGCCGTGCGCGTTAAGGCCTGCCATGTAATTTGGTACCGTAATGTCGATTAAGCTGAAGCAACATGTGCGCCCTTACCCCATCCAGCGCCCGCCCGACGGCCACGTGGTTGCCGTCCGCGTGACGGCTGAGGACGCTGCTGACGGCTTCAAGCCCACCGCGGGCCGCATCGACGAGCTGCACTTCCGGCCCACGCCCGACGTGTGGGGCTACTTCTCGGTCAAGAGCGGAGGGGGCATCCACCAGTTCAGCGACTCGCAGGTGGGCAAGACAGACTGTTAATACACTGCCAATACTGACTGCTACTACACGCATAGCCATCACCAGTTCAGCGACTCGCAGGTGGGCAAGACAGACTGTTAATACACTGCCAATACTGACTGCTACTACACGCATAGCCATCACCAGTTCAGCGACTCGCAGGTGCGGCAGGGAAACGGCTGTGTGACTGCAACCCCAAAGCAGCAGCGCACTTCGCTAATACACGCCCCCACACGCAGCTCCTCCTCCGCCCGGCTACCACTCATAAACCCGCCTTCTACTTCAGCACGTTTCTCACCGACGCCCGCTGCCCTTCTGCTTCCCTCGCCCGCAGTTCGGTCACCTGTTTGCGCGCGGCGACTCCCGCGAGGCCGCCCTGCGCGCCATGGCCGTGGCCCTCCGTGACGTGGTCATCCGCGGGGAGATCCGTACCACCACAGACTATGTCCTGGACCTCATCACCTCGCCCGAGCTGGAGGGATGCCGCGTGCACACGGGCTGGCTGGACAGCCGCATCGCGGCGCGCGTCAAGCCCGGGCGGCCGCCGTGGTACATCTCAGTCATCGCGGGTGGGTCAGCGTGGGTTAGCGGGGTTGTGGGTTAGCAACGGTGTGGGTTGGCGGGGGTGTTGGGCGAGAGGGGCCAGCTGGTGGCTTGTGTCAAGCCCGGGCGGCCGCCGTGGTACATCTGCGTCATCGCGGGTGGGCCCGCGTGGATAGCTGCAGTGTGGGTTAGCACGGGTGTGGGTTGACGTGGATATGGGTTGGATGGTAAGTAACTAACGTAGACCGATTTCCTCGGGTGACGCCGTGGTCCAAATGTTAGTCGTAGTGCGTTTCGATCACCGCAGCAATTAGCATGAAAATCATCGGAAAACTCACCTGAACACAAGGCCTTTTCCGCATGTGCGCCCTGCTGCAGGCGCGGTGGTCAAGACCGCTGCCGCCGTGGCCTCCGCCTCCTCCGAGTACCTTGGCTTCCTGGCCAAGGGCCAGCTGCCGCCGCCGGGCATCAGCCTCACCAAGTACGAGCACACCATGGTGGGTGGCTAGTGATCGGGGTGTGTATTAGGTTAGTACCAGAGCATCGGTGTGTCTTAGGTTGGTACCAGCCTTACCAAGTACGAACACGCCATGGTGGGTGGCTAGTGATCGGGGTGTGTATTAGGTTGGTACCAGAGCGTCGGTGTGTCTTAGGTTGGTACCAGCCTTACCAAGTACGAACACGCCATGGTGGGTGGCTAGTGATCGGGGTGTGTATTAGGTTGGTACCAGAGCGTCGGTGTGTCTTAGGTTGGTACCAGCCTTACCAAGTACGAACACGCCATGGTGGGTGGCTGGTTGCATCATGACGTACGGAATGCGCGTGTGTGCACATTGACACGGTGTAGAAAGCCGGTCCATGCCAGCCCCCGCCGACTACAAGCAGGGTGCATAGATGCATACCGCCACCCCGCCGGGGCCCCCACTTCTCCACGCCGACTCACTGACTTCGGCGTGGACTGCAACCCACACTTCTCGGCGTGCGAGCACCCGTCTCCCCTCCCCTGTTCCCTTACCAGGTGATTGAGGGCATCAAGTACAGCGTGTCCCTGTGGACCATGGCTTTCAGTGAAGGACCAGACCCCTTAGTTGGATTGGCCCCCAATCTATATCTCCCTCTTTTGTCCCCCATTAGGTGATTGAGGGCATCAAGTACAGCGTGTCCCTGGTGCGTCGTGGCGTGGGTCTGGCCACCGTCAGCCTCACGGGGGCGGGCTCCGGCAGCGTGGAGGTGGCGTACCGCAAGATGGGCGACGGGGGCGTGCTGCTGCAGGTGGGTTAGCAGCACATGCACCAGGGGGTGTGGGTTAGCAGCAGTGGTGTGTGGGGCCAGCGTGGAGGTGGCGTGCGGCAAGATGGGCGACGGGGGCGTGCTGCTGCAGGTGGGTTAGCAGCACGCGCGCCAGGGTTGTGGGTTAGCAGGAAGTGCGCCGGGCAAATACCACCTCAACGTACCCCAGTCATCCCGACCTGCGCTGATATGCAATCTCCTTGACGCACGCGCTCCACTCACGCTTGTACCGCCGTACGACAACCACCCTTTCAGGTTGACGGCCAGGCGCACGTGGTGCACAGCGAGTACGAGGCCGCCGGCACCCGCTTGCTGGTCAACGGGCTGACGGTGCTGCTGGAGGCGGAGGCCGACCCCTCCCGCCTGCTGGCGGCCAGCCCCGGCAAGCTGGTGCGGCGCCTGGTGCCGCATGGGGCGGCGGTGGCCAGGGACCAGCCCTACGCGGAGATGGAGGTGGGTATGCGGCAGGGGCGAACACGTGGGTGCAGGTGCGCGCAAAGGGGCCGGGCGGTGCACCGAGCTGCACCGAGATGGAGGTGGGTGCGGCAGGAGCGGGCACATGGTATTAGGCATGGCAGTGCACCGAGCGGTGGCGTTACTATGCAGCACACGACCTTGCCCGGCTCGGTGGCCTTACGTCGCCGCTTGCACCCTTGCACCACCACCCCGCTCCTCTTGGGTACCCTACCCCTGATCCCTCCGCCTGTACGACGTTGGCGCGTCCCCTGAACACCCTTCCTGCCCTGCCTCGCGTCCGCCCCCAGGTGATGAAGATGGTGATGCCGCTGCTGTCCCCCGCCGCCGGCACGCTGCGCTGGGTGGCGCCCGAGGGCGCGGCGGTGGCGGCAGGGGAGCTGCTGGCGCGCCTGGAGCTGGCGGAGGGGCAGGCGGTGGCGGCGCCGGAGCCCTTCCCGGGCTCCTTCCCCGAGCTGGGGCCGCCGCAGGTGGGTCGGTGAACGACTGCCTTGCCACCTGTCCGTGTCTCCCTTCAGAAGTGTGCGTGGGAATGGGTTTCCCAGGATGCATCCCAAACAACCACAGGTACCCAAGGACCGCGTGGATCGTCTGCTTACTGCCGGCCTGACCTGAGCGTGCGGCGAAAGGCCAACTCCTGATCCATCTCCAGGTCCCCACACCGGGCGGACCACCGCCTGGCTGCCGTCCCTACCTGTGTATGCCGCAACGTATGTACCACATAGTCATCTTCATTTTACACTTACATGCTCAAATCTATACTCAATGCCACGATTCCCACCCCCAGGTCCCCAGTGACCGCGCCGATCACCGCCTAGCGGCCGCCGTGGAGTCCGCCCGCTGCGTGCTGTCAGGCTACGTGGTGTCCCCCGCCTGGGTGGTGGAGGAGCTGGTGGCCTGCCTGGACTCCCCTGCGCTCGCCCTGCTGCAGTGGCAGGCGGAGCTGCACGTGGCACGTGGCAGGCTGCCCGGCGGCCTGGTTTCGGCGCTGGAGGGCGCGGTGGCGGCGCACGCGGAGGAGGTGGCGGCGGTGGAGGCGGCGGCGGCGGCGATGGAGGCGGCGGCGGGAGGGGAGGGGGCAGAGGGGGGGGCGGGGGCCATGGCGGCGGGGCTGCTGCATTGCGGGGACTTCCCGGCGGGGGCTGTGGTGGAGCTGATGGAAGCTGCACTGCAGGTGGGTGGAGTGTGGCGTGGATGCCTTTGCGTCCTGGGCCAGGGTGGGCTGATGTAGCGTCAGCCGTTGGAGGGGCAGCGCTCGCTTGGTGGGTTCGTACCTGCGCCTTCCACACAGCGCGTTTGGCTAGTTTAGCCCATATCATGCCGTCGCCAACAAAGCGATTGTACTGGTGCTCTACGCTGCTGCCGCTGCTGTTGTCCCACGTGCTCAGGAGGCCTCCCCCGCCGACGCGGCCGCCCTGGGTTCGGCCCTGGAGCCGCTGCTGCGCCTGGCCCGTGCGCACGCTGGGGGCAAGCAGGCGTACGCCCGGTCAGGTGCGCAGCATGGCGGTTCAGAAGTGCGCGCAGTGCGATATGCCTTGCTGCGCTTTAGGGGTACTCCCTTAAGATACCGTTTACACTCAACGGCTGCGCGCTGCACGCGCTCTATCCCGAACGTAGCTCACGTGCGTGTGTGTCCTGCTACCCTGCCGTACAGTGGTATCGGAGCTACTGGAGGCCTTTCTGTCGGTAGAGGAGGCGTTCGCCTTCGCGCCGCCATCCGCCGCCAGTAACGCCAGCGGCGGCGCCGCAACCGGCCCCGCTGGCGCTGCCTCTGGCGGCAGCGGCGGCGGCCCGGCCGCTACTGCTGCCGCCGGCGCAGCAGCCCCAGCGGGCGGCGCCAGCGGCTCCACATCTGGCGGCGCAGCCGCTGGTGCTGGTGCAGGCGGCGGCGGCGGCGGCGCTGCCGCCTCCACTCCCATCACCACAGAGCAGGAGGCTGTGGATGCGCTGCGCAAGCAGCACGCGGGCAAGCTGGATGTGGTGCTGGAGCTGGTGGTGTCGCACCAGGTGGGCGGGTGGGGCGGTTGGGGCGGTTGAAACGCCGGTGTTGACAGCTAGGGCTAGAAGGTCACCAAGCAACCGGTCCATAGCCGCATCGGGTTGCGGTGCACTTGGCGCAGCAGCCGTTGTTGGCCTTGGAAAAACGTAAGGCTGCGTCTGACGTGCATGGAGCAGGGCGCCCAGGTTCCAAGCGCCCAGGTTAAAGCGCACGCTTGTGCGAACGCCGTCGGTGTGTCTTAACCCACCCTTCATTTTTTACCGTTGTCTTCACACACCTGGCCGATAACGCCACTGCAGGGCCTGAAGTTCAAGGTGCAGCTGGTGCTGGGACGCTGCTGCACGCCAACCATTGGTGTGTATTAACGCACACTCCTCCCTGCCCCCCACCCCGCAGGGCCTCAAGCGCTGGTGCTGGGTCTGATGGGCCGCCTGGTGCTGCCCAACCCCGCGCCCTAACCCACCCTGAATTTACCGTTGTCTTCACACACCTGGCCGATAACGCCACTGCAGGGCCTGAAGTTCAAGGTGCAGCTGGTGCTGGGACGCTGCTGCACGCCAACCATTGGTGTGTATTAACACACATACTCCTCCCTGCCCCCCTCACCCTACAGGGCCTCAAGCTCAAGGTGGAGCTGGTGCTGGGCCTGATGGGCCGCCTGGTGCTGCCCGACCCCGCGCCCTACCGCCCCGCGCTGAGGCGGCTGGCGGCGCTGACGGCACCCGGCACGGGGGAGCTGGCGGCACGGGCGGCGCAGCTGCTGGTGGGTGTGCGCTGTGTGCAGTTGCCCTGAGGGTCTGTTGTTGGTTGCAAGTGTCCTTGTGTCGGGGCGCCATGCTCATCGTGTGGGTTGTCCATAGAATAGGAGAAGGACAACTCTTGGAACGGCCTGCTGAGTGCCGCTTCCCGCCCCACACCCACCGCAGGAGCAAAGCTTGCTGGCCGACCTGCGCTCCGTTGTCGCCCGCGCCCTGTCCGGCCTCGACATGTTCACAGACGCCGCCTCCGCCGCCGCCGGCCAAGCTGCCGCCGCCGCCGCCAGCGGGCCCCTGTCGCCCGTCGCCAGCGGCGGTGGCGGCGCCGGCGGCGCCCTGGCCGTCGGCCCGCTGGGCGCCAGCGTGCCTCCGGCGGGGCTGCTGAGCCCCGCGGGGTCCGTTACGCCGACTCCGGGCGGGGGCGTGGTGCGGCGGAGCACGATGGCTGAGGGGATGTTCAGCGGCCTGCCCGTGGGGTCACGTGGGAGGTAAGCGGGCGTTGCTCTTTAGGGTCAAGGAGTATGGACAGAGCCTACCGTGGAGGGTGCCTTCTGTGCATTCTGCTGCCCGTGGGGTCGCGCGGGAGGTGAGGGGCGTAGGCGGGACAAAGCTAGCAGAATTCAGAGACCAGGAGCTTATGCGTAAAAATAATCTGGGCCCTGTGATGTGTAACCTATTGAAATTGTGTTGTCACGTAACTGGACTAGGGCCCATGCATGCCCGCAATATGTCTGCCCTTACTCCGCGGTGGAACTTGGCATTCAACTACTGCCCTGGCATCACCCCTTGCCTCCCTCACCCGCCCCTTATGCCCGCCCCCGTGCCTCCAGCTTCCACTACTCCAGCGGCCTTGAGGCTCAGGTGGAGCGGCTTGTTGGCGCCAACGCCGCTGTGGAGGACGCCCTTGCCTCCCTGCTGGTCGACAGCGGGTGGGCGGCGGGCTGGGCGGCGCAGCGCGCGGCGGGGGCCAGGGGAGGGGCCCCGGGCGGCGGCGGCGGCGGCGCCGCCGGCAGCGGCGGCGTGACCAGCGGCGGCGGCAGTAGCAGCATGGGCCCCGCAAGCCACGCGGGGGCGCTGCGGCGGCGGGCGGCGCTGACGTACGTTAAGCGGCTGTACTCGCCGTACCTGCTGCGGGAGCCGCTGGTACAGCAGTACGGAGACGGTGGGTTAGGGTCGGTGCATGTGCCCCGGCAAGCAGCAGGGCGGACCAACTGGGATCCCAGGCGCCTCTGGGTTGGGTACGGAAAGTAAGGAGCAACATGGCGGCAAAGTAGGAAACCGCTAGCTACATTCGGCTTGTGGCAGTGATGGATGGGAATATGGGTTGCGTTATCACTGCAGGCAGGGCATGCAGTATTAATGCCGTCGTACTCGGGTACGACTCTCCCGCCTTTCGACCACGTGCTTGCAGGCTGCCTGCTGGTGGTGTGGATGTACGACGACCCGCCCGCCGCCAACACGCCCGCCTCCCGTCAGCGCATGGGCGCGCTGCTGCTGCTGGACGAGCTTGACGGCATGGCGTCCGGCCTGGCGGCGCTGGCGGCGCTGGCGGAGGGGCTGCTGCGCACCGACGGCGGCGCCGCCGCCGCCCTGGGCACGCTGCACGTGGCGCTGCAGGGCTCAGAGCAGGTCTCGGCGGCGGCGGCGGCGACGGCGCCGTCGAGGAGCAACAGCGTGGCGTCGGTCAGCAGCGGCGGCGGCGGCGGCCACCGGCGCTCGCCGTCGCTGACGGCGCAGTGCCTGCTGTCGGGCCTGACGCCGGCGGGCAGCGGCTCGGCGGCGGGCATGGACGCGCTGCTGCCGCCTGCGGAGCAGGGCGTGGACGGCAGCCGCGCCATCGCCGCCGCCGTCAGCGCCGCCGTCGTGGCGGCGACGCCGGCGCTGCGTGAGCTGGGCTGCGCCGCCGTCAGCGTGCTGGCGCCCGGCAGCGCCGGCGCCAGCCCGCTGCGCTTCGGCTGGCGCTGGGTACCGGAGGCGGCTACCCAACCGCCAACCGCCAACGGCTGCTACATGTACGACAGCTTCATGTCGGCGGTTGAGCCCATCACCGGCGCGCTGCTGGAGCTGTCCAGCCTGCCCGTGCCGCGCGCGCCCGCCACCTCAACCGCCCCAACCGCCCAACCGCCAACCGTCGCGCCGGCCCAGGGGCTGCTGTACCGGCCCAGCCGCAACCGCCAGTGGCACCTATTCACGGTTGTGGAGCGCCGCGATGCGCGGTCGCCGCCCCTGAAGCGCATGTTTGTGCGGGGGCTGGTGCGGGGGCTGGGGCACCCCGCCCTCCTGGCCGCAAGCTACAGCGGCAACGGGGCGGCGGTGGCCACGGCGGCAATGCAGGAGATGGAGGAGGTGCTGGTGAGTGGGCTAGGGCGGGTGTGGGTTAACACGTGCAGCTATGCGGATGCTGCATGTGCTGGGGTTTAGTGCTACGATGGCCATGTGAGGGTGGAAGGATTTAAAAGGTGGTAAAGTGGTTAGGGTATAGGGAGGCCCTGCCTTCGTTGTCGCTCGCTGACTGCGTTGCCGCCAATGCGGATGTATTGTGCATTGTGCTGACGGGCATGTCGCATGCTCAGGAGGTTGGACCGCGCCTCATGGATACACCGTAAAATTAACTGCAGCTATGCTGGCGGGCAGGCGTTACCGTATGGGGGCATCCAAAACCGTTTGCGAGCATCGCCCTACACGCACACCTGTCATTTGGCCCGTATCGCAACTGCTGTGCAGGTGTCTTGCCTGAACGAGCTGCAGCGCTCCGGCGCCGCCCCCGCCGACGGCGACGCCGCCGCCACGCGCCCCGACTGGGCGCACGTGCTATTCAGCGTGCTGCCGCCGCTGCCGCTGCCGCCGGGCGGGCGGGAAGACCCGCGGGTCGCTGCGGCGCTGCGGGCGGCGGCGGCGGCGGCCGTGGCGCGGCACGGGGGGCTGCTGCGGGCTGCGGCGGTGGCGGTGTGGGAGCTGCGGCTGCGGGGGCCGCTGAGGGAGGCGGCGTGGAGGGTGGTGGTGTCCATGCCCACGGGTGGGTGTGTAGCGTATGCAGTTGCGTGGACAAATTCGGGTGGGTGTGTCTTAAGGGGATGCTGCACCTGGGCGGACTGTGCCGTGAAGAGCGCAGGTGTAGGAGTGAACATTGTCTGGAAATGTGAGGGCAGTTGTGCTTGCGAGTGGCCAAGGATGAGCAGGCTCGCGGAGGCACTTCTGGTGCGAGCTGCTTTTTAAATTTGCAGACCTGAGGGGGTTGTGTTTGACTGCGGTTGCCGCCTGCAGGCCACGAACACGGGGAGGAGCACGTGGCAGTGTACCGCGAGGTGCTGTACGAGCCGCCAACCGACAGCAACGAAACAACTGCCAGCGGCCGGAGCAACGCCGTCTCCGAGAGCCAGCTGCCGCTGCGGGTCTACGCCCCAGCCTCAACCGTACAGCAGCCCGCGCAGCAGCCCAGCTCCCTCATGTCGTACCTTCCATCCTTCCTGACTCATCTGTACGACAAGCCGCCACCGGCGGCGGCCCTGCCGCCGTACGTTCCGGCTACAGGCGGTCCCGGGTCGGGCGCTCTGGCGGGCGTGGTGGTTGGCTCGACGTACCCGCCCCTGGAGCCGCTGCAGCAGAAGCGGTTGGCGGCGCGCCGCCACAACGTGACGTACGTGTACGACTTCCCTGCCGTATTTGAGGCGGCGCTACGGGACATCTGGGCGGCACGCGCGGCGGCAGGTGCGGCCAACATTTGCATTCCAGGGGCCGCTCCTTGGCAGGCCATGTGCAAGTGCCCGTCCAGTTGCTCTGCGCCTTGTCGTGGCGAGCGTGTCCCCACTCACCATAGTACCGTTTGTGCTGTGCGGTATTCCCACAGGCGAGCCCAACTCCGTGCCCCCCTCGGGCAAGCTGGTGGAGGTGCAGGAGCTGGTGCTGCCGCCGCAGCCCCTTGCCCTGGCCGCACACCCACACGCACACACCGCAAGCAGCAGCAGCAGCAGCGGCAGGGCCCAGCTGCCCCCCGCGGGGGCCACTGTGGCCGCTCGCCGCAGCGCCGGCGGCGCGGCGGCTGGCGGCGCCGGAGGGATGGCGACCGTGCCATGCTCGGACTTCCGCAGCCCGCCGCGGCTGCAGCCCGCGCCGGCGGGACGGCCGGCGGTTGGCGGCAACGACTGCGGCATGGTGGTGTGGGTGCTGCACCTGCGCACGCCCGAGTGCCCACAGGTGCGTCAACACTGTGACCAGCCTCATGCTGCCACCTTCTTCCCGTATGTGGCGTCGGCGTGTCCTGCCTTATGTAGAGCGTGCTCGATCCGTTGCAACGAGGGGTGCTCTGAACTTGCGACCGCGCCGTCGTTGTCCTCCCCTCCCCCAGCGCCCCAGGGCTGCTCGGTGGTTGCTGTTTCCAACGACGTCGCGCGTTGCCACTTCCTACCTTGCTGCCGGACGTGTTGCAAACGGCAACTGCTGTCTTTCCTCCGTCTTTGTCCACCCCCCTTGCAGGGCCGCTCCGTGGTTGCCGTTGCCAAACGACATCACGTCATAGTACACCTTGTGAACTTGTATAGTGCCAGTCGCATTTCAAACAGCATCCGTTGCCTTTTTCTTGTCCCGTCCACCCCCTTTCGCAGGGCCGCTCGGTGGTTGCCGTGGCCAACGACATCACGTGGCAGTCGGGCGCCTTCTCGCCCGCCGAGGACGCCGTGTTCCGCGCCGCCGTGGACTACGCGCTGGAGGAGCGGCTGCCGCTGCTGTACCTGGCGGCAAACGCGGGGGCACGCGTGGGGCTGGCCACGGAGGTGCGTGTGTGTATGTGGGGGGAGGGGCCAGGGATCGGGGCAGGGTCGGCCAACGAGATGGGTGGGAGCCAGGTATGAGCCACCGGGGACGTACGCGGATAATCGAGAAGATGCGAAGGAAGGGCCATCCTCCTCCGTCGACCATGGCGTCACATTTTTGCTCTGCGTGTCACACCTCGTCTGCCGTCCCCTGGACCGGTGCCCTCGCCTCCCCTGCCTGCAGGTGCGCGACTGCCTGCAGGTGGAGTGGACCGACCCCTCCGCCCCCGACCAGGGCTGGGCCTACCTGTACCTCACAGACGAGGACCACAAGCGCCTGGTGCGCGACCCGGCCGCACGGGGAGCGGTCGTGCCCACCGTGCGGGCAGAGGTGAGGCCGCGCCAGGGTGCTGTGGACTGCGAGTACATATCATATATTGGTGTGTCATCCTCGCTCGTGCGGTCTGTATTTGCCTGTGGGCATGCAACAACAACGAAGTGGCAGTGCACGCGGGCTCAAAGCGCGTCTTGTTTCGGGGCGCGCTCACTAACGCCGGTACAATGCCAACATCACTGTGTCACCCTGTCGCACATTTGCTTGGCGTCGCCCCCGCAGCCCCTCCCGTCCCCCGACGGCTCCGGCGCCGTGCGCTGGGTTGTTCGCGACGTGGTGGGGGCGGAGGACGGCCTGGGCGTGGAGTGCCTCAGCGGCAGCGCGGCCATTGGCAGCGCCTTCTGCAGGTGGGGGTGGACACGTGTATTAGCGCGGTGTGTGTATTACGGAAGCACTGTTCGTGGCGGCCGCGAGCCACGGTGTCATGGAGCAATTCTTCTCATCCTGCACCACGTAAGAGGGGTAAGAGCTGGTGACTTGTCCTGCTCAATGTACTGCAACCCGGCATCCCGGTCACATCCTGGGATCCTAACACACACGGCACCCCGGACCTCAGGGCGTGGCGCGAGGGTTACACCAGCACGCTGGTGTCTGGGCGCACGGTGGGCATCGGGGCCTACCTGGCGCGCCTGGGCCGCCGAGTGGTGCAGCGGGCGGACCAGCCCATCGTGCTCACAGGCTTCGCGGCGCTCAACAAGCTGCTAGGGAGGCAGGTGGGTTAGCGTTGGGAGACCGTGTGGGTTAAGGGGCGGCGGGCGGACCAGCCCATCGTGCTCACAGGCTTCGCGGCGCTAAACAAGTTGCTGGGGAGGCAGGTGGGTTAGCGTGGAGCGGCGAGTGCGGCGGCATGCATGGAACAGCATAGCGTTTCCGCGACTGGCTGCAATTGGGATCTCGCGCATCTGCCAGTTCTGCCGGTCCGTGTGCTACACCGCATGTGGGGGAAGAAAAACGGCATCATGACAGCCGCCGCTTTATGCCTGGCCACTGCTGCTGTCCACCTCCCAATCTCCGTCCGACCACTCCCCTCACGTGTACACCTCCCGCATGCAGCTGGGCGGCCCCCGGGTCATGGAGGTCAACCCACACATCTTTAATCACACCCTAACCCACACGCTCCCTCCCCAGGTGTCCACCTCGCACATGCAGCTGGGCGGCCCCCGCGTCATGGCGGTCAACCCACACACCTTAACCCACACCCATACCCACACGCTCCCTCCCCAGGTGTCCACCTCGCACACGCAGCTGGGCGCCACCCAAGTCAAGCCTCAACCCACACATCTTAACCCACACTCTAACCCACACGCCCACCACCGCAGGTGTACACCTCGCACATGCAGCTGGGCGGCCCCCGCGTCATGGCGGTCAACGGCGTGTCGCACCACGTGGTGGTGGACGACCTGGAGGGCGTCCGCCTCATGCTCCAGCTGCTGGCCTTCGCGCCGCCGCAGCTGGGCGCGCCGCCGCAGCCACTGCTGTCCGCCGACCCACTGTCACGGCACGTGGCGTACCTTCCGGGACCGGGGGAGAAGCTGGACCCCAGGGCCGCAATTGCAGGTGGGGCCTGAGATGCTGTGAATAGGGCTGCTTGGGGCAGGTAGGACCGCGCGTGAGTGTTATGGCGCGCAGGGGGTGGTGGTAGTGCACATGGGCAGGGGGCCGTACCGGGTGCTTAAAGGGGGTACGCGTAAGACGCGAGGAACGCGTGTCAGGCGTCAGGGATTTCCGGAAACGCTGGTGCCTGCATGCAAAGAGGAAGTGAGTGCCCCACGGGGTCAGGGCCCGAAGGACGGGAGCAACGAAAAACGAGTACTTCATGCTGCCTTCTCGAGGGTTCGGGTTGGGTTTGGAGGTGGCATGCTACGTCACGTGAGCCACGGGCAGAGGACTGCCGACAGGCATCCAGCAACCAGGGGAGACCCATAGGCCCTGGCGGTTTGACATCGCCATGACATCTCAACCTGCTGGCGCCCATGCGGACTCCACACCGCGTCCTCCTCACCCCCGCAGGCCGCGACGGCGGCGGCCCCGGCGGCTGGCAGTCCGGCCTGTTCGACCGCGGCACGTGGTTGGAGAGCCAGGCGGGCTGGGCGCGCACCGTGGTGGCGGGCCGCGCGCGCCTGGGCGGCCTGCCCGTGGGCGTCATCGCGGTGGAGACCAGCACCGTGACACGTGTGCTGCCGGCGGACCCCGGCATGCCCGACTCGTGCGAGAGCGTGGTGCCGCAGGCGGGACAGGTGGGGCCGGGGGGAGAGCGGGTGTGTGAGTGTAGGGTGGGGCGGGTGTCGCACTGTCGCTGCCAGCGAAGCCAAGTGCGTGTTATGGTTCTAATTGTCGTAGGTGTGTGAAGTAGCGAAGGTTTTTGCATGGTGGATTTGCGGCAGCAGGGGACCGACGTCGTCCGGTTTTGTGGTTCGCGCCACACGCCAATGCAAGGATTTAACGCACTGTGCCAACCGGGTGAACGCAGGCGATGCTACATGACCAAAATACACATGTTACATGAACAAAATGCGTCATGGCTTTCCCACAGGTGTGGTTCCCCGACAGCGCCGAGAAGACAGCTGCCGCCATCGAGGAGTTTGGCGCCGAGGGTCTGCCGCTGTTCATCCTGGCCAACTGGCGGGGCTTCAGCGGGGGCATGAGGGACCTGTTCGACGGGGTGCTGCAGGTGGGTTAGCGAGTGTGGGTTAGCTGTCTGATAAGGGACCTATTAGACGGGGTGCTGCAGGTGGGGCGGGCGGAGGGGCGTGTGGGTCACACTGCAGTTGCGACTTTTACCTAATTGTTGCACCGCTTCCCGCTCCACCACCAGGCCGGCTCGCTGATCGTGGAGCGGCTGCGCACCTACCGCCAACCCGTGTTCGTCTACATCCCCCCTGGCGCTGAGCTTCGGTGGGTCGCGTGCCGCATTGCCACGTGCCGTGTGCCCCCCGTGCCGACGCGTCACGTGCCACGACGCGTCACGTGACGGTGAGCTTGGGGTGGGTGGGTGGCGGATGCGCCCTGGTGCTGCGAAATTGCAGCAACCTTGTCACAGCGAGCTAACCCCATCAGCGCTTATGCTAACCTTGTCACGACGTAACACCCACGCCTACAACAGCTGGGGCCGCTTGGTTGCACTTCTCCTTCTCGCCCAGCGTGTTTGACAGAACCCCTTCGAAGCTGTCGATATGTCTCTGCGTTGATCTGCCTATTCCCCATATCTCTATCCCCTATCCACACAGAGGCGGTGCTTGGGTGGTGGTGGACAGCCAGATCAACGCGGAGCAGGTGGGGCCGTAGCGGATATGGGGCATGCGGCCCGGTGTATGCGGCCTGGTGTATGGGGCCTGGTGCATGGGGCATGGGCATGGGCGCTTCACGGCAAGGTAGAGATTGCGTTACATGGGGTCCTCCCGTGGCAGTGTGGTAGCGTAGAGTTGCACCTCTGTCCAGTGTACGCCATGTCGTGGTCGGTAGGCCCGGCATCTGCATGGGTACGTGCATGGGGCAAGGCAAAGCCCTCCAACACGGGGTCCCTTGGGCACGGAGCTGCTTCCCGTAGCGCTCGCAGGCGCCATGCCACGTGTTGGAGCCCCACGTGCCGACGCGTCGCGTGCCGCCGTGCCACGTGCCGCGTGCCCCACGCGCAGGTGGAGGTGTACGCCGACCCCAGCGCACGTGGCGGCGTGCTGGAGCCCGACGCGGTGTGCGAGATCAAGTTCCGCACCCCCGACCTCGTTGCCATGATGCACAGGTGTGCGGCGTGGTGGTGTGGGAATGATACGTTCTACTTACAATCGCGATGGGGAGCAGGCTGCCAACGCAATTCCACTATGGGTTCACGCCGATGCCAACAGATAACGGCCGATGACCGCACAATTGTGTGCCGGTCCTCTCACGGCGAGGCCAGAGCCCGTCGATGCGAAACATTTCGTGCGACCTAACCACAACAGTTGCCCCTTTGCACGCCCTGTCCCGCCTTCGCCCGCTTAGGATCGACCCTGTCATCGCCGCCGCCCGCGCCGCCGGCGCCGCGCCGTCCGCGCCCGCCATCCGCGCGCGCGAGCGTGAGCTGCTGCCCACCTACAGCCGCGTGGCACGTGCCTTCGCTGACATGCACGACACGCCCGTGCGCATGGCGGCCAAGGGAGTCCTCACCGCCATCGTGCCGTGGGCCAGGTGCGGCGATGCGGACGATGAGTATTTTGGGTGCTGATTAGAAGAGCGCAACGTGGGCATGCAAATTAATGTAATAAATGCTGTGTGTCACGATGGGCAAAACGTGGGCCAGGTGCGGCGGTTGGGTGTCGCAACAGCCAGGCGCGGTGTAGGCGGTGTAGATAGCAAGCTCCCTGGGGAATGACGTGCATGGGGACAGGTACCACCACCAGCCCTTATGTGCCACCACCACCAGCCCTGTGTGTCCTTGCGGCACTGACGAGCGGATGCAACTCGTTTCGCCTGCAGTTGCCGCCGTCGCATACACTTCTTGCCCGCCGACCCGCACATGTTCACGTCCCCCACCGTCCCATGGGTCTCCGCAGGGCCCGTTCCTTCTTCGCGGTGCGCCTGCGCCGGCGGCTGCTGGAGCAGCAGCTGCTAAGCCACTGCGCCGCCACCGACCCCACACTGTCCCGGCAGCGCGCCAGGCAGCTGCTGGCAGAGTGGCGCGACGCCGCCGAGGCGGCGGCGGCGGCCGCCGCCAGCATGGCGGCTGGCGCCGCCGGCGGCAGCGGCACGGAACGCGACGGCGGACCGCTGTCCCCGACGTCGCAGCTGGCACAGATCTCCGCCGGGGGCTGGCCGGGCGAGGGGCCAGCCGGAGCGGCTGCTGCTGCGGGGCCGAGGGTGCAGGAGGAGGAGGCCGCGGAGGGGGCCGAGGAGGACATCGGGGCGGCGGCGTGGGCTGGGTTTGGAGCGGACGCGTGCGCGGCGAAGGACCGGGCGTTCCTGGCGTGGGCGGAGAGCGCGTCGGGCCGGGCTCACATTGCGGCGGAGCTGCGTTCGCTACGGTGCCGTGCGGCGGCGGAGCTGGTGGGCGGTGTGCTGGGCAGTGCGGAGGGCAAGGAGGGCCTGTTGGCGGCGCTGCAGGTGGCGCTGCAGCAGGACGGCATGCTGGGGCTGCAGCTGAAGCTGCTGCTGCAGGCACACAGCCAGCAGCAGCAGCGAGGTGCAGGT
>VFQN01004444.1_pt1 | contig 18493 bp, 21 predicted proteins | sample 3512371 | NCBI WGS metagenome assembly VFQN01 (sample SAMN10412370, study PRJNA504923) | tailings metagenome | isolation source: Replicate 2 from Balatoc abandoned mine | place: Philippines: Itogon, Benguet | collected 2017-08-28 | reverse complement strand
TTCCAGAAGCGGAAAACTAGCTTGCACCAGTGCAAATGCAGCGGGTACTCCGACAGCTCGCGGTACAAGCACACCATGGTAGGGCACCTAGCGCCCAGGTGAGGAAAGGGGAGCGTGTCGTGGGGATGTGAGAGCCTTGTGCCGGGTTGTTGATGTCCGCGGGGAACCATCGCTCTGAACAACGCGAGGGACTTCATGCCTGTGCTAAGGGCCAGAAACGCACATGCTCGGCATCAGGAACTGCTGCAGCCGTCACTCTACAGGACGGTGGCTTGGGGCCAACGCTCGTGTTCCTACGCCAAGCGTAGGCTGCGTGCACAAACCTGGCTGACGGTGGCTTGGGGCCAACTGCGGCCTGGGACGCCCCAATGACGCTCGTAGGCCTGCGGCTCTACTGGGTTGTTTGAGCGGAAGGGCCCCTGTTCCTGTTGCGCCTCCTCGTCCTCAGGCCTGTCGGTGCAGCTGCTGTTTTTCCCCGACAGCGTCACGGACGACGAGGAGGAGGAGGAGGACCCGGCGGCCAAGGGCCCGCAGCTGCCCAAGGTGAGCTGTGGGTGTGGGCATTGGTATGGGTGGGCCCATGTGCGCTCAGCCGCATCGCTCATAAGGACGTTGTGGAGATTTGTGGTTGTATTGACGGCGGGACGCATGTGCGCTTGACACCTGTAAAGTGCCTTCGTTTGAACGGTGGCTTACCTCGCACCAATGCCATGCCCATGCTGCCGGTTCCACAGGTGCGCGTCACGTCCAAGCGGGGCGAGCTGGAGTCGGCGTTCGCCGTGGCGGAGCGGCTGGGCAAGCAGGAGGCGGCCAAGGCGGCGTCCGCAGACGTGGGGGCCAACAGCAGCAGCAGCAGCAGCAGCAGCGGCGCGGCCGGGGTCAAGGCGCCGGAGACCAGCGGGAGTGGGACGGGGCAGGCGTAGGATTGTTCTTGGCTGAAGAGCGTTGGTGCAACCGAGCTAAGTCTTCGTGGCTGGGTTGGAACGTCTTGCGTGAGAGTTAACAAGGGGCGTACGAGGTTACTGGCAGTGGGCGGCTTGTGGGAAGGCTATGATATGGAGCCGAGGGCATACGTACATGTGTCATTCAGGTGCCTGCGTGTTGCACTGCTGGGCTTGTCGTTGACGGCAGGCAGGAACACTGGTGCGAACACGCGCTGGCACTGCTACTCGAGGCCCGTGCCGCTTCCGGTATGGCGGAAATCGAAACGTGGTGCACTTACATAGGCACGTGGCGACCTGGTGTTGGATCTACGCTGCGCAAGACGGGCGTGCAGGCTGCATGCATGGCCTGGCATGAATTTGTGGTGCATGGACAAGCGTGCCTGTCAGGCAGTGCACTGTTTCACCTGATACTGGCACATACCGTATGGGTACCAAATTTTGATGTGAGAAGATGCGAGAGGCAAGAAGGCGCATGATTAGAGAGAAGAGAGATGGGCCCTCCGGGTGACGCTTTCAGTCGCCTTTACCGGACCGGTAGCTTGACCGCACGGTGTCACATGCCGGCAGAGCTGTATGGATCAGCGCTTCCTTCCTGCCACCGGCCCTACGCCACGTGTGGCAGTGCTACCAAGACCGCGTGCATTTCCTAGTCTGCCAGGCCTCCCACAATATGACACTGCCTCAGCGCTGCAAGCCCCGGCACCCCAACACCGCCTTTCCAGCACGCCCCGTCACCAACCACCGCCAGTGCCAACCAACAGCGCCAACCACTAGCGCCAACCATCAGTGCCAACCATCACAGCCACCACCTGCATCCACACCTATACCCCTCCGCCCCCCAACACCCTACTCCTGCCCACACCCGCCCTGCACCCCACGCACCCTCGGCGCTCCGCCCACACCCCCCTCACTCGAACACCAGCGGCATGGTGAGCGTGCTGTCCTCCCCCGTGGCGGAGGGCGGGAAGGACAGCGCCAGCAGGCCGTCCCGCACCTCGTGGTGCACCAGCGCGCGCAGGCGGGGCAGCACGCGGCCCTCCAGCAGCGCCTCCGCCGCCGCGCGGTCGTGGTTGGGCACCTCCACCAGCGTGTCCACCAGCCACTGCGGGAGGGAGGGAAGGCGGGGAGGTGCAAGGGCAAGGGATGGACGACGTGAGTTTGATGTCGGGGGGGAAAGGGCACGTCCGCCAGCGTGTCTGTCAGCCAATGCGGGAGCCGATTGGCGGTTGGGAGCACACCGTACTCTTGCAGTACTGTGTAACACCAGGATGTTCCGTAACACATAGCCATATATGTGCCGGTGAACTCTGCTGCAGGACGCCATGCAAGCAGGTCTGGTTTACAACCAAGGCACCGGTAGGCTCTTGCAGCGGCACACCGTGCTTCGGTGATCTGGAACAGCCACCTGGACAAGGTAGGAGGGGCTACTGTGGCAGCAGTGGCATTGACGGGGGGGTTAACAGTGGTCACCAGCAGCCGTGCTGCAGGCAGGCTACCGGAGCCGGCACCCACCTGGAGGGTTGTGACGCTGCCGTCGCGGCCGCTGATGGTCAGCCGAGCGATGAGGGTGCCTGGGGCCGAGCGCAGGGCAACGAACAAATTTTGAAGCATACACATGGCGAAAGCCGCCGGGGCGGGAGAGCAGTGGCTGTGAGATAGAGTTGCTGCATCAGGACACAAGGGGTGGCCCTGGAGAACGAAAAGCAGAGGCAAAAGCCCTTCCTCCCCTGCCACAACAGCACCGCAACCCACATCCGCTCTCCGGCTCATACCAAAGCCTCCGTCAGCGCGTACCTCCAGCCACCCCCTGGGCCCTACGCAGCTGTGACTCGTGACAAGGCATTTTCGCTGCTTTCACCTGCTGAGCCCCTCTGAAGCGACCCAGCTGTGATCAGGCTTCGCCCGCCCGCTCGTGACCAGGCTCCGCCCAACCACACATAACAAGGCTCCCCCTCGCCTAGCCCCCGCCCCACACGTGACCAGGCTTCCCCCCCGCCTAGCCCCTACCATACCTGTGACCAGGCCGCTGACGCCCTGCAGTGCCTCGTACAGCGGCTCCATGCCCTCGCCCAGCGCCGCCTCAGCCTCCGCGGGGTCCAGGGGGCCGGTGAAGAAGGGCGCGGGGTCCGTGAACCAGCCTGGGGAGGAGCCGGGGGACACGGGCAAGCGAACCTGTGATTCACCATGAACAGCAGGAGACAGGCAGCAGGTAACACGTCTCGCCGGCGATATGATACGAACGAGAGCGCAAGAGAGGCGGGCAAAGCAGCGACGTTGCCGTGTGGTCCCTGTGTTTGAAGCAGACTAGAGATGCTGTGGGTGTATCAGCAGGGCTGGACATCTAGGGCCGTGCCCTGCGTGTCCCGGCAGCCTCCATGGCCGCGCTCACCGTGCAGCACCAGGCGTCCCTTGCGCGGGTCGCGCGTGCCGTGCACCTGGCGCACGCCGTGCGGGAAGCGCGGGTCGAAGACGGTGAGGCGGTTGAAGGGCGCGGGCACACGCGTGACCAGGTGCTGCAGCTCCAGGCCCTGGGGGGTGGGGGACAGGACGGCAGGGGGCGCCCCGTCAGGCACGTAGGGCGCGTGACGTTGCAACATGGGGTCTGTGTACTCCAGTGGCGCCGAAACGTTGAGATTCAAGGGAGGGAGTTGTACATATCTCACAGACCGGGGATGTGCGGTGTCGCACCTTGCTGGGGTCGTAGCTGCGCCAGTAGTTGAGCACCTGCGGCTGCAGGATGAGCGTCTCGCCGCCCACGAACTCGCGGGCGTCCCAGTCTGAAGGGAGGAGCCAGGGGCGGTGCGCACAGGAGGTGAGTAACACATCATGGTGTCAATGACGTGCGCGGCGGTACATGTGCATGGATAACTGCCCCAGCAGCTCGGTCTGGGTGTTGGCGTATTCGTTGGTTTTGCAACGTAGGACTGGGTGCTTATCTGTTGTAGGAAGGCACCTTAGCGTATGCTCTAAGCCGGTGCCGACCCGGCCAACTATGGCCAGACAGTCAGGCTAGAACTGTCCCCATGTTGCTGGCAGCCGGCCAGTTAGAACGAACCCAGGTGCCTTGCGACGTACGGCGGGCTTCCATGCCCACGCGCTCGGCACGTGTCACAGGTTCTAGAGACTGCTTCTAGAACTAGCCTCAGGACATCCACCGATGTCGAATATACTTTATCAATATTTACGATCCAACACTATCAGCCTTATGATGGACCCGATCCAACACTATCAGCCTTATGATGGACCCGAGGCCTCACCCTTTGTCAGCGACAGCACGAACGCGAAGGGGCCGTGCGGGTTGTCGCAGTGCAGCTCCTGCACCGTGGTAAGGGTGCAAGGGCAGTTTTGTCGGCAAGAAGGCGTGTTTTTGGGAGCCGTCCGTGGACACGTGCGGTGTAGGAGAACGGTGCAGGGACTCAGCCATTAGCCTTCCTGTCCCTCCCGTCTCCTGCCTAGGGACATTGGTGGAACGGCCCGCGAGCAGCAGAGCTCCATTCCAGCATTCCTGTGGCTGCATTGCCACTTGGGATGCAAACGCAGCGGTGCACAGTGTGCAGTGCACAGGTGCGTCCCCAGCTCCCAGGTGCTCTCCACGCCATACGCACCTGCACGCATCCGTCCACGTAGTAGCTCATCCAAATGGGGCTGATGGCGCGGCAGCCCAGGTGCGTCTCGCCGTACGAGATGAGCGCGTCCTCCAGCATGTCGTACAGCTTGTCCGGAAAGTACACCTGGGCCTGTGCCGTACAGAGCGGCAGCAGCATAGTGTGTTGACGGGGCCAGCGGGCTGGGAGAGGCGCGGAGGCCCGACATCATGACGGGTAGCATCAGCCAAAACTCATCAGCGCGGCAAGTACAGGTTTCACTCACATGACAGAGACGGAGCTCCGTCCGCACGAAATGCATAATGCGCACAGTGGCAACCCACCTGAGTTCGCACCAGCGTGTACTGGTCCGGCACTGCAACAGGACAAGAAGCCAGAGCACGAGCAGGTGAGTTAACCCACAATGGCGTCGCGAACCTGGCCTAAACGCGATACGTTTGGCATCCCATGCAAGCTCAAGCCCACACTGCTGCCCCCTGCCCCCCCCTCGCTGGCAGTCAGGCACCCTAAACCACGCGTTGGGTCCCCCCGGGTAATGTTTGTCCTGTACTGGAACCTACTCCCCACCCTCCGCGCGCGCCGCCTATCATGCATGCTGCTCCCCGCCGCCCTCCCACCATGCCAGTAGTCCCACAAGAAGCGCTCCGGGTGTATGGCCCGCGGGTCGGCGAAGCGCTGGTCGAACACCCCGCGCAGCGCCGCCGCGTCCTCCGACGGCAGGAAGCTGTCGTTGATGATGATGTGCTGCGCGGACGTCAGCTCCTCCAGGACGGGGATCTCTGGCGGCGCGGGAAAAGGGCATCGCAGGGCGGGGCGGTTGGCCACAGGAGGCGTGCAGTTTGTGGTGCTCGGCGTGGCAGGGGCGAGTGCTTGTGGTCCCCTACCGGATTGTGTGCTGGCGTGGGTCCATCACGTTGCCCGCACCGCACGGTGGTCAGGGCCCTCAGGATGGCGAGGTATACAAACATGCCCATTGCCCCATACGGTAGAATCTCCGCGTTCGGCGCTTGACATGGCAAGTGGCCTGATACGGCAGAGACCGCGCAGTACAGTGCAGAGCACGTCGACTCGGGGTGACGTGGAGGCATTGACTGGGTCTAGGCATCTGCAGTGCACCTGCGGCCCCACCTTGCGCCTGCAGCTCCTCCACGACCCGTGGGTCACTCCAGGGGTCCCAGTCGGGCCCTGCAGCCAGGTTGAACGACCGTGGTTGTGATATCAGACCTGATTACAGGTGGATGCCAGTGCATGTGCACGGCTGGTGTGCAGCGTGGCGTTTGCCCTCCGGATAGGCAAGTACGGTGGCCCTGGTCTCCCAATCAAGGGCCTGTCGGTACTGCTGCTAGCTGCACTTCGCCAAGGTACATCAAGCATGAAGACATCCTGGCGCTTCTCGGTTGGCTGCCGGTATGCCAACACGCTTGGCCGACCTTTGTACAACCCGTCTCACCTGTCGCTAGCGGCATGGCCTCGTCATCCTCCTCCGCCTCCTCACCATCGTCATGTGCCTCGCTAGACGCGTCAGATCCTGCACACGCACGGTGTGCTTATTCCCTTTAAGTCTCTGAGCCATTATTGGTGCTAGCCCCTGGACGCCACGGACCGGACTGGACGTGGGTGCCTAATCATGCCGAGCACTCAGTACACGTGACGCATCATACTGTGCGACCACCTCCGAGTCCCACCTTTGCTTGTACTGCCAGCACGGCCCGCCACTGCGTGAGGTATTACCGCTACTTGTCTCGGTCTCCCGCATCTTGTGATGCGCGCTGCACCACTCAGCACCCAGTAAGGTTGGGTTCAGTGGCACGTGGCGCTGCCTACGGTCGCTCGTTGAACGACTCCCATGGCACAACCCACCTGTTACTCTACTGAGATTTTGATACTGTTGATAGCATGACTTTTGAAGTGATGCATGTGGCGTGCAAGGCGAGGCTGCATGCTCACGACGACCAGACGGCGGTGCCGAACGAATAGGCAGCATGGGCAATACAGTGGTTTATGGATATGTAGACATGTTATGTGTGGAATCGGGCGAAGTAACGTTTGTAGAGCCCATATTGGCACTCATCCCGGCCCACATGGAATTCAAGCAGTCGGCAATGAGCTCGACAGGGACAGCGGGAAAATCAGCATAACCCGACAGTCCGACGCTTGATGCCACAACCTTCACTGGTGCTTATTACTTGCAACGCACGGCACGCGGGGACGCAATACCCGGCCTACGATAGAAGCACATTGCCATCTTCGAGCGACCGTGTCACTGAACGCAGCTTCCCTCAGAAAGAGTCTGATCGGCTAGGTTGCTCGCGTAGTAAATATAATAAGCGATGGATGACCTGGATGATGGTGAGGCCATACACGTACACGGTCAAGGGATGGAGTGGTCGGACTAGGGTGGCCCATCAACTGGTGTGGTGGCCCGCGGCCCCTACTGCAGATGCCCCGCCGCCCCTGTCCAGCTTGACAGAGCAGGTGGAGGCAGTCCGGTTGAGGGAGAATGTGGATGCGAGCAGTGTAGTACACTCAGCTGCAGCTGTGGATGAGAGCCTACGTGTCGCCAACGTGGTGGTCATGGCGCCCAAAGCCGCCAGTAAGTAATAACCATGAAGCTGGTTGCAGGACTATCTGAGGGACCAACAGTGAGGCACTCGGCTCACAATATAGCACAAGCACAGTCTGGCGCTCTGCTGCTTACTAGGCAGAGGGCTGGACTGCACGGGTACTGGCACGCAGGCCTAACGCTCTTCGCGCAGTTGCTACGTCCAAGGGCCTGCCCAATGCCTTAAATGCTACTGTGACCCCCTCACCAACCGCCAAGACGCGCCGTCGCCCACAGGCAAACCAGCAGCCCCTGCCATCAAGCGGGGCTTCTTTGACGCCCCGAAACCAAAACCCAAACCCAAGGTGGGTGCTGCGGTCGAGGCACGCCAGAGCACGTCGGCTCCAGGGGTAGCCAGGTGCAGCGCACAATCGAGCCCACACCTCCACAGCGTGCACCCACATGCACATATCACAAGGCCAGCCAACGGCTACCATGCCACGCAACACGCCTTGTGTGTGCTGCAACCAACGCATACAACACATGCACCTGCGCCCACACCCCCATGCCCCATGCCCTCGCACGGTTCCTCGCGTTTTACGCGTACCCCCATGCCCGGCAGCCCGCCGCGTCGTCCAAGCCCCCCCCGGAGGACATCCCCATGATCCGCGCCAAGCAGCCACCCCAGCCCGGCGGCGGGCCCGCCATCCCCGACTTCATGCGCGTGGAGCCGGACGAGCAGGAGCTGCGGTACCGCGCGCTGCGGCAGGAGATGCTGGACAAGCTCAAGCCCACGCCCGACACGGTGGCGGACATCAGCAAGAACCCTGAGCTGCTCGGATGTGGGTGCCTCGGGAGGGGGTAGCGGTGTGGTGATAAAGGCGCCGTGGATGTGCAGCGGCATGCTGTACCGTAAGCAGGCGGAGGGTCGTAGGAGGATGGGTGTTGCGGTTGTGAACGTTGGCTGAGGGAGACTACTGCGGCATGCTGGTCGCCATCAGTGTTCTGGGTTGCTGGTAGTCGCGTTGGAGCACCCTTCACATGGGTGTCGCCTGCTGTTGCCCTTGCGCTGCAGTCTTCAATGATCCGGAGGTGATGGCGGCGGTCAACGACGTGGCGTCGAATTCCCAGAACATGAAGAAGTACAAGAACAACGCCAAGGTGGGAGCGCTTGCATGCCGCTCTACACGGTTGCTAGATCGTACTCGCATGAGCACGCGCTTATTGTGTGTGTCCCCTGTACCTCGCCCCTGACCGCGAAGCGGGTACGGTAGTGTTGCTTATCCTACCTCCTGTCGTTGCTGTGCATGATGCAGGTCCAGGCATTCTACGCGGCTATGGGGCAGCTCATGGGGCAGAAGCTCGAGAAGATGGGCGGGATACAAGGGCCGGCAGGGCAACCGCAGCAAGGGCAACGGCCACCGTCGGCCAACCGCTTGCCGTAGTGAGACGTGTACGAAAGACCCTAGGGTTCAGTCGAGCGGTGTGTTGACTGGCTGGCAACTGCTGTCGGGCTTAGGTAGCTTACGGAGGCGCGCGGGCGTTCCACGTATCGAGGAGAATATACTTGACTGCTGAAACTTAGCATCCCTCGTCGCAAATGCTTTCAGGGCAAATCAGCAACCCATTTGGGTCTTGTAACCCTTGTCTCGACCATTTGCTTCGCAATCCACGCCTTCCAAGGGGTCACGGATAGACGAGGAATACCCCTTCTGCTCCGCCCAGCCTCTACGACCGCCACCAGCTGCCACCTGCAGCATGCATACCGTGCATATATCCACACGCATTGTCACGGCGACAGACGCAACACAAACGCCACAACACAGACGCCATGTTGCAGGCGCAGTTACCAAACCACACATCCAAACTGTCAGTCATTTGCAGCAAAGCGTCAGCGACGTTACGGTGTCTGCTGCTGCGTGTACACGTACAACGTAGCCTGGCGCAACACACCATGCGCCAAGCCGCCGCGGCCTACAAGCACTACCGTATCCACACTAAACACTACCGGATCCGCATCATCCCAGCCCTCCACTCCCGACTCCCCCGGAGTGCCCTCATGTTCTGGACGCGGCCGGCACCTCATACCCCGGCAACTCCGCCGCGTGCGCCCGCGCGTACTCCAGCACTGCGTCCTGCGCCGCCGTCACCATCTCCACCAGCCCGCCCTCCGTGTCGCGCCCGCCCACCGCCACGCTCGCCAGCGCCACCTCCAGCAGCTGCTGCCGGAAGTCCCAGAACCCGTCGTTGTACAGCAGCTCCGCCCACGGCTCCGTCAGGTGTGTTAGAAGGTCGTGCACCTCGCCCGCCTGGTACCTGGGTATCAGCTGGTTGAGGTAGTTGGCGTGCAGGCCCACCAGGGCGCTCAGCCGCGGCGCGGACACCGGCACCCGGCCCAGGTACATGAGGCTGTGGACGCAGCCGTCCGAGTCGATGTTGACGCGCATGAGCCCGCGGTCCGTCTTCGTGACCATCTCCAGCCCGCCCTCGGGAGCGTGCAGAGATGCTACCGCCATGGCGGAGGGGCACGCAGCGTACATGAAGTAGGTGTTCCCAGGGAGCGTGCAGCCCACCGCACGTGCACGGTGCAGCGCTGGTGGGGCAGAGGGGTCTGGACCGGAGCCGGAAGCACTGTCGGACGCGGAGAAGAAGGCGGTGAGGCTGGCAGCCAGCTTGGCGCCCGCGTCACGGCTGTTGTGGTTCTCCAGGGAGACTCCCCCGAAGCGGCGCGAGAGCTTCGCCAGGGTACCCGCGGCATAGATGTTCTTGTCGTTGGTGCGTAAGGCGCCGTCCACCACAACCCGCCCGTCGAACACGATGCTGGCGTCGTTGAGGCAGGTGAACAGCGCCCGCGACACGCCGGGCGGCTCGCAGCCCACAAACAGGTCCACCTGCAGCTCCTCCCGCGGCCCCGGGTCGGCCGGGTCCACCAGCGTGGCCGTGGCGTGCAGCTCCGTGCCGCCCGGCTGCGCGACCAGCAGCGAGGAGACCTCCCTTGGCTCCGGCCGCGGCAGCGTAACGCCCGCCTCCTCCGCCAGCTCGTGCAGCAGCCGCACCACGGGGGGCTCCTGCCCTGGGGGCGCCACGAAGCGCGTCTTGTCCGCCGCCCCTTTAGCCTCCAGCACGCTCAGCGAGTGGTACGCCCCCAGCGCGTTGCCGTACACCAGGATGCTGCTCATGACCATGGCGTCGTTCATGGTGAAGTCCGCCGCCAGCTCCAGCTCCGTGACCAGCAGCCCGGCCACCTCGGGGTCGGCGTCCGCAAAGTGGTAGCGGCTCTGGTCCTGCGTGCCGGCCGTGATGAGCAGCTGGTTGTAGGCCAGCTGGCTGCCGTCGCTGAGGTCCACCACGCGCGCGGCGCGGTCCAGGCCCACCATCTCGGCGTCCAGCAGCAGCACGCGGGCCTCAAAACCCAGCCGCGCAATGACGCCCGCCGTGTACTGGCACGCCATGCCGCCGACCTGCGGCATGCGTGCAACGGTAAACCCTACCACGTCAGTGCAAGCTGTCGTGTATGGCGCCACATCAGTGCATGCTTTTCTGCAGCAGTGCAGGTGTGCAAGACTGTAGTTCAATTGGCTCTTGGCTGTCTGGAGCTCTGAAGTACGGGTATGCAACGGATATGTCGTCTGGCGCAAGAGAGGGGCTGTGGCAGCGTGAGACTTGCCTTTATCCCGCCCGGCGCCAGGAGCGTGAGGTAGTTGAACTGCAGCTCGGGGTCCAGCAGCAGGCGCTCCAGCACCGCCAGCCCACACTCACTGGCACCCACAATGACGATCTGCGCGCAGCAGGAACCAGCTTACGCGCCGAACCAATGGTCATGGATTGCAAGCGAAGCTCTGGCACGTGCGCAGAAGGCTATTGACCCATGCGTCACTACTCGCAACGTTTATACATGGAGCATGCCTATCCATTACCCCGCCCTCCAGACCAGGGCCTTACCTGCGAGTTTACCGTCCGCCGCCGCTTGAAGGCCGCCTGCCTCGTGAACACGTACAGCGCAAACTCCGCCGCCAGCGTCTGCTTGTCCCCGCCCCTGTGCCTGGGCGCCACCTGCTCCAGCACCTCCTGCATGTCGGGCGGCTGCTGGCCCGGCGGCAGCGCGTAGTACAGCGCCGTCTTGCCCAGCAGCCGCATGGCGCCGGCCAGGAACGCACGGTGGTGGTGCACGAAGATGGGGTTCATGGTGTACATGTCGATCTCGCCGTGCTGCACCCGCGGCTGGTACGCCAAGTCCACGTGGTTGGCCAGCCCAAAGTTTGACTGCAGCAGCTCCAAGTCCACCTCCGGGTTCACCGTGCACAGGCCCACCAGCTCGCCCTGGCACAGCGCCACGGCGGCGGTGCCGGCCTCCGCCGCCCCCTGGAACGAGGCGCAGATGTCCCCCGAGTTGGGCATGCCCTCCACCAGCGAGGACACCAGGGGCAGGTCTGAGGGGCTGCCCAGGCGGACCTCGAAGTCGGGCAGCAGCGCGTGGCGGTTGATCATGAAGAGCACCTCGGGGAAGAGGCTCCCGGGGATGGGGGCGATGCGGGTCATGGTGTCCATGAGGCCCGGCACGCGGCTGTCGTGCGGCAGGGTCACCACGCAGTACAGCTTGTCCGCAAACGCGGCAAAGGCCGGGCCCAGGAACTCCGAGGCCTGCGCCTCGTAGGCTGGGTCCATGCACAGCATGGTGATGGCGTACAGCGTGGGCTCGGCCGGCGCCGGCTGCCCAGCAAACATGGCCAGCATCTCTGCCCGCGTCTCCTCCTCCGTCGGTTCAGCAGCTGCCGCCAGCTCTGACTCGTCAATCCCACGCTTCTCCGCCTTAGCCGCCTGTGAGCTGCTTGGCCTCTCCTCCCCGTCCCCTTCCCCCTCAGCTTGCTGCTCTGCTGCTGCACCGTCCGCGCCGTCACCCGTCCCTTCGGCTGTCGCGTCCCCATCCGCCTGCGTCCCCTCCTCCACGCCTGCCTGCTCTTCCCCGGCTTCCTCCCGTTGCGCTGCAGCCTGCGCGCGCAGGTACTCCATCTTCTGCCCCCGGATCGACGCCTTTGCAGCCTCATACTGCTCCGCGTACACCTCGCTCGGCAAGAAGTTGTCGTACGGGTGCAGGTCAAACGTTTCGCTGAGGCTGCCCGTGTCCACGTCGCTGGTCATGAGGATAAACCCAACCAGCTTGCCGTCCGCCTCAGCCACCAGCACCCGGTTGCGCTCATCCTGCCCCGCCACGACACGTGTCAAGGCGAAGGGCTCCTGTGGGTTGCTGCTGTCGGGCAGCTTTGCCAGTGCTGGGAAGGTCTGCTTGCAGCGCTGCAGGATGGGGAGCATGTCATCGTGGTCCTCCACGCGCGCGGCACGGATGGCCAGAGGCGGCACCACAGCTGTGCGCGTGGTTTCGTACAGCACCACGCCCGAGTCCTTGCTGGCAGCCACTCGTGTGAACACGGCAGCCAGGCCTGCAGGGACAAGGGCACCGTCCAGATGAGTGGGAAGAGATTAACTTTACTCATGCGGGTATGGTGGCACTGGGTTGGTGCCTATACTCGTCCGCATGGCAGCTCGGGACCGTAGGCAACCTGTCGCACAAGCCACGGTGTGACGTACCTGGCTCAGCGAAACCCAGGTCACCACTTGCAGCAAGCAGCAGCCTTTGAAGGGAGGGAATGCCCAAGAAGGCCGCTCTGAGCAGAGCCGTTGCAGCCTCAACCTGCAATCACGCCGGGTACGGGAAACAGCGGCCTGTGGACGGGGTGTTCCCTGGGCAACGTACGGAGCACGCCGCCAGCAAGCGCAACGCATCACCGTGCATTATGCCGACGGACAGTTGCTCTTGGGCCCATTCGTGACAGGCAAGTGACCAGGCGGCAAGCCCACCTCGAACAGTTGGGAAGTGGAGTACGCACGGACAAAGGCGCTGTTTCCGAGTTTGTGCCGGGACGCAGCCGCCTCAGCAACCCATGCCTCAGCACCTGCGGACCCACTGCCTAGGCGTACGCAAGGGACGTCATCCCTGGACAACGGAACATTGGAGGAAAACAGGCTCGTGTTACAGTTGTGTGTTACGGTCTGTGACACTCGTGGCTGGGCACCAACCTGACGCGTCCGTAATTGATGAAGCCACACGGTGGGCTGTTGTACGCAGCCGAAGTGAACTGTACTTACAGGCACATGTAGCCCACGACGACATCTCTGTCGTCATGCGCTGTTAAGTTCAGGAGTGCGCTGCCCCTGCACGACACAACACGCTCGCGTGCGTCAGTGGCGTGCAGCAGGTCGTGTGTGGGCTGGAGGCGCGCCCCAAAACCAGACTGCCCATGCTGTCACAAAATGATCTTACAGCAAGAGGGTGCAATTTGCATCTGCTTTAGCTGTCTTGCGCACAAGCGCGTCCACGGCAGCGACATCCCGTGCCAATGTCGCCCTCGCAACAATCCTTGACATGGCTGTTCCTTCTGTCAATCTAAATCATGTGATTTAGTACTTAAGTGGCTTCATGCCTACGGGTTAGTAGAGCGTTCCGCTTGCACTTGGAGGACTATTCTGTAAGCGAGCAATCAAGGTAAACTCAACAATCACTTTTACACTGCTGGAACTATAATTTGTCGTTGACGCACCCTCAATACATAGCGTGGTTCGTTATGCGTATGCCGCAAACTTTTGGGTCCCATGCGGTGAACCGACAGCTCCTGGCAGGAGGGCTCTATCCTTGGTCAATCCAGCTCACTATCTTTGCTTTGTATCCTTTTATGTACTTGACATGCAACTCTAAACCAGCAACGGTCCAACATGCAATACTCGGGGCACCAAGAACCTAACTAGCAAAAGCGAACCGAGGGCCCCACAATGGCGGAGGGGTCTTACGAGTTCCGCTCAAAGCCTTCTGTACTTAGTGCCGTTGAGCTAGATGAGCTATTGCGCGTGGCACCTCCGGCGGATGCCGTCGCCAAGGTACAGCAGCGACCGCAGCGTTGCAGCGCGTCGACAGGCGTCCGATATGCATCAGGTGGTTAACGGCATATGGGCTATCAACGGCTCCTTGGACGCAGGGCTTCACGCTCCAGGAAGCGGACGTGGACCGGGTCGTGCAGGCAGCTCGGGAGATAGAGGGGGCCCAGGTTGCTGTGGACCCGAACTACCCACCTCAGCAGTCCATCGACACCTTGCTCCGGGTCATCCGGCTGCTGCAGTCTGCCATAGATGTCCAGTTCTCCGAGGTTGAGGACCTGACGAACGACTTCAACGAGCTGCAGGCAAGGGGGGCGCCTTTGTTACCGGGCGTGAGGAGGGGAGGGGAGACTAGCGACACCATACAGGCAGCTCCAGCGTGTACCTAAGTGGTGCAGCCTTGCGTAGTATCAGGGCAAGGTGCCAAGGTCAGCAGCCTGCAATGGGCGTGGTGTACGGATGGTCCTGGTCCTGGGTGCGGTAGGACCTCCTGAGAACACTTCTCGATAGAACCACTCTTGCACGGATTCTGCCCACAGAACAATGAGGTCCGCCGCCTCCGCGAGGAGAACAACCGTCTTCGTGAGCTGCGGGACAGGGATGAGGCAACGGGGGATGTTGGAGAGCTGCGCAGGCGCAACGAGGTACGGCATGGGCATGAGTACCGGTATACCGCTCATATGCAGGCAGTTGCAGGTCTTAACAACAGCGCTGACCTGCTTGCATGGCATGCGGCTCTGTGTATCTACAGTGTTAGCCATTCAGTACCTTGGTGTCGCAGGAAGAGCCCAGCAGTCGGGTGGACCTATGCATGTATCTTGCAATCATGAAACGTGTCCACTTCGCACACGTGCCTGGACTCCAGGCACAGCTTCGCTCGGGGCAATAATTCTCTAACACGTGGAGCCGTCACGCATGCACAGAGGTTCTGCTTGGCCGCACATGCTCGCAGGACCTGTTGGACCAGCTGGACGAGATGGAGGAGGGCATCAAGCGGCTGCGGGAGTCGGAGAAGGAGGTATCAGCACGCAACGAGGAGCTTGAGGAAAGGCACGTTGGGGCGAAAAGCTGTGCGGGCGCGTTATGCATTGCTTCACGCCTGATCAACGCCTTACAAACGCCCGTCCACAGCACGCGAACCTGTTTGGTCGCCCTAGCGGGTCGCCCAGCGTTCATCTTGTCCACGTGGGAAAGAAACACCGCTTTACGCAGCAGGCACTCTGTCTCGACACGCTCCAATCCTACTGTCCCTCACACTGCTCCGTACTGCATGTCACACCCACAGCATCAAGGAGCGCGAGAAGGACGTGCTGAAGCTGCAGACGCGGCTTACCGAGACCAACGAGCGCTATGACCGCACCCGCGACGACTACAAGGACCTGCAGCAGCGCTACCGCACCCTGTCCCAGGACTACGACCGCATGCGTGCTGAGGCGCAGCTGCAGGACTCGAAGCACCAGAGCGAGTGGAAGATCGAGCGCCTCACCAAGGACAACCGCGCGCTGGAGCTGGCCAACACGGAGCTGCGCAAGGAGCTGCAGGACGTCAAGCAGGAGAACCTGGAGGCAGGTGCAGCGCCCTGGCACTTGCTGGAGACGGGGGGCACGGGCCGCAGCCTTGGAGTGGCCGGGGGGGGACGGAAGGAGCATAACGCTACCCCTATGGGGATAACCGCAATGGCATAGTGACAGAACCGGAACCAGGGGGTCCTGCCCCGGCAAGGTGGAAGGATAGACGCCTCTGATGCGCTTGTGCAGTGCGGGATGCCTTGTCCATGCACCGGGACAGGAACACTGTCAATGCTGACCTCGCAGGTGTCGGAGAAGATCATCGAGCTCAACAACCAGCAACAGGAGATGCTGTCAAAATGCGGGGTGCTGGAGATCCGCGTGGAGGAGATGGCCAACGACAAGGACAACCTGCTGTCCATTCAGGACGAGCTGCGGACTGAGCTGCAGGACAAGATGACCCTGCTGGACGAGTTTGAGGACAAGTTCGCACGGCAGTACCGGTGAGCAAGCAATGCACTTTCGCGTACGGCTGGCGTACGGTACGCAACGGCATGGTTGCGCAACAGCCGTGCGACTTGCGCTGCCTTGTGTTTCAACCAGGCTTGCACGCGTATGGAGACATGGTTCTCTTACATGCATACGAAATGGGAACGACACACACTAACGGCGTGCGTGGTGTGTGCATGCGCGTGCGTGGGCAGGTCCTGGGAGGACGAGAAGGCGGGGCTCATGGCGCAGATCGAGGCCCTCAAGCGCGACCTGAAAAAGGGCCGCAAGGGGGACGAGGGCATTGGGGCCGACGGGTCATCCGGCAACGTGGAGCTGGACGAGCTGAGGCGCGAGCTCAACGACGCCAGGGAGAAGGAGGTGGGTGCTTGAGCTGCCCGCACCCTGCGCTTCAGCGCTGCGTCCCAGTCCCGTGCCCTCCTGCCAGTAAATTTTGGACATGATACAAGTAAGCCGTACACAAACCTGTGTGTTTGGCTCACCGGTAACCTGATCGATACCGCCCTGTCATGCTCCCCTAATAGATCCTGCTGCTCGAGGCGTATGAGCAGCTGGAGAACGACGTGGGCAAGGAGGTGGACCGCGCACTGTCCAAGCAGGCGGAGGAGGTGGCCCGGCTGCAGCGGCGCGTGGACTTCCTGCAGGGCAAGCTGGAGCAGCAGGACGACGACGCGGAGGATGCCCGCGACGAGGCGGAGCTGCTGGAGAGCGAGCTCAAGGACGCGCTGGAGCGGAACAAGAAGTACGAGGAGGGCGTGTACGGCTTGCCGCAGGTGCGCAATGGGTGTGTGTAAGGAGAGTGTGGGAAAGTCCGAGCACTAGGTCCACCGCTAGTGCATGCGCCCCGGATCAGTTGACATGGGTTACTAGTTTGGCGTGCAGAAACAAGGGGTGCTAATCAGCAGACCCGTACGCGTGCCACCTGCTATGACGTGTCATTTCTCCGACCTGCACCTGCGTTTATCCCGGAATATGTCCGGTACCCTTGTTCAGGCGGTAGAGGAGATCCGGCAGCTGAAGCACGCACTGGGCAAGGAGGAGCACCGCGTGAAGGACCTCATCCAGCAGCTCAACAAGCAGGCTTCGCGCGTGGAGGACCTGTTCGATGAGAACGCTGTGCTTCGGCAGAAGCTGGGCATGGGCGAGAACGAGAAGGTGGACATCCGGGACCTGAAGATGCAGAAGGAGGCGACGCTGCAGCAGCTGCGGGCACTGAACGCCCTGCTGGAGCGCCAGGTGTGTGCACCATGACAGTGCATTTCCCACCAGCCTGTCAGCCTTTAAGGGGTAACGGAAAGGGCTGCGCTTAGGTCAGCAGCTGTGCTTGTACCTGTAAGCAATATGGGCTAGCTTGCCAATTCTGCTACGCTTGTCCCTTTCCCTGCGTTGCAGGTGGCGGACCTTGAGGAGGAGCGGCGGAAGCTGCGCATGGAGATGAAGTTCCGCGCCAAGTACCACGGGCAGCACGCGCTGGAGATGGGGCTGAGCAACGAGAAGCTGCTGCTGCTGGAGCAGTACGCCGACGACCTGAAGAACAACAGGGTGGAGGAGGCCCGGGTCGTGGACCAGCTCACCAAGCGGGTGGGTGGGGCTGCGTTTTGGGGGTGCCAAAATCTATGCCCGATAGCCGTTGCTAGCTGCTAAATGGTTGTGCTTCAGCAGATTAGCAGGCTTCATGCTGCTCATCGCGCATGCGCTAATGTTTTCTTGCCGTACTCGCCCGTACAGATTGAGTTTCTGGAGGTACGCCTGGCGGAGGTGATGGCGTACGCCGACATCCCGCCCAGCATGCGGCCCGCCCTGAGCGAGTTCGACCCCACGGGCATGGGCGTGCTGGGCGGGGTTGCCGGGCTGGGCAGCGCGGGCGTGCCGGTCGCCAAGCTCAAGGAGATTGAGGGTGTGCGCAAGACCATCCAGGACTGCCTCAAGCGGCTTGCAAATGTCAGCCAGTCCCTGCGTAAGTGGCGAAACCGCATGGGTGCCATTAAGCTCGTAACACGGGATGCCTGGCAGCAAGTGCACTGTGGGGTTGGAGCCCTTGCCACGCCGTAGTGCACAGGAACACGTGAGCGCGGCTCACTTGGCCTTACCCCACCACTTACCCGGCCTTATACTGCATGACCACCTGTCTGCAGACGAGAAGCGCAACGTGTCGGACGAGGAGTACAAAAAGTACGTGGATAGCATCCACGCCGAGCTGCAGAAGGCCGACAAGGAGCTCGAGAACGTGCTGCGCGAGGCCAAGGGCGGGGCGGCTGCGGAGGCCCGGCCAGGCTCGCCGGGCGCCAGGTCCAGCCTGGCCAGCCCGGGGCGGCTGGGGGCGGGGGTGCAGCTGGTGCCTGGCGATGCCAGCTACCTGGCTGACGCGATGGCGGAGGAGCTGAGGGAGCGGCTGCGGGAGCTGGCGCGGCGCGATTATCACCCGAAGCTGGCGATGAAAACCAACGCAGTGCGCAT
>VFQN01004443.1_pt1 | contig 18495 bp, 18 predicted proteins | sample 3512371 | NCBI WGS metagenome assembly VFQN01 (sample SAMN10412370, study PRJNA504923) | tailings metagenome | isolation source: Replicate 2 from Balatoc abandoned mine | place: Philippines: Itogon, Benguet | collected 2017-08-28 | reverse complement strand
TTTGAAAAATTCTCTTTTTCTTAAAATCGATTTTCTTAATTTCCAATTTCGTATTTTGAATTGTGAGAGACTTTTTATTGATCGAAAATGGAGCGAATACAAGCACAGTATCACCCTGATTATGATCGTTTCCTCTTACACTCCAAGAATTATGTGGTTCAGTATAACCAGACATACTTGCAGAGATTTAATCAGATGAAGCAACGTCTAAAATTGCAGATAGAAACGAGATGGGGCCGTGATATTCCTTTGCCAAACAAGATTATTGATGTCGAAAATGAGAACTATCGAGGACGTGAATGTGCTCTTATTGGAATGCTCTTCAAGGATATGAAATTACGAGGATCTGTAAGCGATTCGTTCTGTGTTGCGAGTCTTTTTAATCAAATTCTTCACAGATCTTAGACGACTTCAAAGATGGAATTCCAACCTCCCTGCAACCAATGGCTAATCTCGCCTCAGATGTTAGTATCTAAAGTTTTATGACGTTATGTATCTCATCAAATGTGTAGAAAGATAATCTGATCTTAGAAGATCATTCGGGGCGAGTGGCTTTGATTGGATCACTCCAGACTTTAATCCCAGAACTCGTCAGTGGCATCATTATTGCCATTAAAGGACAAATAAATGAATTTGGAGAGTTTGTGGTAAGCCTTTTCTTTTGTTTTTGTTTTGCCATTGTAATTCTTTGCAGGTCTCCGATCATCTCTTCGCTTATAAAATCACAGATTCTCAACCATGCATTCCTACTTCCATTCTTGACGATCCCCCTGTGGATGGAAAATTAGTCTTATTTGTTTCAGGCCTATCGTTGGGATCTACTAAGGAAGATAATATCCATGAGATCGCTCTTCAATTGTTAGTTGATTTCATTCTGGGCAAGTATGGAGATGAAACTCTCACTCGAATAGCGAGCCGAATAGCAAGGTATTTCTCTAAACTATTCTCTTTGTTCTGTCGTTGAGTTCATTTGAATAGAGTGATTATTGCTGGTGACTCTGTCGTGGCTCCAGACGATCTTACTTTTAAAGAAAGGTATTTATTGATCTCATCATTTCACAATGGTATATTGATCTCACGTATTTAATAGATTCAACACTCAGAAAAATCGAGATTCTCTTGCAAATCCAAGCAAACAGGTTAAGAATATTTACTCCATTTAATATCGAGTATGACGTTTTCCTATTAGTTGGATCTCTGGGTAGCACAAATTCTCGGATCTTGTCCAGTTGAAATCATGCCAGGAATGTTAGATCCTGCCAACGTTGCCATTCCACAACAGGTAATTTCTCTCTGCTCCTCCAACTTTCATGTTATATGCACTTCAGCCCTTCCATCCTTGCCTTTTCCCCCACAGTGCTCGATTTAACCTCTTTGAGAGAGTTCCGAACCCGACTCAGTTCCGATTAAATGAAATCATCGTCGCCGGCCATGCTGGCCAGCCGCTCAATGATATCGCCCGCCAGAGCTATCAAGTGGGAGATGTGTCGAGTCTGAATGGAAATACTGTTGGAAGTGATAATAGTCCTGATGCAGAGCCAGAACCAATTCCTTTACAGTCAATGGATTCGATGCCTATGGATATCGATGAAACTATTATAGACTTAGATCAAAAGCCAACGAAGATCAGGTCTAATCTAAAAGACGGCGAGAGAAGGTTGGAAATATTGCAGCAGACATTGGAATGGGGTCATCTCGCGCCAACTGTTCCTGACACTCTTCCATGTTATCCCTTTGGTGACACTGATCCCTTCATCATTGAACCCAACCATATGCCAGATATACTCTTCGCTGGCAATCAGGTAAGATATGGCAATTTTCTAACCAATCTTTTAACATACCTCTTAGCCGAGTTTCAGTAGTCGCTTCGTGACGATAACTGATAATGATCAAGTGAATAAGAAAGTCAGATTGATTTGTGTGCCTAAGTTCCGAGAGTCTGGTGGCACAATAGTATTATGTGATATCAGTCAATCAGATTATCCCTGCTACGTGCTCCGTTTTTCTTAAATAAAACATGTGACACTGAGGAAAATTCAATGAAAGAGAATCCGTAGAGCAAGGGAACATCAACTATAAGTGAATAAATCTTATCTCTTACAACATTATCTGAATAAACGAGGAATAAACTACAAATATCATTGCGCTCTCTGTGTGCTACATTAATCATTTTTCTCATGCTCTTCGCTTTCAGGCTGGGGTTGGGTGAAGGTGTAGTAGGTGGAGATATAAGCATGGTCGAGTACAAAGTTTGAGAATTCTTGATAGATATCTAACTGAGGGATATGTTTGCTCTGAAGATAGGCTGAAATTTGTAACAATGCGATTACGCCATGTGCAGTATTCTTTGGAAGACCCCAAGAGACAGGCAAGCCGTTGACAGGATCCGAGATCAGAAGGTAATAGATCACCGCAAGCCAGAAAGAGCGATTGACTCCAGCAGAGATCGAGTAATTACCAATCTCGAAGAATTTTGATTTATGTCTCAAAGTAAAGCTACGCGAATGTGAAAAGAAGTTAAAGACTTCCCCAAGAATTCCTCCACCAGTAGCAGCTACTGTCCCGACGAGAATATTCAAGAAATATGATCGAGTGTAATCAATGGCACCGTTATGGAATTTATTTCCATAAGATTTATCCATACCCCAAGAAGTGACAGCATGTCCACTACTAATGGCATTAAAGATACCAAGAACAAAGAGAATGGCATCGTTGTTACTGACATGTCTATAAAAGAAGTCATCAGGGGAAAAGAATGTTAACCACCATGCTACCACAAAGCCAGGAATAGCAGAGCGACTTAAAATCCATGATGGTACTTGGCCTAATAATAAAGCAATTAAAGTTGTTCCACCAAATTGCAAAAGAATGCAAGCAAGAAAGACTTCAAACCAGGATTTATCGCCATGAGAAACCGAACGATAACGTTTACAAACGAAAACAGAACCTACAAAATCTAAGAAACTAATAGTCGGTAAGATATTCCACGTTGGTATAAGTAATGCACTTTCATAGTATTCATTCCATGTTGTTACAAAATCATGGAACGAGGATGAAGTAAAGTATAAATAAACAATTCCCACAGTAAAGATCAAATATCCATAAAGGATTCCTTGTTCACGGGTAATACTTCCTGATGAGCTCATCTTTCGCCCTTACAAGTGCTAAAACACAATTGAATTTCTACAAATAATAAAATCTATTTGAAATCTAAACCGTCATTCAATGAAAATATCGATGATTGGAAAATTAGATATTTTGAAATCTCCTAAATTAGGTTTTCTTTGTTTAATGAGAGCACTGTGTAGTGCATGATTTTTCTATTTTAATGAAAAGAAGTTTTGCTTTACTTTGTATCTGCAACTTTACGAGGACCTTTCCGATTAGAGCTTTCCATATGACGACGACTGTACCAACAGGACTTTCTGCTACTGAGTTGGTTGAAATTGTGGATGAAAACAACGATGTTCTGCAACCTAAACTTCGTTATGAAATGAGAAGAGATAAACTTATTCATCGTGCAACATACGCCTTCATTCGTGATTCTCAGAACTATTTCTATGTTCAAAAGCGCAGTACACTAAAGGACTATTGTCCTGGATTCTTCGATCCAACGCCTGGCGGAGTTGTTGCGGCAGGGGAGTCTTATGAAGAGACGAACCAGAGAGAGATCGAAGAAGAGATGGGCATTAAAGGTGTGGAATGTCGTCATTTATTTACTTTCTACTATGAAGATCATCGTATTCGTTGCTTTGGTGATGCGTGGGAGGCGGTATATGATGGTCCTCTGAAGCTGCAGAAAGAGGAGGTGGAGGCAGTTGAGATGATGTCACTCACTGAGATCTTGCAACGCGCTGATAGAGGAGAAACCTTTACCCCCGATTCCATTCATGCATGTAGAGAATATGTGAAGATCAGAGGATATCTAGATCCTATCGGTGAGAAGAAGACCACGGAACTAATCCTCGAGTAACACACTTCACGGAGAATCGATAATAGATTCAAAGCTAATAGATCTGTTTGTTGCTTTGAACATTCTTAATTTATTTTTCCGGTATTATGAGATTCCTTACACACAGATGTCATTATACTATAGGAGTAGTCGATAACTACTGTATGAATAACTATTATTACTGCACTAGCTATTGTATATTGCAACTCCTATACGATGACTTTATCTTCTAATATTCCTTGTATTCTTCTTTCTTTCATCAATCGAGTCACTGAGAGTTCTCGATAAGGAAGGAGAAGACATCACAGCACCTCCCTTCCCTCGTCTCATCATCGGATACACTTCATCACTACGACTGTTCTCTCTCTCAGTCATCGATTGATTCCTTTGAAATAAATGAGATTGAAGACCATGAATCGTCTGTCTTAAGTATTTAATCTCGAATTGAATGGTTTCCGTCTCTTCTTTCCTCTTTTGTTCTAATGTGATAATCTTCTTCTCATAATCAATGATCTCATTGACTAATGATTGATAATTCTGTTGTTTCTTCTGTTTTAATTGATTTACTTTCACCATTAACTCTTCAACAATCTGTTCTTTATGAATAATCTCTTGTCTGACATCATTGGTGAGTGCTGTTATCTCTTGATTGTTGGATATCTGCAGCTTTGATTGCTTCTCCTTTGCTATTAATAAGATCTGTTGTAAATCTTGTTGTATTCGATTGCGATGATAGATACATTGATTCTGATTGCGTTGGATAATCTCTTGTATCACATTACTATTATGACGTAATACGAGATAATCCTGTATTAATAATTGATAATCACTCTTTGCTTGTAATTCAGTACTTTTCATTTGTTCACGGAAATGATTTAATTGTGTTTGAATCTGAATTAAAGCATGTTCTGATTGCTTGTTATTGTTAATATGAATTTCTTGTAAATGTTCGATTAATTGATATAAATAATTAGCTAATTGGATTCGATAGTCAATCGATGATTGGATGGATAGTTTAATATTCTCTACATCTGTCTTTTGTCGTAAGAAGATGGCTAATTCTCTTTTCTCTAAGGTTTCATTGATGTCTAATGCCCTCGTTCCCTCGACTAATGTCGCAAGTTGAAGAGTCTCTAACTGTGATTCAAGACGCAATATATCCATTTTCAATTGATTGGAGATGAGATCAGACTGTGTTTTAATTAGTTGTAGTTTATATTGGAAGAAGGAGGTATCTTGGTAGTGCTGTGATGAGATGTTCTTGAGCCATTCGACTCGTTTATTGTTGATTTCTGTCATTTTCTTCTCGATATCTTGTAATTGTTGTAGTTTAGATAACATTTCTTTCTCAAATTCTAATACTTTTTCACGGTTTAATCGTCGTTGTACTTTTAATTCATACGCTGTTGTATTGACTCGAGGTTGAATCATCGTTCTTGGTGGTGATCCACCACTTCTGGAATCACTGCTACTCATGATCTAAAGATATTCAAGTACTTTCCCACGGTTGTGCGATGATAGAATATGGTTTAATATGATGGGATTGATCTCTGCTCTTCTCTGTTGTTTTTCAAAATTTCAAAAATCTTGAATACTTTTCAAATCAAGGCGCTATACTATTAATCAAGCGGAGCGAGTGATGTTTATTGTTTATTGTTTATCTCTGGACTTATTTCAGTTAGGTTAGATTAAATTATTGTAGATGTGAGATTTAAAAAAGCAAACCTACAACTAATAATACTTCCTTTTCTGGAAATAGAGTTTTGGTTTTACTCAGTATCATTATCCTTCTGTAATAATTCCTCAACAATTAATTGTAAATAATCAAAATGATAAATCTTTGCAATCTTATAAAAGATAAATAATTGCTTCTTCATCTCTGATGGATTAAAGTTCATTGACAATTTTTCTGCATTATAGGTAGAGTACATGGAACACAGTTGCTTTGAAACGAGATGAGTCTTTGGACAGTAGAAGTCTTGCAAGTAATATCGCGTTGTGAGTTTATTCACCTCAGCGAGCAATCTACCACAACTATTACCAACCCAACCACCTGCTAAGAATAATAGTCTCACCTATTCTCAATCTCTTCAATATTCAGTCGATTATGACAATTAACACATTTCCAACGTTCTGTTGACTCAACTAAAACCAGAGAATCATCACGAAGAAGATCGATATCCCTAAAGGTTTTAGACGATTAAAATCCTCTGAATGTAATTTAGTAGATGGCAACTTACCGACAAAGTGAGCAATAGGAACAAATCACATCGGGAAGAATATAAGATAAGTTAGGATTGCGGAAATCACTTTCCATACTAAACTCCTGCTCATGTAACTATTATATAAAACACGTATATTATCTATCATTACAACAAGGAAAGAGCTTCAGAAAGACTCACCTGAGCTAACAACAATCGTCTCATTGATAATACAGAGTCTTTTAATGAATGGTCTAATAAGAAAACATAACTAATCGCTTTCACAAATTCAAATGAAACAGATTTAATATTTTGATAATATTGTCTTTCTGCTAAAGATGTATATTGAATCATTTCTTGATTATCTTGATGATATAAGATAAAAGGATTATTTTCAAAATAATTGGATGACATTGATGAAAACATTACTTGTAATTCATCAGTAATTGTTAATAATTTATTGGTTAAGAACTGTGTCATCCATGTTTTCATATTATCTAAGATTTGATTCATTAAAAATTCATTTTTTTCAAAGAATTTCTTTGTTCGAGTGAAGGATCGATTCTCTCCTTCTTCCCCTCCACCTCTCTCTTCTTCTTGTTTGATTTGTTCATCTTCTAATAAAACTTTCTGACAACTTACATATTGAAAAATAAACTCCTCTATTCACACCAATCATATTAGAAAGAAAATATACGATAAAAGAGATCAGATCATACCTATGATGAACTGGAAGTAAGTGATGGCCGCTTGAGGAAGATGATTGATCATATTCCAGTGCTGGATTAAAGGGCTCGCCGGCTCGTCTTCTTCTTCCTCCAGAATTACGTTCTTCTTGTTAGGATCTTCAAAGGTATCTAAAAGGTCTTCTATCGAATCGTATCTTTTCTTGCCCTTGCCGTTTCTGTGACTAGAATTTCCTTTACCCGACTGCTTTCTTTCAAAATAATCGTAGTAGTCTTCATTCTCTCCTTGTTCATCTTCCTCCCGTCCAAGTGTTCTGTCTTTTCCTTCTTCGTCAAACTCATCACCGTCGACGTCTTCATCAAAATCAGAATAATCGCTGTCATATGATCTCACTGCATTGGCAGACGCTCGTCTTGATTGTTGTTTGATATCTTTAAGATTGATCTCATGACTCGTCTCAGCGTTAATGTCATCTAAGAAAGAATAGTCTTGTTTTCGCTTCAATAAGACTTCTTCGTTCTCCTCGTCTTCGTCATCCTCTTCTTCTTCCTCCTCGTCTTCATCATCAACATTATTTCCGAAAAAACCGACTAACGTCTTCTTATCTCGCTTCTTTGTGCTCTTTTTCTTTTTCTTTTGACTCTTTTCTGTTAGACGTTGATATTCATAGATCGCTTTTTCCCTTTCTTCTTTCTCCTTCGCTTCCTGTTCAGCTAAAAGTTGCTGCTGTAACTGGCGTTGCTCTCTTCTTTCTTCTAATTCTTTGGTTCGAATTCTTTGCAATTCCTCAAACTCTTCCAATGGTTGTAGCGCCGACCAATTTTCTGCATCAATCCAAATCATTTGTTCCCAAAAACATTTCATTGTCATATGAAGATAAGTGAAAGTCGACTTCAAAGAGAGTGCATTCAGAATGAATTCCATATATTCCTTCGCTGCGGGCACTGTGTAATGATGAGTGTTAATAATTATTTTGTTCATATTTGCATAGATTATTTTGCTGCCTAATTCTTTGAAAGCAGCAATAACTTTATAAAATAACTTCATCATTAAGCCATAGATAATTCGATGTAAAAGAGGATCACTGAGGTAACCGTGGCCATAACCACATAGGTAGCGATAAATGTTATTAAGCAGTTGGTCGGAGATCAATGCATTTCCTTGTTGATTGGCGAGCTCTCCCGTAGCATGTTGACTAAGTTCTTCAATGCACTTTGTAATAATCGACTTCAAAACGCTGCGTTTGAAAAATACAACTACAAGTTAGAAGGTAGAATAAGTGTCATAGGTTTACTTACTTGAAAGCTTTGCCACATCCTGATTCAGAGAATGACGACGCAGATTGATAAGCAGTCTGGTTTTGTTCCTTAGCGGTTCCACCATTCGGATCGAAAAAGGCGTCGGACGAAGACTGTTGATGCGCAGTGGAGGAGGCTGTAGAGGTTAAGCCTTCAGCATCAAGTTCATGAGAACTCATAATCGCACAAACTGCCAATCCAAAAATATCGATTTCAATGCAAATAGTACGATAGATACCAGGATTATTCAGAACAGGCTCTTTCTGAGGATCTGACCAAACAGACCATAGATCTTGATCACCTATCGATCCTTGACCAAGATCGGGCTGACCGATACTTTCTGATGCCCAGAGAATATGCCTTTGTTGGACCAATTGTCTAGCGAAGGTTACATCCATAATTTCAGTCAAGGAATCGTGCTGATGATTTAAATTTCCAATAGGAATAGAAGAATAACGTGCTGATAATAACCTTTCCTTGAACCATTTAGGAAATAATAAAAATCGTTGAATCATTTTGTCTGCGATATAGTATTGCCATCCAACAGCCGGAAAGCTATCATCGATTGTGTTGGTAGGCATCACGGTCATAGGATAATCTTGCAACGCTGGCAATGATTGTCGCCATTGCTTTTTATCGTATCCATAATTCATGTAACTCGCACTACCTAAAATCGATAGAGGATTATGTGTGTCCCGCTGCTGGAGGCCACCTTGAGCAATAACCATAGTAGGGCCATTTCTCTCACGATATATACGTTCTAGTCGTTCATTGGCCGCTTTAAACGCCTCTTCATGCGTGGAAACAAAGCTCGTAGTAAACTTCATCTCGATATTTTCGTTTGGTTGATATTTGCGATAAATTCTGTTGAAAGGAGGCTTAGACATCATGTTGACTCCAGTCTTTCCTCGAATAATCCAGATGAAAGCTTTTCCCGATAGCGGCTCCAGGATTTCATTAATCTCGTCTTCACTCATGCCTACAACTTCGCTCGAAGAGTTATCAATCTTCTGTTCCTGAAGCTTTCTCATAATTTCCTCCATCAAAGTTTCTTCCTCGGCGTTGGTTGTTTTGATAGAGAAAACTCCGAGAATACCAATAACTCCAATTGATCGAGTTTGATTTGCCGAATAATAAATAAAAATTCTTTTGAAAACTGATGATTTGACATGCAGGTAAGGATGAAACTTCGTATGAACTAACTCTAAATCATTTAAATGGTACTTTCCAGCAGCTGCAGGAGAATTAGAGGTGGAAGAATTCACCTTGGAAACGCACCCTAATTTTAAAATGGATCTAAATAGCAAAGGAACTTGACTTTCATACACCCCTTCTACTGCTGAGCTCTGGAAAAAACGGTCTAAGAATTTCGCATTTCGTTGGTACATTGATTCCGATAATGTTAGCTCGTACAATTCGTAGGCTTCCTTTCCATGCGGTAGTTCTTTAACAACTTTCTTGCCACCAAGTTTCAAGGCCGCAGTAATCGCATCTTTCCCTGACTTCATTATGTTCACATAGAGTACACGAGGAATAACCAGTCGAAGGCGTTGAAGCTGGTTGTAAGAAGTCATGGCCCATACCACACACTCTCCTGCAGGTTGATCCAACTCTTGAACTTCAATAATTTGCCAACTGGAAAACTTCGCTGATATCGCAGCATTGCGAACAAAGTCCAAAACCCCAACTGCCTTCTTATTGGATTGGATACCACCAGCAGCAATGGTCTGTAATTTGCGATTTATCCTTGCTGAAGTCCATTGTTTTTTTCTCGCAGCTAACCATTTCTGGAAATCAATAACATTTGTGGGTGGTGAAGTCATAAATGATGGCACATTGCCAGATTTGTCATCGCTCTGCTTCGCAGTTTTCTCTTCTTCAGAAGGCTCTTCTTCGACAAATGATTCCTCTATAATTCTCCCGTAATCTTCGCCTGTATCGTCATTCCTAAAGCTATCATGTACATCCAAGGCTTGAGAAGGTGATGTGACAATATTTGACGAATATTTCTGAAGAGCTCGAGGTTTACCAAAATCCTCTAAGTCTACTATCATACCGTCAGCCTCTTGGTCGCTTGCTGATCGCTTCTTGCTTGGGCGATTTTGATCGAAGTTAGCGTTTGGTGGTGAAGAAAATCTCTGTTGATTTCCAACTCCCTTCTTGTCTTTGATTATCGACATACCTTTGAAGGCATCTTGAAGAGATAATTGCTTCTTTCCAGATGCTTTCGCATTTAGTTCGCGGGTGATCCAGATAGGATTTTCGATTCTAGGACAAGGGTTTCTAATCGATTGCATCCCAGCGGGAATGGTTATGATCTTCTGGATGGCCTTTCCCAAACGCTCTTTGTAATAATCCCAATCAATAACTTCCCTAAAATCATCGCCATCCAGAGAATTATCTTTTAACCATTTTCTTAAAAAGTAACGACGCATTGCTGGTTCACAACTAAATATTGCGACTGGGATAGCTCGCTCAGTGGTCGGTGCGCCAGTGGGTAAACGCGAAATAACAAGATTGCAGTTTAACCCTTTATCCTTAATCATATCAGCTCCGAGAAAGTCAGCCAAGCGGCCGGCTGTGGTTAATGAAGTCGATTTTCGACCTTCATACTCTTCAACGGTCTTAGAGATAGTTTTTCGTTCCGAAATTAGATGAAGCAACTCATCATCATCCATTGAAAACCCCTTCTCATCTAAAACATCTAACCATTGATTTGCAACGGCTCCAACGGCTTCATAACACTCTTGTAGCGTTCTACCAGCAAGAAATTGTTCGAAAACTTGGGATTGAAATAACTTTACCAATTCCAATTCTCCTCGACGCTTTAGTTCAAAGCCTTTCAGCTCCGCGATAGAACCATTAAAGTTATAGACAACATACTTCTTCTTTAGGAGTTTACCCTCCTCAGGTGAGGCGGGTAGTACCATCGCCTTGTATGGACCATCTAATTCAAAGAAGATGGAGCATTCGGAGTGAGTCAAGTATCGAGTTTTTGTGGGATCCTTAGGATCAAGCATTTGGTATTGGTGGTTCGTGTAACGCTCATGTACATCAGCGTTCAACATAGCACAGGGGTAACCAATGCCAATCGAAGCACCAGAAGTCGTTTTGAACTTAACATCTTGCGGAAAAGATGCAGGAAGAATACACCAGATACCGTCTGTGTCGAGCTCCAGCGGTCGACCAACTTGCTCGACTAATTCTCTGGCTTGTCTGATCAGTTGAGCACCTGTATAAGTAACTATGCCAGCCATTTCCATGCTTCGCCAGCGCGCACCCTTTCTCATCACATAGCCATAGAATGAGTTCAAAATACATTTGTGGGCTAATTGCAAGGAATCCATCAACACCTCACGATCTTCAGCAGACTTACGAGCAACGGCATCACCTTTTTTCTCTGCTTCGACCTTTTTATTCTTCCAGGTCTTGGTTAATAATTTGTAATCATATCGACGATCACGAAATGCCTTTACAGTATCAACATAGAACGCATGCTCTCTCATACAAACTGTACTCGTGCGATCTTCAATCTCTGTAACTTTAGTGCGGCGATAAGCTCTCTGGGAATATTGCTTTAGGCGATTCTTAATCATTGTAGCCTGCTGCCTCTCAGGAAATTCCGCGAACGATTTTGGCTCACCAGTGATGCCATCAACATGTTTTTCATAGGCTAATTGCCTCCGAATGGAACTGTATTCAGCAGGTCCAGCAGGATTATATTCACCACGCCAAGTCCAGGTCATAGGCCTCTTGCAGCCATTTGCCGCTTGATTGAACTTACAAGCGGCACAATCTTCCACGGAGACCATGGCAGAAGGCTGCAAGCGATTAGTTAAAATAATGTTTGGGTACATTGCACCAACATCCAAATGATAAATCACAGGCGATTCGAAGCGGTTTGGGGAGTCGCGCAACATTTCTAATCTTTCAACTATGTATTGCTTCACTGCATCGTAATTGGCGATATCAGATCTTTGTAAACCATGTTCCACTTCAATCGCGAAAGTTAAATCGCGGTCAATACGGTCCAGAAGTTGTTGAAAAGCTGAGGGAACTAAAGAAAACTTGACTGGAATGTCTGCACGAAAGACACCGGCTTCTAAACATTCTACGTGCCCTCCAATATAAGTTTCGCTTTCTAAAAGATGGCCATTGTGAAAGGATTCAATTTCATCAACTTGCTTATTTGGGCAAATAATATTGTTTTGATATGCCTGAACCATTAATAACGCTTCACAGAGAGTTCCAGAGCCCTTCCGTAACACATCTTCGGGACCCATTGGAATAATTGTCGCCAGAGAAAAAATGAAATTATGCACGTACGTATTATAAAGATAATATGTAGCGACAGCATCAGAGACAGAATAGGACGCCATATGATCCGGTTTCTCGCGGGCAAACTGAATCATATCTTCTGGATCAACTTCTACTGGATCATATCCAAGTTTGTACTTGGTAACGGCTTTTAAGCCCTGATTTCCTTGAGGTAAATAAGAATCACGTTGCACCCAGCAGAATCCATCTAAATGAACAACGCAACGACCAGTATACTCTGCATCAGAGGCTAAATCAGACGCTACAAGAACATGTTAGAGGTCAAATTTATCAAAAATAAATTCATACCTTGGATCGATCGAATACCAAGGGAAGCATACATATTTAAACCACTATACTTCGAGCAACGAACTTCTACATAAGGCCAATCGAATTTATCGCCGTTATAAGTCACAATAATGTGTGGTTTCAACTCCTATTGGGAAATATCAGCCTTCGGTAAAGGACAAGATTCTTAGCGTACCTGGACATGAGAAATAAACTTTCGTAACAATGCCTCTTCATTTTCTACATTAAAGACTTTGAATGGCCCTACATTATTGTCAGTGTGGATTGAAGCATACATTCAGTAAATTGCTATAGTACCTGGATAATGAGGCTTTGGAGTGTATTCAAAATCCTCGACATCTTTGCTCACTATTTCACGATTAATAATTAAATATCCTTGATTTGGAGTCATATAGGAAATCATGAAAATTTTGTCATTCTCGGAATTCGGAAATTTCAAAGGACTTTTCTCGCATTCAATATCGAAAGCCAGGACTCTCGGTTGACAAAGTTCGAGGAAATCCTTTTGCCAATCCACCGAACAAATTTCCACCCCAGGAATAGGAGTAACAAAATACCAAGCACCAACGCGGATATCGAGATCAATTGAAACTCTCATGACATAAGGCACATCATATTCTCTCATATCACAGAGACACATGAGAGGATCGAGCACAACTTCTTTCTTATCTTCTATTAATGATGAAGCCTGCTTCTTTTTGTTTTGTTCGATAATAGGTCTAATTCAATTGAAGGGTAAGACCGCACAAATATGGAAGATCAAGGCATGCCCATACCTTAGTTTGTTTTTGGTTTCAACTAAATCTCCGACAGTATTGAAGGCGATTTTAATCAACTTTCTTTTCAAGCCAGATAAGTGATTGGCTAAATCTAAATCTTCTCTTTCAACGATTGAAGTAAAACAGCCTTCAAACTTTCGGGCTAAATAATTTGCGACTTCAGCATATCGACTTGGATCATTAATATCAACAAAGAAATAAGGGTCATACAGAACACTTGCTTTAAAATTCTCTCCATCACGGTCTATGAAATAAAGATCCAACCCTGCCTTTTCAATGCCATTCCCATCCGGCAATGTCTGAAACAAAGACAATTATTGAAAATTTTGCAGATAATCCGCCACTTACCATCGGCATATAGTTCAGCAACCAACCTAAACGTTGCCCACCCTATGCAAAAAATCAAGTAAGAGCAGAACGATACAGCTTTATGAGATTACCTCAGTGTAGCGATGAAAACCGAAAAGTTCATCAATTCTATCACCATCAGCTCTTGATCTCGTTCGATCACCTGCACTTAGCCTTCTGATCTTCCCTTTATTTCCACCAAACTCACCAGGCTTTTTGTAGCCTCTACTTGCAACGGGTTGCTTCTTCATCAGGAAAAGTTTGCCTTTTGCTTGTTGGTGATTTTGTTTGAATTCGAATTTCGAAAGATTTAAGGAATTTCTTTATTTGAAAGGAAATACATAATAAAAAGCCATTTATAACTTAGAACGAAATTTGATCCAATTGCTTAATCTTGATCCATTTTGAACCTTTCTTTGGTTGAACCATGTTGAGAAATGGTTTTGTACAACATCCTGAGCACAACCCATAGCTAAAGTAATACCTGAACCACCATGTCCGTAGCAATGAATAACTTTCGTCTCTTTCCCAGAGCTAGCTCGGATGGATTCGCTATCTAACCTGACAGGGGCTCTCCCCGGTCTCAAACCAACCCAAATATTCTCCTATAGATACGTCGATGAAGAAATACACAATTAATTCCTGAATTCAACTTACAATCGGAGCTTGAGCAACTGCGGGGAAGACATCGGCAACCTTACTGAGTATATTCTTTGTATCTTCCAAAGAGATATTTGTATTCCAATCGCCTTTTTGTGTAGTTCCTCCAACAACCACATTATCAACATTTGGAATAATGTAGCTCGAACCAAAGAACCAAATACATTTGACCCACGGAGCTCTATAACGATAGTGAATGATGCTGCACCTTTGATAAAAAACACTTACTTTACTCGAAGGACTTGTCCTCGAATGGGATACATATCTTTGTCGTTCGCAACCGAATAAGATCCAAGTCCACAACAATTAATAACACAATCATAATCTGATGTTACGTCAGAGATATTGGTGACTTTTCTTTGCACGAATTTCACTCCAGCTTCTTCTAAAAGTTTCGTGATATATTGGAGATAATACTTTTGATCAACTACGTAAGTACCAAAGGTGTATCCTTTCACAAATCGACTAGGAAGACCCATTTTCCTGATATCTTCCCGAGTGAGACGCTGAAAATTAAACACAATATCACTCCAAGAAGGTGGAGTATCATCTTGGTGCTCTTCAAAAAGATTATAAGCAGTCATAAGCTGGACTCCAGCCTTCTCACAAGTGGGTTTCACGTATTCATCACGAAAATGTTCGAATGCCAATCTTCCCCATCGATTTAATAGCTCGTCAGGTGTACCTGAACTCTATTAGAAGAGTTTGATGGCGATAACGAGGAAGTTCTTTACCTGCAATAGCATAAGGTTCCCACAAACCAGCAGTCCCAAAACTAGTGGTTTGTTGAATAAAAGTCTCAGCAACGACGGTAACGTTGACCCGACTTCCATATTGCTGGGTTAACTGATAGGCAACGCTTAAGCCAACCACACCAGCCCCAATAACAGCTATTTTTACAGTGTCAGACATCTCCAAATGTGATTGGTGTCAAGCCTACTCTCAAAGAAGCCAGCTCGAAAGTGCAAGAAGAAGGTCTTTGGGAAAGGATATCCCAAAATGAAGGCGCTAGAAATATCATTTTTCAGAAAACTCGAGATTTTAGTAGAATGACGTCGGTGTTTACCGACAACAAAGAGAAAAGTTTCACAAGATTTGGCAACTCACCTTTCAACTTGCACAATTCGCTCTTTACGAGCTTTTCTAGTGAGATATCTTTCAGTTATAAGCTGTAGCTGATATTGTATCTAGAAGAGAAAAATGAAAGGAATTCGAATTGTTTGTTTATCACTGATTCTATTGGCCGTGCAGGAGTTGGTGCTGTCCTACAGAATGATTAAGGAAATATCAGCAGGATGCACTCAGAATAGACAAACCAATTCAATTATGAGTAAAAGATTATCGAAGCTCTTCGCTTCAAATTCAGGTGTCCCTGTTGGGTCATCGACAAAGCAGAATCCCTTTGATTTTAATAATCTTGTACAATCTCTTTTGGGGAGCTTAAATACAATGCAAGGTCTTCAGGGAAGTTCGAAAAAACAAAACCTCGAAAGAATCACGACTGAATCTTTGGTTATTGGGTCAGGAATTTCTGGTTCTACAGCGGCTTTCTACTTAAATAAGAACGGAGTTGATGTGATTTTGGCCGAAAGTAGAGATGTTGTTGGAGGTAACCTCATCAGCAAACGAGCTGATGGGTTTCTTTGGGAAGAGGGACCAAACTCTTTTCAACCAAATCCAGCTATTTTGCGGTTAGCGAAGGATGTAGGCATGATCGATGAATTAGTTCTTGCAGACCCAACCCTCCCAAGATATGTTTATTGGGAAGGAAATCTTTATGCCCTTCCTTCTGGACCTGCCGATCTTCTCAATTTCAATCTTTTAACTTGTAAGGGACCTTTATAAGCTCCAATTGCGTGATTCATATTGTGTCACCACAGGGCCAGGCAAAATCCGAGCAGGTCTAGGAGCTATTGGACTGCACGCCCCAAAGCCAGCTGAAGAGGAAACTGTGAAGCAGTTTGTTGTTCGTCATCTTGGTAGACATTTAAATTCTTCGTAAAGATATTGATGACACTTTCTCTTAGGCGAAGAAACTTTCGAAAGAGTAATTGATCCGTTCGTTTCTGGTGTCTATGCGGGCAATCCGATGAAACTCAGCATGGGGGCTGCCCTTAAGAAGGTATAGTGAGCTTGAAATCTTAATAGTTCAACTTTCTCTGTCTTACGTCTATATAGGTTAAAAACTTAGAAGATTTGGCAACAATTACTGGCGGATTTATCGAAGGAGCAATTCGAAGAATAAATCAACTTAGTAAAGAAAGAAAAGAAAATGCGGAAAGAGATGCAGACTTACCGAAGATCCCTGGTGGAAGTTTAGGGACATTCAAAAATGGCTTACAAAGTATCCCTCTAAAGGTATGGCACCGTTTGGCTAGCTACCCATCAGTTGAGTAACGGATCTTTCATCTCAAAGATTCAAAATATCTTAGGCGATAAGGTGAAGCTTTCATACAAGCTTATTGAATTGTCAAAAGATTCGGTGAACAATCAATGGATCGCTACTTTTGAGACAAAAGATGGCCAGAAAAAGGTGAGAGGGATACATATCCTGTTTGGTATCATTCTTACTTTTTTTTAACGGCAGCAAATTGCAAGCAAATCCATTTTACTGACTTCTCCAGCTTATGCAACAGCTGAGATTCTAAGGAAGTCTGACCCTGCGTTTTTACCTGAATATCAAGAATTAGCAAAGATCTATTATCCTCCCGTAGCATCAGTAACTACTGCTTATCCAAATAGGGCATTTAAGGTAATGTAATCGTGATATCCTATCTGTTTAGTTTATTCCATGCGTAGGAACCTTTGAGAGGGTTTGGACATTTGATCCCTCGTGCAATGAAAGTTAGAACTTTAGGAACAATCTGGTCGTCATCTCTTTTCCCTGTAAGAGATGTTGTTGAATTTTGATTTCTTAGTCTGACCTTTTCTCCAGGGAAGAGCACCTGAAGGATACACGATGCTTTTAAATTATATTGGAGGCTCACAAGATCCTGAAATTGCGAATCTTACTCCTGAGCAAATCGTGGAACAAGTGCATCAAGACAATAAGAAGGTTCTGCTAAAAGACGACGCTCCTAAACCAAAAGTGTTAGGAGTAAGAGTATGGCCTCGCGCTATACCACAATACGAGCTGTAAGTCCTTCGTTTTTTTCTTATGTTATCTCATTTGTTTACCTGGATAGAGGACATTTAAAGTTGATGGAAAAAGTAGAGAATGCGGTGAAGCAAGAAAAGGGATTGTTTATTGGTGGGAACTTTCGTAGTGGGGTAGCCTTTGGTGATTGTGTTCAATACGGCGCTGATGTAGCCAAGGAGGTGACTTCCTTTGTTAAGTCAGAGTAACCTGTAAATGACGTCTAAACGAATGTTTTGAAAATATATTTTTTAGACAGCAAAGAAAACACAGCTTGTCGGTGCTATGTAAAACGCGCCCATAGTCCAATAAATTTGCAAACATCCTTGCAATCGCACACCATTTCGTTCCAACTCAACACCAGTTCACTCACTATTGATCTCATTTGACCCCATACCCGACAAAGGCTTCATTCCATTCATATCGCCGAACACAAACACACAATCGTAAATCTAAATCCTTCTTACACCATTTTTACACCATTTGAGGATGTTGTTTTCCAAGGTTTCTGAGAGTTAAACAATGTTTTTATTCAATTTTAAAGACTCTTGCCCTAATTTCTTCTGATTGAAGATGACAATAATTATCCCTACTCTGCATCTTACTCGTAATTCCACCGTACGCGACGTATAATTATGAAATAATGAATTTTGAGGAGTGAGGGAATTTTAAGAGAGAAAAACGGATAGTTAAGTCGGGAAAAAAATAATGCAGAATCCAAACAATGGGCGATTAGTAGGAGCTCCAGAGCCGCCAAGTGTTGTACCAAATGCTGCACAGCTATCACGAGAAGCCAAGCACATGAGAG
>VFQN01004442.1_pt1 | contig 18498 bp, 34 predicted proteins | sample 3512371 | NCBI WGS metagenome assembly VFQN01 (sample SAMN10412370, study PRJNA504923) | tailings metagenome | isolation source: Replicate 2 from Balatoc abandoned mine | place: Philippines: Itogon, Benguet | collected 2017-08-28 | reverse complement strand
CCCCGCCGGGGGGGAAAAAGTGTTTTTTCCCCCCGTTTTTTCCCCCCCCCCCCCGGGGCCCCCCCCCCCCCCCCCCGCCGCCACCCCACGTACGTTCAGCCCACGTGGTGCAGGAAGTGGGAGCTGGTGGGAGGTATACTATATCCTTCCCGAGTAAGGTGGTAGCGCGGCCGTCTCCCGGAAGGAAGTTCAGGTGAAGACGGTGACGGACGCTGAAATTGCCACTACAGCAGGTGTCTTCGCATGCCCCTTCCCCCCTGCGCTTACGGCCTCTGCAACAATCTGCAACAATCTCCTGCGGCATGGTGCGTGCGCAGGCAGGACGCTGTGCACGTGCTGTACCGGTATATGCCTGTATGCACCCTCCAAGGCAGTGCCGGCCATCCTCGGACGCAGCCACACAAGGTTCGCCCGCCTCGCCGGTTCCCTGCGCCGCCCTACCACACATAGCACTGCATAGCACAACAGTCAGGGGCGGGCCGCTGGGGGCAGGCATGAAGACGTATTGCGTTAGGGTATGTCCGTCACCGGTTGTAGCAGGGGCGTCCCACCGTTGCCAGTAAACCAATGTTATAACCGAAGCCCCGTGCTCCGGCACTACCACCTTGTCCATTTTGTGAAACGAAGAGGAGTCCACCGTGAAATTGCGTTGCCTCTTCCATTTTCTGGAGCCGGTTGACACGCGTGGTTGACACGTGCGGAGGTGGTTACGAAAAGCTTGAAACCCGGATTGTTTCAGCTCCAGTATGCTGATACGCACTTTCGATCTTATACGCTTAGCTGTGATGATGAAGGCGTGCTGTTGCGTTTGAGATCCTTATGAAATAGGCCGCAACTGCTGTCGCTGCGCTGTTTCCCTCCTCTGACGCCTGTTTCTGGCGCATCAGGCACCAAGACACTAATGCCTGAACACGGGTTTTCCTGTCTTCCATACGCCCAGGACTGGTAATATCCGACTGTCCGTGTCGTAGACTCAGGGCTCAACGAAGGAACTGCGCTCTCTGTCGCCTGCAGCGCAATGGCCGGCAACCCCATTTGATACAAAATAAGGACATGCGAGAAGCTCACTTAAGAGGCGGGCCTTGAACCGCCCGGTGCAGCCAGCATCAATCAGCACGCGCCCATAACCGACAGCCGCCCCACCCTCAAGCTAGGCCCCACCGCTCATCAATGATCGAGACCGCCATTACCTACAACCCAATGTACGATGTGGTAGAGACGCCTACCAAGTCAGCCCAGCGCCTGGGGCCTGCAGGTGAAGCCCTGGCGTACGAGGCCAGTTCGCAAGTGGTCAAGGTAGCCTGGGACAGCGTGCCCCGGCCCCGGCAGGCCCGCGGCGCCACCCGCATGGACCAGGCCGACTACCTTCATTGGTACACGTGGACGCGCACGGGCAGCACGCAGGACGACGAGCAGCACATGTACACGCTGCGTGTGTCAGCCTGGAGCCCGCCGCGTACGAAGACAGGTGCGCATGAGCTAGCGTGAGCCTGGGTGGGCATGTGGCATTGGTTGCGCTGCAGTGGCAGTCCTGCCGCCTAAGTGCGCAAGGCGCCTGTTCCCGGGCGTTTGGCACCTCGATTGTGCACGCAGTCGACGACAACCTCTTGCTTGTGGACAGGAACCGCCGCACATGGCTCACTGTCTGCCGCTCTGCCCTGGTCCACCGGTACCTCATTGCTGGTTTCGCACCCTTGGTGTACGCAGAGTACATCTTCAATACTACCAATATGGAGTTCCTCAAGGGCCGGCTGGACCGGGCCACGCTGCAGCGGCTTGTGGATCTGCTGCCGGGGCTGCAGGAGGCGGCGCAGCCCCTGGGCGGCTGCGGCCAGGTCCTGTGCGGCTTGTTCCTGGTGGTCGGCTGGATCATCCTCTGCGTGAGTCGGCCAGGGACGCCGGGAAAGCTGCTGGGACCAGCAGCAGAACAGGCACATGCAGTGGGCGGCATCCCTGTACGCTCCCATGTGGTCGCCGTGCTTGCTGCAAGCAGCTGCATCTGTCACACCAAATGACCTTGAGGCTAGCAGCTGTGTATCCTTTTGCAGTTCTTTTCCTATCACACAAGCGGGCCGACTACAAATACTTTAGGGCAACTGGAGGCCATGAGCACAGATGAGGACTGCGGTTGGGTTTACTGTCAACCGCAAAGGGGGGCCGGCTCTGAGACGTCAAACCTGGTATCCCAACACAGTTGTTCCCCCCTGTAACCCATGGCAGGTCGCGGGCAACGCCGCCCAGAAGCGCAACGATCGGGCCCTGGTCACGCTGAACAAGGCGTTTGCGGAGCACGGGCTGGAGGTGAAGCGGCTGCTAGACATGGAAAGCAACGAGGACCAGTGCCAGGGCGCCTGGTACGACATAACGCTCACGTGTCCGGTGTGACCGGGCGCACGTGCCGTACCGTTGCATAGGGCATTTTCGCACGGCGAAGCGCGGATTCGTTTGCAGCTTCGGCCCATGCAGGGTGCATGAGCACTTGGGTCTTTGGGCCTGGGTCCGAGTAGGTAGGTACCAACGTCTTGATCAGTGTGGGGGCGAAGGGACGGCGGTGCTTAGGAAGGAAGGCCAGGCGTATACGTAGCATGGGCGCAATGCTTGGCAAAGTAGGCCAGGCGTGCATGGAGCATTGGCGCATGGCTTGTGCGCCGGTAGCATGGTGCGTCATCGCTTAGCAGGCATGGTGTCAGACAATGCGGACATGGTGAAGTTTGTGTATAAGCTCAGATACAGCAAAGATAGCGCCCCTATCCAGGCAGCCACGAGAAGCCATGGCGGTTTCAGATTATTGCAAGCTAGTCATGGTGGTGCTGGCGAGGCGTGTGCAAGGGCTTGACGGCACCCAGGCTTCGCTATGTGCACGGCAGTCGCAGCGGGACGGATTGTTCGTTAGGGGGTGGGAGCTCCCCTTCCGCCACCCCGCCTGACCCTGATGGAGCCTGACAGGTTCCGAGGTGTGCCGTTTGGTCCCAATGGTCCCCAGCAATGCGCATGCTCCAAGGCCATCATACCCACGTAATCTCCTTGACACTTTTGTGTAAGACTGGTACCACGCAGAGGCTTGCGTGTATGCATATACATGGCAGGAAGGGTGGTTCTAGTTGCTCGGGGGTACAGGCTGCAAGGGGATAACGGGCACGAACGGCTGTGTAGAGATGCTGTGACATGAGCAGGCCTCCATTGTTCGTACGCATTTGGGGAGGAGCGTGTAAGTAGCGTGTAACCTGTATACTTGGCTGCATGTACCAGGGGCGCACACCCTGGCGTGCACTTCAGTACGATAACCAGCAATGTGCTCGAAACAGCCCCGAATGGATTGTAGACGGACGGTAGCTAACACTGTGCATGTAGGCCGGAATGAAGAGATGCGCAGGACCCGTCAAGTCTATGCTGTACGGCTTGGCTGCCCTCCACACTGTACCCCAGCAGAACTCCACGGTTTGCCTTTCACGCCCTGCTCCCCAGCCAATTGCTCCCTTTGAATCCCCAAACCGTATGCGGTTTCAACCCTGTGTTAAAGCTGTCCTATGACGGCCGCCGACGTCTTGCTTGGAACGGTCGGAAACAGCTCGAAAGGGGGCTGGAGCTTGGAGGGGTGTAGTCAGGGCGTGGCAGGGATGTCGCAAAGCACGGTGAGCAGTTAGCGTTACCGTGTCGCAAGCCAGTGTCATAGGTGCCTTACAACATCTTAACGTGTGTCCCGGATCCTCTAGGGTTGGGCAATGGGCATGTACAAGTAAACGTGCAAGTGTGGCGGGATGGCTCGGTAGGGTCTCCCTTGCCACAACGTCAACCCCACGCCCAACACCTAGCAGACCCCAGTGGCCGATGTTGTCGATGCGATATGATAGTGGGAACTGCAAGGAATTTTGCAATGATTATGGTGCCCTGCTCCAGAGGACTGCCGCTTGCCGCAAGGCCGACACAACATTCGTTTCGCAAAAAGTGCAGTTCCTTTTACCGACACCACCGGAGTCAAAGCTGCAGCAGTTTCCATGCTGTAAAAGACTTGGGTTTAACGCTCGCCAACATTGAAGCGACTTTTTCGAAAGGACCCTGCCTACGGTCGTTCTCTCATGCAGCGCAGCGCCTTCCAATCTGCGACCCCGCATGAGACAGTCGCTTCACCACGCACATCACGTTGCTCAAGATATACTCCACATAACTGTCCGCTGCGGTTACCGCTCTGTTCTTGTGTTGACGCGCGTTGCAACACCAATCAAGAACTGAACTGAATTTCGAGGGTAGCCCAGCGACAACACACACAAGCACGTAGTAGTTCAAGCAGACGAAATGCTTTCTCAGCTCCGTGGTCTGCGCCAGGCCCCGCAGGCCAACACCGACATCAGCACGCGACACCTGAGCGCTGCTTGCGCCCCGCCAGTTCAACACGCAAACGCACACGCTAGGAGAGCACGTGCTCAGCCCTGGGGCTCCTTGCAGCAGTCCGGGCCCTCTGCCAGGCCTTGCGTGGGAGTGCGCGCTGCCGTCACAGGTGCGTCCCGTTTTGCGCAACTAGGGCCCGGCAACCCTTGGCTTCAGGTCGTCGCACAGATGCCGATGCGAAGAGTATGAAAGCTTATACTGATAGTATGGATGTTCTTTGCAGATGCACCGTCAAAGAATAACAGCAGCAGCAACGGCAACTCCCCCAGCGTGCCCTCGGCGCCGGCTACGACGTCGCTACACACCTTCGGCAGTCTGTCTGCCGCAGAAGCGTATGACCTGGAGCACAACGATTGGAGCACGACATCGCTGAGCGTTGTGGTTGTTGGAGCATCCGGAGACCTGGCCAAGAAGAAAATCTTCCCTGCGCTGTTCGCCCTCTTCTATGAGGGACTGCTGCCGCCGGTGGGTGCGTTGCGTACGCCACCCCAGGGCCAGGGCCCGCCGGGGAGCTCCGTAAAACGTGCTGGGGAGCTCCATGCAATTCTAATTGATACCTTGGCGACGGACTAGCCTTCAACGTTACACTTGTGAGGGCTGGACGCTGGAGTGGATGAATCGAGTCATAGGAGTGCATACACCCATGACTACACCCGTGCATCAACCGCCAGGACTTTGGTTATGGATCCTGATCCCGTCCCTTCTGCCGTCCCTCTTCACAGGACTTCCAGGTGTTCGGGTTCGCGCGCAGCAAGATGACTGACGCGGACTTCCGGCAGCTGATCGCCTCCACGCTGACCTGCCGCGTCAGCGCAAGGTGCGTACGACACCGGCACCGTTGGGTTGGGTCCGCTCGTATGGCTTTCGGTCAAGGCACACCCGGACCCTGGCATAGAGCCTTGCTGCAGTTCCGGCTGACTGTACCTGCCGTCCGAAAGCCAGGGGAGGAACTACGTGTGTGACCAGCCGGTGCGTCCGTTGTGTAACACTCCGCCCTGCCACTGCAGGGAGAAGTGCGCGGAGAAGACGGAGGAGTTCCTGCGCCGCTGCTTCTACAGCCCGGTAAGTAGCAAGAGGAAAGGGGTACCTACCGGCTGGGCGCACAACATGCCAACGGGCTGCTTACTGCTATACACGCACGCAACCGGTAGCAACGGCATCCGAGGTATCCTGGGTGCCATGAGTGTTGCAGCACAGTACGCGACGCTGAAGCCGTCCTCTGGGACGGTCGCCCTCTAATCCCTCAATGCACGCCCCTCACGTGCGCAGGGCCAGTACGACCAGCCGTCCTCTTTCCAGGATCTCAACGAGCGCATGTGCGAGGTGGAGGAGGCGGCGGGCAAGCCGCGCTCCAACCGCATGTTTTTCCTGTCCATCCCACCCAACGTCTTCATCCCGGCGGCGGGCGGCGCCGCGGACCAGTGCTCCACCAGGTGGGTGCGGCTGGGGGTGGGGGTGGGTGGTTCGGTGGTCGGAGGCTGGAGTGAAAGCCAAGGTGGGGAGGCAGGACACCTCACTGCCTGGACGCCGTTGTATGCGGCTGCCCGAATAGGTCAGTCAATTGTCAGGTCGCCGCGAGGTGTATGCCTTGGCACCGCGTGGAAGTCCGCGGGGTGGTGCGGCGGTGCAGTCATCAAGATTACACCACCGTCCGCCAGCGCATTACCGTCTGCCGGCTCACCCGTCCACCCGTCTGCCGGCGCACCCGTCCTCTCGCTGCAGGACCGGCTGGACGCGTGTGATTGTGGAGAAGCCGTTCGGCCGCGACTCGGCCTCCAGCGCCGAGCTGGGCCGCGGTCTGGCGGCGCACCTCCGCGAGGACCAGATCTACCGCATCGACCACTACCTGGGCAAGGAGATCATCGAGAACCTCACGGTGAGGCGAGGGAGGGAGGCCTGGGGACGAACTGGTAGTAGAAACGGTATGGACGATGAGAGGAGGTTGCAGGTGGGCAGGGACGTGTGGCGTCTGATATTGGGCTGGAAGAGGACAGGGGGCCCAAGCACTGTCACCTCGCGAGTTGCCAACACGTGACGCGGAGTGATGGGGCTTTTGGCGGGTGGGAGCACTTACGCGTATCATGCTGATGTCCCCCGTGTGTTGCTGTCCGGCCGCAGGTGCTGCGGTTCAGCAATCTGGTCTTCGAGCCGCTGTGGAGCCGGCAGTACATCCGCAACGTGCAGGTGGGGTACCGTGCGTATGGTGCGGTAGTTAGCAGGGAAAGTGATACGGCATGCCGTACTGCAGGTGGCAGGTGGCAGCAGGGCCTAGGCACGCCCACGGTGCGCCTTTCCTTGGGATGCTGATGTGCCACCATACAACCAGCCGGCGGAAGACATGGACGCTAAGGCGAAATATGGAACTGATGTGGGTCATGTACGCCGTACCCTGCCCGTGGCCCTGCGTGCAGATCGTCTTCAGCGAGAACTTCGGCACCGAGGGGCGCGGCGGCTACTTTGACCAGTATGGCATCGTGCGTGACGTCATCCAGAACCACCTGCTGCAGATCCTGGCGCTGTTCGCCATGGAGCCGCCGGTGAGGAGGAAAGGGTCTCCCCTGTAACGCCGCGCCATGCCGTGGTGCTTTCCATCGTGCTGCACACCTGGCTAGGTTGACCTGGCAAGGCGGCGACGGCGTGCTTCGTCTGAGTACGCTCTCTCCTGCTCTATCGTGGCCGGATCCGCTCTATCGTGGCCGGATGCGGTGGGGGCGGATGGCAGTGCTTCATGTATTGCGTCAACCCCTACCACAATGAGTGTGCGGTCGTGGACTGCAGCACCGTGCAGGCACCCAGCTGTGCCCAAGCTCGCCGCCACCACCCTCTCCTCCTCCCGCAGGTGTCCCTAGCCTTCGAGGACATCCGCAACGAGAAGGTCAAGGTGCTGCGCTCCATGCGGCCTGTGAGCCTGGAGGACACGGTGCTGGGCCAGTACCGCAGCAGGGCCACGGCGGGGGGCAAGACGCTGCCGGGCTACCTGGACGACAAGACGGTGCCGCCGGTGAGGACGGGGAAGGCAGGGAGCGTGCGAGGGTGTGGGCCGGTGCGGTGCGGAATGCATCGAAGGCGGGTCTGGACTGCTCTTGCGGCTTGGTTCGGGTGCAGCAGGCCAGGTATCAGGCGCGCTTACACTGCCCTGTGGTAATGGACGTGGGTTGGCAGTCTGAGGCCCCGAGCTGGAGCCATTCTTCGTAGGTAGTTGCACTGTGTCGTAACAGCCTCCACCTCTTTCCCACCATACCCCCAGGGCTCCCTGACGCCCACTTTCGCCGCCTGCGCCATGCACATCAACAACGCGCGCTGGGACGGCGTGCCGTTCCTGCTCAAGGCCGGCAAGGCGCTGCACACGCGGCGCGCGGAGATCCGCGTGCAGTTCAGGTGGGGCGGGGGCTTGGAGGGGACAGCAGCGGTTGGGGTGTGCGGCTCGGGTGCAAGGGCAACTCAATGGGTTATAAGAACGGGCGGGGCGGTCGGCACCTTGGCTTGGCTGTGAGCTGTAGACCGTTAGAGAACGCCGCGGAAGGCTAACAAGTACGTGCACATCGACATGAGTATGGCATGGCAGGGCCCGCTACTGTGCTGTGGCGTGTTGTGAGGATTGACCTGGGTGTTGACCCCGGCCCCACCCCTGCGCCCTACCTCCCCGCTGGCACGCAGGCACGTGCCCGGCAACCTGTACAAGCACAAGTTCGGGTCGGACCTTGACAGCGCCACCAACGAGCTGGTCATGCGCATCCAGCCCAAGGAGTCCATCTACCTCAAGGTCAACAACAAGGTGGGCCCGGAGGGAGTGGGGCAGGGAGGCGGGAGCTGCAGACCGTGCACGGGGTGCGCGTGAAGCGCAAGGGCGTCTGGGGTCCACGGAATGCTGGTACATGTACATGAAGAGGAGGGCACCAGGCACGGGGTGGGCTGTTGGGAACGGACGTGGTGGCTAGTGGGCCACTTGTGTTGTGGGGCGCGGCAGACTGCAAGCCATGATCACCGACCGTGCCGCAGCAAACTGCAGTAGTGGACAGCTAGAGCCCATTAAACTGCTAGAGCGCATCAGGCCGCGAAGCCCATCAGACCGTTAGATCCCATCAGAGCTCTAGATCCCACCGGGCCGCTGGAGCCCGCCGTAACGCACGCGAGTTGCCGACTAGAGTCTGTCGGATAGGTTGCGTGTGGCAGCATTTGTGAGCCTATGCATTTCGGCATGGCCTTTTGGTGCACACCCACCATTCCCAGCCCCTCGCCTGCTCGCACACTACCCCGTGGCCTGGCTACGCATGGGTTGGGCAGCGATACTAGTCACCTACCTCCTCACGCGCACCTTGCATGACAGCAACCCCCACCGCATCCCCCTCCCCCCAGGTTCCCGGCCTGGGCCTGCAGCTGGACACCACGCGGCTGGACCTGCAGTACCAGAACGCCTACAAGAAGACGGAGCTGCCGGACGCGTACGAGCGGCTGCTGCTGGACGTGGTCAACGGTGAGGGGTCGGGGGCCGTGGGGTTGGGGTTCGGGTTACGCGGCCGACGAGGCGCGTGCGTATCGAAGAACAACGAGAGGACGTCGCAAGTCGGGCCCTGCAGTTCTTGGTTATGCTATTGTGCAACGCCTGCTGCCGCTTGTTAGTGTGGCTGCGTCGCTAGAACGGCATGGGCAGCGCCCCCCCGTCCCCGTTGCGGCGCCTTGCCTGCCTTCCTCCCTTACACCCAGCTACCTCTGCTCACCAGGTTTCCCTCCCCGCTTCCCCTTCCCCTACCCCCAGGCGACAAGCGGCTGTTCATCCGCGCCGATGAGCTGGAGGCCGCCTGGGAGCTGTTCACGCCGCTGCTGCACGAGATTGAGAGCCGCAAGGTGGGGCAAGGGCTACGCTGCGTCTTTGCCTACATGCTCTGCCGGTGCTTGTGCTCCTTTGTCTACGTGCTGAGCCGTGTCCGCTGTAACTCAAAACGATGACCCCGCATCTTGTTGTCACCTCCCCCTTCTGCCTCCTCGGTACAGATCGCGCCTGAGCTGTACCCGTACGGCAGCCGCGGGCCGGTGGGCGCCCACTACCTGGCCGCCAAGTACAACGTGCGATGGGGCGACCTGGCCAACGACGAGGAAAACGAGTGAGGGGGCGAGGGGCTCGTTGCGTGAAGCGCGAGGAAACAGCGGAGAGCGGCAGAAGGGGGCAACGCGGGTGTCGCTTGGAGCGCGCGGCAGCAGTGTGCGGCGGCGGTGAAGCGCTGGCGAAAGGGACAAGGGGGAGGCGGAGGGGGCGTGTGGGATGGGGAGCAGGTGGGAGGAGGGCTGGCGGCGGTTGGCGGTGCTGGCCAAGTGACCACGGAGCAGATGGCGGGGGAGGAGGTGTACGGTATGGAGGCTGGAGGCTGCGCGGTGCACTGCGCTCTAGGGTGCCCTGCGCACAGCCGTTAGAGCTGTAGGTGATCTTGTTGCATCCTGTTATATCGGTTTATGCAAGGGGGTCTTGTGCAATGGTAAGGGATAAAAAGGGAGCCGCATGGTAGTGTGTACAGGATTCCGCGCTGCGGCTGAGGCGTTGTGCTCTTGCCGAGTGCCCTGTACGGCGGTGTCGGGCGTTCCATTGTCCCGCGCAGTCCAAGCGTGGGCTGCTCGAAACTCCAGCTGATTAAGGCTTCTTGAGGTACTATGAGAGCCGAGAAAAACAACTTTGCGTGTGTTGCGTGTCCCTGTCGGCAACATTTGCCGCAGTGCGTGGCAGAGCGCACGCGCTACCAAGTACCTTTCGCAGCTGCACGACAGAAGTGCTGCTGTACTGTCATGCTGTTGCAGCTGCAGACGTTGCGGCTGTGGTTTGGCAGTGTTTGCACGCCGCCGCTCGTGCTGCTACTGCTGCTCTTGCTGCTGTGTGCTACATATGTGGCGTGTGTGCCCTTCGGTGCCGTGCGCTGTTGGCGTTACGAATTGGTGACTAGGCAGCCCGCTGATGGCTGCTGTGTGCTTGGCTCCGCCATGCATTGGCGGGTCAAGTGTAAGTGTTGGGGGCTTTCTCTGTTGTCAGCCCGACATGTGGCGTTTGTATCTAGCCCGGGGCTGGAACTGTCCCGTGTGCTCTGCTCCATGTCCGTCTTGGATTGGGTCTGCCGCCTTGCCTGCTCAACATTTGGGCGCCCAGGCGGCCTGAGCACAAGGTTCCACGTCGGGCATGCTATTCTTTTCCAAGCACTTTGCCACGCTCTTGTAACTTCACAGGTGGCGCCTTCCCCAACATCGGATGTATACCTTGTAAAAGGAGACCTGGCATGAACTGCACTGGCAGTTGGCGATCTGTGTTCAGCGCTGAATCTGGTTTGATGCTGCGCTGTGCTACAAGCAGCAGTCATTCAATCAACCCACTACATCCATCTGCCCCCTTAGGCCATAGCTGTGTGTAAGTAAGGCCCGAGTGCCCTAAGCACGGTCCAGGTACGGCTGCATCGTCAACCGAGAGTCAGCCCCGGCTAGAGCACCCAAACGTAGGGCACGCAAGCATCTGGGCATGCGTTGTTACAGGACAGTAAGAAATGACATTGATTCATTGTCGAAGGAACTGTTGTCAGAGTCGCTGTTGAGTGTTCTACGGCAGCGCACAGGAACAAGTCTGTGCTAGACCCATGGACGGCTTCACTTTACGCGCGACACACGGGGAAGTCATCCGACGGATGGTGATGCTGCAGGTCGGGGCGCAGGGGAGCCCCTGGCGGGGGGCAGGCGCCGCCGTGCGCCGCGCCCCCGCCAACAAAGCTGGTTGGCCTGCCGCGGCTCACCCACAAGCACCCTCTTATCCACTCACCCACCGCTCTCCAACTGCCTTCCGTCCTGCAACTACCACCTACCGGTATGCTGCTGGGCCCTGACTGCAGCCCTGCACCCTGCACCTGCCTCAGGGCACCACCGCTGAACCACCTGCCCTAAGCCACAGCAGCCCACAGTACACCGCAGCAGCACGCAGCCACGCACGCTCCAGTAACAAGTGTGCCGAAGATTGCGCTCAGGTAAAGTTCCACACCATATGCATAGTTCCAGCCCCAGGCTGCCCACCCAGTCTCTCCCTCTCTCCCTCCCGTCAGCACGCCCACCATCGATTGCGCCTGCAGCCCTTCCCCTCATCCCCTTCGCCCCTTATGCAGGGCCGCGGTGGCCGCTGTCCGTAGGATCCACCGTGGCCGCCGCCCTCCTGCCCTCCTCCGTGGTGCCGGGGTAGGGCGCGACGGCGGTGGGGTCCAAGGGGTCCTGCGACGGCGACACGTGGGTGCCGCCGGGCGGGGGCGGGGCGTCCACCTGCGTGCTGGGGATGGCGCTGATGGGGCCCCTGTCGCGGCCGGCGCACGAGGGGTCGGTGCGGGCGTTGGTCTGGGTAGAGTGGAACTCCAGGTCCTCCAGCGTGGCCTGCATGCTGTGCTGGCGCTCCATTAATGCTGCTGCTTCACTGTTAGATGATCCGCGAGGGGTTGCGCTGTTAGTAGGTGCCGTAGGGGCGCTGTGGAAGACTGGGAGGAGCTAGCGACGACTGTTGGTTGCAAAACGGTACCGGTAAACGCGAGGTAGGAGTGGAGCGCAATCCAGTGCGTTTGAGACTTGTATATAATTTTGGTAAAAAGGTATAGGACTGGCTGTGGAGCCGATGGGCGTCGCTGCGAACGCAAGCCAAGGCGTGCCATCATAGCTGCCCATGGAGCGACCCATGGGTCAACATGCGACCAAGGGGCGCTTGCTCACCATCACCACAGCGCGAGCAACGCACAATGTCGGGAGCGGCGCATAGTCGAATTTCTTAGTATAACGTATGAATCTACAATATCTTGAAGCAAACGTGAGCACGCAAAGCAACAAGGTCCCGACAGCGCGCTGTGTTGAGGAGTCGCGTGAAGGGACGCGCCGGTAGAGAGCGCAGCTCACTGTTGATACCGACTGCAGCCATGGCGACAGGCGGCGGCGCCAACGACCCCAACACGCTGGGATTGCCCGAGTCGGTGACCTCGGCGGTGGCCAAGGTGCCCTCGCTGATGCAGCTGCCCCTCAGTGCGGCCAGAGCGCTGCTGGCGCCAGGAAGTGGAGAGGTGGGGCCGAACGGAGGGCGGGGCGCGGATCTAACCTGACTGCATACTGTTACTGGCCTTGCCGGCTTGCAAACCTCAATAACAGGTCAGACTATAGCTGTAGTAATGGGTGCCAACACACTCAGGTTCATCCCCTGCGTAGCTAACCGTTGCCCAACTGCCCATGGCTTTCCTGGCACGTGGCCAGCTGTCCAGAAGTGAAGTACCTGGGCCTCTCCCTGCCGCCAGGGGCTGCTGTCGCTGCTGCCGCGCTCAGTGCGTGACCTGCTGCCCGGCTGGGACCCAGACCGCGACATGCAGGACATGTTCGGCAAGGTGGGGTGCTGCGCATGAGGGTGGGTGGCACACGCGAGCATACCGGTACCGTATACTCGGCACACATGGGCGCCAGGCATAGAGGCAACGGCATGCCCGCCGGCTGCATGCTCCGCTCGGTACCCATCCGATTTACTATGTGCCCCTCATATTCCTTGTGATCGCCGACAGCTCACCGGCTGCGTGCCGCTGTGTCGCTGTCTCCACTGACACCATTCCGCTGTGAGGCCTATTAGCTATCCCGGCACCGATATGCAGCACCCGTAGGTCACTGTGCCGTGCGCAACGTGCAGCACCAGCAGTATGTAGTGCCCTGTACATTGACTGAAGAGCCCGGGACCTCCCACTCTCACACCCACCGTACCTGGTCCTTACACGGCACCCACCTGCCACGCACGCCACCCTCGCCCCTCCCCCACGTCAGGTGGTGCTCATCACAGGGGCCAACAGCGGCATCGGCTTCCACACCGCGCGCCTGCTGGCCCGAAACAATGCTCGTGTGCGTATCCTCCGAAGTTAGAGGTACCGCTACCAGCAGCCCCATGTGATCAAACCCGAGGACACCAGCCAAGATGCCGTACGGCAGGGGTCCTTGCGGCCGCCTGCTGCGCATGGGCCTGCTGCGCATGGGCCTGCTGCTGCTCCCTGCAAGCCACACCTTGGTACAACGCATCTGGGTCATTACCTCACGGCGTGCAGCTTCGGCATACCGCTTCGGTTGGAGGCTCGCCCACGTCTACCATCCTTCCCTTGCCCCCCACCCACACGTGCCCAGGTCATCATGGTGGCCCGGGACGAGGACAAGGGCCGCAAGTGAGCAGCGTGGGGGCAGCCTGGACAGTGGTAACCGGGGTTCCCGTGGATGCAAACGTATTCTAGCAGGGGCCCCGTAACGGGAAGGTGCACTGTGTGAGGAATGCACGCTGTATTGCAGTTTGGTCCTCCTGTTGTGCCGGTCTGGCACTCTGGCTGACGATGATATCAAGCAGGCGGCCTTCCGCGCCCCGCCCAGCGTCTTTCGGTGCTAGGCTCACACGCACACCTGGCCCCTACGGTGTGCCCCGCATGGCCCCACCACTCGCGCGTCGTCCGACAGTCTCCTCCAGCCCTCCTCCACCGTCACATGCCCCCATATGCGCCCCCTCTCTTGACAGGGCTGCCGATCAGATCCGCGCCGAGTTCGGCTACGCCAAGCTTACGCTGCTGCAGGCCGACATGTCCTCACTCAAGTGGGTTGCTGCCTCTGGAGGCCATGGATCACGCCACTGGTATTGCAACGGCTGCTGTTGGGCACGGACAATGACACGAGCGCGTGCAACCGTTCATACAGGCGGCCTCACGAGCTTTGGGGATGGTGCCAAGGGGCGTTCCTGGACATAAGGGCCTCCGGTATCGTGCCAGTGCAGCGAGGCCCTTACCCACAGCCTCACACAGGGTGTAGTGAGGCGCTTGGAGTGTCTTACACAGAGCCACACACCCACATTCTTGCCCAGATGCTCCACGTACGCACAACTGTCACGGCATCACAATGTTGTGCCCTGCTCTACGCCACCATCGTTACGAGCCGACCCATCTCCGCCCCCGGCCTCACACTCCCCGGCCGCCTGCTCCGTTAGTTACGTCCCGCCTGCCACCCCTACCGCACCATGCCTCCAGGTCCGTCAAGGCGCTGGCTGACTCTCTGCTGTCGTCCGCCACCCCGCTGCACGTGCTCATCAACAACGCGGGGGTGCTGGCGCCAGGGCCCTTCACCGTCACACCCGACGGCTTCGAGCTGTGGGTACCGGTAGCTAGTTAACCGGTTAACCCACACCCCATAACCCAATTCAACAGCGTTGAAACGTACACGCCACGTAACTGTGTGCCAGAATGCATTTCGAACAATGGCACAAACAGTCCCAGCACTGCACAAGGGCATGGGGGGCGCTCTTACACTGAAGCTCGCTCGACCTCATTAGGAGTTCTATCTAGACCGCCCGACGCGCCCTGCCCGCCCTGCGCCCGGGCCCGCAGCACGCTGGCCACCAACTACTACGGCCCGCTGTACCTGACGCTGCTGCTGCTGCCGCGCCTGCGGGCCAGCGCCCCCTCGCGCGTGGTCAACGTGGCGTCGTTCGGGGAGATGTTCGGCAAGGTGCACTGGGACGACCTCAGGTGCGCGGGCGGGGCTCGGTGGCTCGGTGTGGGTCTCAATCATAGGTGGCCTTGCAGAAAAGGTCATCAGCAGCCTGACAATCATACTACTCGCCCAGTCCCTTACTTGGGCTCAGCCACGTATGCTCCTCGGGAGCCTCGGGCCAGCGCTTGCTCTGCCGGCCACCCTCGGCCCAACCCTGCCCCCCCTCCTACTCCTTCACACCCTCCCTCCTTGCACAAACCGTAATACCCTCCCTGCTCGGGCCTCGCGTCCTCACCCCCAGGGGCGTGGACATGGGCAGCAGCGGCCTGGTGGCGTACGCCGCCTCCAAGCTGTACCTCATCATGGCCTCCCTGGACCTCAACCGCCGCCTGCGGGGCACAGGCGTGGACCTGTTCCCCGTGCACCCGGGTGCGTGGGGGGGCGGACTGGGTGGGGTGCGTCATGGTTGGACGGCATTGGGTGAAGGGGTTTGTGACCTCATGGTCGCGGCGTTGCGCTGGCGGGCGGAGGTGGAGCTAAAGCAACAAGCGGCTGGAAAGCAGACACCGCTCCCCTCTTTTTCTCCGTCCGGGCTGCTCCTCCCCAGGCATCGTGTCCAGCCCCGGCGAGGCCAAGTCCGACAAGCGCTACCTGGTCAGCGTCACCGCCTTCATCAACGCGCGACTGCACGGCCAGAGCGAGCTGCGCGGAGCGCTGGCGCCCCTGTACGCAGCCTCGGAGCCGCGACTGCAGGGTGGGCGGGGGAGGGGGCTGGAGTTGAGCCTGGGTTTGGAGGGCGGGTGCTGGTGCACGCACTTACCGGTACTGCGCCCCCGTACCACAGCGCCACACCACGACACCAGCGCTACTGGCACGTTGCTCAGGTGCTCGCTGCTCGCATTCCTTGCTGTGAACACGGGCGCGGCAGCACCGAGCCCAGGGCCCGTGCCCAGCCGCCCCTGCTCCTCCGACCTTGCCCTGTGCCGCCGTACGGCGCGTGGGAGGCTGGCCGCGCGCCAGGGGCCGGGCTACGCACGTGGCCTAGTGTACGGCGTGTTGTGTACGGCCATACGACTCGAAGGTTACGTCCGGGGCTTTAGGGCTCTGGAGCTTTACGCACGTGGGCTACCTTTTGGCGGGTACTGTACGACCGTACGGCCCCTTCTGACACGTGCTTCGGGGCTTTGGGGCTCCGGGGCTCCGGGGCTCCGGGGCTCCGGGGCTCCGGGGCTCTGGGGCTCTGGGGCTTCGACCCAACGACCCCAACATTGGGCCGTACATGCTGGGGATGCGGGTCAACTGCATGGTCGACGGCGATGTCAGGCAGGCCGGGATCAACTGGGCCACCGCCATGTCGGCGTGGACCACCCGACAGGCACCCGCCTGGGTGGTGTAAAGAGGGTACGCCGGGCGGGTGGGCTGGGCTGGGTTGGGCTGGGTACTTAGCTTTCTCCCCGCTAGAGCTGAGGAATCCACCTGCCCGGGGCAGGGGCCCAGCAGCCCCCTGCCCCGCCGGCCCTGCCTTGTGCCGTGGGACGCTGGCCAGCCCCATGGGCGCGAGGTGGCCTGCCGTACGGCGGGTCTTGTACGGTAGTACGGCAGGAGACTCGCACGGGGCTTTAGCTCAGTGGTAGAGCGCGCGCTTCGCATGTCTTCTTCTGCGGGACTGCGTGAGGTCATGGGATCGATCCCCATAAGCTCCAGAGTGCCTTATTGCCCTGCTTTCTTGTCCTCTGAGACGGATTCTGGCATCTGTGCATGGCAGAGAACAGACGGGCTGCTATTTGTCCACCATCGGTGGCCTCGCATCTGTCGCACCAAACAGCCTGCCTGCATGAGGCAGCGTCCGCCACCACACTGCCGCCGGGGGCGGGGGCCCGGCGAATGTGGGCTAACAGTACTGTCCCGCTGCTTGTGCTCACAGCCACACACTGCAAACGCACCAGCTGTGCCGTGCGCACTCGGTCGCAACAAGAACGGCACTCCCGAGACCCCTCTTGAGGCAGGCGGGTCCGTGCTGGCCCAATTGATGCCTTCAGGGCGGGGCGGTACCTACATCGGCCCCAACGCGTTCGGGGTGCAGCTGTTCGGCTGGGGCGGCTTCAATACGGTGCCGCGCTCGCCCGTCAACTGGGCGGCACACAGCGCGGAGAAGTGCAAGCGCCTGTACGACGAGACACGTGCCGTGCTGGACAGGGCGACGGCGGTGGGCTGGGGGTGCGGGGTGTGATCCTTCCGCATGGCGTCTAGCTCCTGAGCAGGGGGGCTTACCTGGGACGTCATGCCACAAGCACAAATTGTTTAGTTGATGAGGCCGATCCTCTAGGAAGCATTGTACCCAACTGTAGCTGCACACACGCTTGTTCGTGTGCCGGTCCGGGGCACGATGCAGGTGCAGCTGGGGCGCCTACGACTGGGACCGGCACACACACGGAAGGCGAGCAGCAGCGCTCCCATGTACGCATTCCTGTCATCACGGCAGTAAACCATACACACTGTGAAAATCACGACTTAATATCATCCGTATGCATAAAAGTAAGTGACATTGGCTTCCACTCCATTCGTTCCACACGCCAGGCGTCAGGCCTGGGGCAGGTGCCTGTGGCGGCCTTCGGCGAGGCGCACAAGGACGACGCCACGGCCGGCCACAAGCAGGGAGCGCCGCTGGCCGTGGAGGGCGGGGCCACTGCGGCGGCAGCGCGTTGAGGCTTGAGGCAGTCCATTGGAGGCTTGAGGAGCGGCGGGCAGCGGTGTGCCATGGCTGCAAGACTCCTTGGCCCGCCCCCCATGCCCCCCTGGCATTTCAGGGCTGCGTTGCGTTGCGTCGATTTACGATTGGCCGGGTTGGGTTGGAGGGGCGTACGCGGGGCAAACTGCTCGTGGTGGATTGTGCTCCATGCCTTCGCCTGTGTGGCGTACAACAATATCATGCCTGATCCATGGTGGGTGGGCGAGTGGCGGACTGCTTTGGGCCCTGTTGGGCCACACCCCGGCATTAACAGCTCGAGCTGCCTGTGCCTTGCGAGTGCATTGACAAGAGTCGTTGGCGTATGGGTGGCGGTACTGCGCTTCCAAGCACGTACTGGATGCATGTGAGTGCTGCTGCCATGTTGCGTTGTGTTGGTCAGGCCTGGTCACTTTGCCGGATGCATGGACCGCCAGCCATGCAGCCATGGCTGTATGTAAGCTGACTGTGCGTGGTAAGGGATGCCACATGAGTTCCTTACCGGTAGATGCTTCGTGCCCCGTTCCTGCAGTGGAGAGGGGGGTGGGCTTGCAGGCACTTGGCGCCTGGGTTACGCGGACCTGCACCAGCGCGCCAGTGGGACCTCCTCCTGCCGCGCTGCCGCACATGGCAACCCAAGTACTTAATTCGGTACCGTTTTGTGTGTAGTGCTGCTGTGTCTCTGGCCCAAGTGCATGGAGGCGTACGGTTGCTCGGGTGTCTCAGCCGTGACCCGGGACCAGCGCGTTTTGCTACCATAGGGATTTGCTGAAGCGGTAAACACAATATACACATTAAGCCATCCTGATCTTGACACGTCTCTCCAGGCGCAGAGCTACTCCCGTCACCTCACCTCATCACGTCTACGCTGAAAGACCAGCGACCCATATACTTTCCAG
>VFQN01004441.1_pt1 | contig 18502 bp, 14 predicted proteins | sample 3512371 | NCBI WGS metagenome assembly VFQN01 (sample SAMN10412370, study PRJNA504923) | tailings metagenome | isolation source: Replicate 2 from Balatoc abandoned mine | place: Philippines: Itogon, Benguet | collected 2017-08-28 | reverse complement strand
CTTCAGGAGCTAACGGACCCTAATGGCGACGAACACAAACAGACACGCCCTTCCTCTTTGTGGACCTCGGCGATGTCGAGGTGGAAGAAGCCTCGGATAGCCCTTGGACCAGGAGCGCTTGGTCTTCGTACCGTCCGTATCAGGCAGGCGAGCGATCCCATGACGCTGCAAGCAGCGATGCAGCGACGATCGGCTCAGATGCGGCAAGGTCGGCTGCAGGGCATAGAGGCAGACGTCGGGCAGGAGCGTGTAGCGCCAAGCGGCGACGATGACCGCCTCGTCCGCGGGCCTCGGCACGGTAGGCCGCGGTGCCTTCGGCCGCATCGGGGCATCGGTGGTGCAGGTCCGCAAAGCACCACTTCTGCACGGTCGCTGGGCTGATGCCGTAGCGCCTGGCCAGCGCCTCGCGCTCGCTGCACCAGCTTGGATCGCGCGACGCACTCTCTTTTGTCGTGGTGGCGCGGCCGTGGAGAATCTGGCTCATGGCGGGTTCCCCCAAGAGCACTGCTCGAAGGTAGCACCACACCCTGGGACCAAGCATCCAGCCCGTTTGCCTGCCGACATGGGCCGGACGTGCCAACAATGTCCGCGTGATGCCCATCCATCCCCCGAGATGGGCCATTCGTTGCAAGTCGAACCGGCCAAGTTCCTGCCGTTTGGCACTGGCCGTCGACATTGCGCCACGGCCATCCCATCGGGACGGGAAGGCCGTCCGACGAAGCCGCCTCGATGCGCCCGTCGCACGTCAGCCCGACCAACCGGACCTCGTCCGGGTTCGTCGGTCGCCGCGGCTTTGGCATGAAGATCAAGGGCCGGGAGTTCCCCCGCGCGCGACGTCCGCGAAGCGCCCGCCGGTCAGGCGGAGCAGGTCGGCCGGGGTCAGGCGGAACACGGCATCGGGCGCGCCGGCCGCCGCCCAGATCACGTCGAACCGCATCAGGTCCGCGTCGAGCAGGATGCTGGCCGGCTGGAGGTGCCCGACCGGCGCCACCCCGCCCACCGGGTAGCCCGTGCTGGCCAGCACGAAGTCCGGGTCGGCGCGGGCGACCTTCTCGCCCAGCAGGACGCCCACCTTCTTCTCGTCGACGCGGTTGGCGCCGGACGCCACCACCAGCACCGGGCCGCCGCTCTGGCGCCGGAAGACCAGCGACTTGGCGATCTGCGCGATGGTGCAGCCGATCGCCGCGGCCGCCTGCGCCGAGGTCGCGGTGCCGGCGTCGAAGCGCAGGATCGGATGGTCGGGGCCCAGCAGCTGCCGGACGCGCTCGACGGGGCAGGAATGGTCCAGGTTCATGCCCGCGATCGTACACCGGTGGCAGCCGGGGTCGAGGCGGCGGTGGCGCGCGGCACCACCGCCGCCGGCCCGACAACAGGCCAACCCGGGCGTTTCATCGGGTATCGGGCGTCTTGATGCGCCGTCTGCGCAGCATAGCACCGGCAGGCCTGGTTCTTCACCGCAAATCGACGAACCGGCGAGGGCCAGTCCCTTACCGGCTTTCGCGCCATCGCGGTCTTCCGTACGAAAGAAGTGTTGCTTGGCCGGAGACGTCGGTGAACGCATCCTCGCCGCCCATTCCCCCGGCAGCCGGCACCGGCGATGGAGCGGGCGACCGCGTCGCCGTGCCCTATATCGACGATCTGGTCGAACGGCTGGGTCAGGCCGGCGAGGCGCCCGTCCTGCGCCACCGCGGCCGGGACGTCGCCGCCGCCGATTTCCTGCAGGCGATCTTCCGCTATGCGCGCGCGCTGGATGGGATCGGCATCGGCCGCGGCAGTCTCGTGGCCATGTTCGCGCCCAACTGCCCGGACGCCCTGGCGATCCGCTATGCGACCAACCTGATCGGTGCGGGTGCGGCCTATCTTTCCGTCCCGTCCTCGCCCCGAAGCCGCGCGGAGCTGCTCGCCCAGATCGCCCCCGATCTCCTGGTCCTGTTCGCCGAGACGGCCGACCTGCTCCCGGAGGGCGTCGCAGCCCGGCTCGCCACGGTCGGCACGGAACTGGAGCGGCCATCGCTGCGCCTGGACGAACTCGCCGCAGAACAACCGCACCAGGCCTTGCCGAGCATGGCGCGGCCGGGCGACCTCGCCGTCGTCATCTCGTCGGGCGGCACCACCGGGGTGCCCAAGGGCAGCTGGCGCGACTTCGCCGCCTATACCGCCATGGTCCATGTCCCCAGCCCCGCCGATCGCCGCCAGTTGGTCAATGGTCGCCTCGCCTACCTGTCCCAGGCCCTGGTGGACATCACCCTGCTCGGCGGCGGCTCGGTGGTCCTGGAAGATTCCTGCGATCCCGCGCGCACACTCGCGACGATCGAGGCCGAGCAGATCACCGACCTGTTCCTGGTCGAGCCGCAACTGTTCGAGGTCATGGACCATCCGGACGTGGGCCGCCGAAACCTTTCCTCGCTGCGGACTGTCACTCATATCGGCGCGTCGGCACCGCCCACCCTGCGCCGCCGCGCCCGCGAACGCCTGGGCGCGGTGGTCGGGCACACCTACGGGGCCAGCGAGATTGGCCTGGTCAGCATTCTGGCGCCGGCCGAGCACGACCCGGCCTGCCCGGACCTGTTCGGCTGCGCCGGCCGGATCCTCCGTGGCGTCGACGTTCGCTTCCGCCGCGACGACGGCAGCCTCGCCGGGCCGAACGAGACCGGCAGCATCGAAGTGCGCTCGCCCGCCATGGCCGGCGGCTACCGCCATCGCCAGGACCTGCAGGCGGCGGCGTTCCAGGACGGCTGGTACAAGACCGGCGACCTCGGCCGCCTCGACGCCGAGGGCTACCTGCACATCCTGGGCCGGGCTGCCGACATCATCTGGATCGACGGCGCCATGGTGAGCCCGACCCTGATCGAGGACACGCTGTGCCAGATCCCGGCGGTGCGCTACGCCGTCGTGGTGGTGGACCAGGAAGCAGGCTGCTGGAATGCGGCGGTGGTGCCCTGGCCGGGTTCGGCCGTCGATCCGCAAGCCTGCCTGCAAGCGATCGCCCGGCGCCACGGCAACGCGGCCGCGGCACCCGTGCTCGTCCTGCCGATGGCACGCGTGCCGCTCACGGAGCAGGGCAAGCCCGACCGGGTGGCGATCAGGCAGATCGGGCGTCAGGCCGGTGCTCCGTTGCGGTGGTCGGCGCCGATCACATAGATGCCGTCGCTCATGCGTCCTCTCGCCAGGTCGACGAGAGCCATCCTACGCCCGCTGCCCTAATGCTTCGTTAAGTCCCGCCTTCCTCAGGAACAGGCTATCTGCCGCCTCTCCGCTCAGCAGTCCACCACGTTCACCGGTACCTCGACTACGTTCACCGCAAGCCCACCGCGTGCGGTCTCCTTGTACTTGGTCTTCATGTCCGCGCCGGTGTCGCGCATGGTGCGGATCACCTTGTCCAGGCTGACGAAATGCTCGCCGTCGCCGCGCAGCGCCATGCGGGCGGCGTTGATCGCCTTGACCGAGGCCATGGCGTTGCGCTCGATGCAGGGGATCTGGACCAGGCCGCCAATCGGGTCGCAGGTCAGGCCCAGATTGTGCTCCATGGCGATCTCGGCGGCGTTCTCGACCTGCCGGGGATTGCCGCCCAGGACCTCGGCCAGGCCCGCGGCGGCCATCGAGCAGGCCGAGCCCACCTCGCCCTGGCAGCCGACCTCGGCGCCGGAGATCGAGGCGTTCTCCTTGAACAGGATGCCGATCGCACCGGCGGTGAGCAGGAAGCGGACGATGCCGTCGTCGGAACGGCCGGGCACGAAGCGGGCGTAATAGTGCAGCACGGCCGGGATGATGCCGGCAGCGCCATTGGTGGGTGCGGTGACGACCCGGCCGCCCGCGGCGTTCTCCTCGTTCACCGCAAGGGCATAGAGGTTGACCCAGTCGATGATGGTCAAGGGATCGGTCAGCGCCCGCTCCGGCTCGGCCAGGAGCTTCTCGTAGAGCGTGCGGGAGCGACGGCGGACCTTCAGCCCACCCGGCAGGATGCCCTCGCGCGTGCACCCCTGCTTCACGCATGCCTGCATGACCGACCAGATCTCCAGGAGCCGCGCGCGGATCTCCTTCTCGTCGCGCCAGGCCCGTTCGTTCTGGAGCATCACGTCGCTGATGCGCAGGCCGGTCGCGGCACAGATCGCCAGGAGCCCGTCGCCGGTGGTGAACGGGTGGGCGAGCGGGGTGCGGTCCGGCTTGATCCGGTCGGCGCCGGCTTCCGCCTCGTCGACCACGAACCCGCCGCCGACCGAGTAGTAGACCATGGCGTGCAGCTCCCGCCCCCCGGCATCGAGGGCGGCAAAGCGCATGCCGTTGGGATGGAACGGCAGGCTGCGCTTGCGGTGCAGGACCAGGTGCACGCCTTCCTCGAACGGCACCGGCCGGCGCCCCAGCAGGCGCAGCCGCTTTTCCGCGCGGATCGCCGCGACGCGCTCCGCGATCCGCCCAACGTCGACGCTTTCCGGCGCCTCTCCCTCCAGGCCCAGCATCACCGCCCGGTTGGAGCCGTGGCCCACGCCGGTGGCGCCCAGCGAGCCGAACAGCTCGGCCTTCACCTGGGCGGTCGTTTCCAGCAGCCCGGCCTCCGCCAGGCCGGTCGCGAAGCTGCGCGCGGCGCGCATCGGGCCCACCGTGTGCGACGAGGAGGGCCCGATACCGATCTTGAAGAGGTCGAAGACGCTGATCGACATCACCGGACATCAGATGTTGCAGGGTTCGGCAAGCTTAGACCGGAAAGCGCCGCCATGCTTGCGCCGCGGCACCGATCACGTCCCGGATCGCGACAGGCCCTGCGCCTTGCCCCGGCGATGGCGGCGGCCTAGCTCTGCAGCCCATGTGCCTTCCAGGGAGTAGCCCCGCATGCCGAGGATGTTCGCCGCTCTGTTCTGCCTGCTCCTGGCAGCGCCGCTGGCCGAGGCCGCATCGGCGAATGCCGATGCCATCCGCGCGGCCGTGGTGGGCAACACGATCCAGGGCAACATGATGCTCACCGGCGAGTATTCGGAGTACTACGCCGCGGATGGCAGCATTCACAGCAAGGACTACGAGGGCAAGTGGCGGATCCGCGACAACGACATGTGCTTCAAGTACGGTGAGGAACCGTCCACCTGCTATCAGGTGGAGATCGATGGCGACAAGGTGACCTGGCTGAAGGACGGCCAGGCCGACGGCACCGGGACAATCGTCCCGGGCAACCCGAACAAATACTGAGCGGCGGCGATGAGCTCGGTCTATGCTTGGCTGGGCGTGCGGCGGATCATCAACGGCAAGGGTCCGGCCACCCGCCTGTCCGGCGGGACGATCCGCCCGGAGGTGCTTGCCGCCATGGCCGAGGCGGCCGGGGCCTGCGTCGACATGGCCGAATTGCAGGCAGCCGCGTCGCGGCGGATCGCCGAGGCGACCGGGGCGGAGGCGGGCCTGGTCACCAGCGGGGCCGCGGCGGGGCTGCTGCTGGCGACCGCCGCTGCGGTGACCGGTCTGGAGCCGGGCAGGATGGCGCGGCTGCCCGACACCGCGAACATGCCGAACGAGGTCGTGGTGGCGCGCGCCCAGCGCAATTTCTACGACCATGCGGTGCGCGGTGCCGGCGTGCGCCTGGTCGAGGTGGGCCTGCCGGACCGCTATGCCGGTGCCGGCGTGCGCGACGCCGAGCCCTGGGAGTTCGCCGAGGCGATCGGGCCGGCGACGGCGGCGGTGCTCTGGGTGGCGGACGCGAACGCCCAGCCCTCCCTCGCCCGGGTGGCGGAGGTGGCGCATGAAGCGGGCGTGCCGGTGATCGTCGATGCGGCCGCCCAGCTGCCGCCGGCCGCCAACCTGCGCCGCTTCATCGCCGAGGGCGCCGACCTGGTCGCCTTTTCCGGCGGCAAGGCGTTGGGCGGCCCGCAGGCTTCCGGCATCCTGGCCGGGCGGCGCGACCTGATCATGGCGGCCGCTCTGCAGATGCTCGACCTGGACATCTGGATCGAGCAGTTCCGGCCGGACCCGGCCTTCATCGATCTCGCCCGGCTGAAGGGCCTGCCGCCGCACGGGATCGGGCGGCCGTGCAAGGTCGGCAAGGAACAGGTGGCGGGTCTGCTGACCGCGCTGGAACTGTTCCTGGCGGAAGGCGACACTGCCCGCCAGGCGCGCTGGACCGGGCGGCTCGGCGAGCTGCGGGTGCTGCTCGAAGGGGTTACGGGGCTGCGGACGGAGCTGGTGCCGGGACCGGTGCCGGTCCTGCAGCTGCAGCTGGACCGGGAGGCCTGGCCGGTCGTGATGGCGCTGGAAGAGGGCCAGCCCTCGGTGCGCCTGGACGTCGAGCACCATGCGCAGGGCCGGCTCCTGGTGAACCCGGTCTGCCTGGAAGCGCAGGACGTCCAGCCGCTGGCCGAGCGCCTGCGCGCCGTCCTGGAATGATCGGGGATCGCAGCGGAGACAGAAATGGCCACGGAGGAAGCCCGCCACATCGCCGTCGCGATCGAGCGGCCATGGCAGGAAGTCGTCGACTTCCTGTCGGATCCGGCCAACTTCCCGGCATGGGCGTCGGGGCTGGCGTCGGGCCTGCGCGAAACGCCGGACGGCTGGCTGGCGGACGGCCCGGGCGGGCCGGTGCGCGTCCATTTCTCCCCACCGAACGGCTGGGGCGTGGTCGACCACCGGGTCGTGCTGGCCAACGGCAGCGAGGTGAGCGTCCCGATGCGGGTCCTGCCGAACGGCGACGGCAGCGAAGTCCTGTTCACGCTGTTCCGCTCCCGGCATATGAGTGCGGACGCGTTCGCCCGGGATGCGGCATGGGTGGCGCGGGACCTCCAGGCGCTGAAGGCGCTCCTGGAAGGGCATGCCGCCTGAGGCCGGCGCACGCGGCCGGAACAGATTGGGTGCGGATGTCGCTCGAGCAGGAAATCGGACCGTGCAGGACGTCCTGAACCGGCCGGCCATGGGCCGCACCCTGGTGGAACGGCTGGTCGAGCCGCGGGCCGTCGCCGGCATGGTGGCCTTGTGGCTCGGCCTGCATGCGGTGCTGCGCCTGCTGATCGGGCCGACGCTGGGCATGGACGATGCCGAGCAGGCGCTGGCGGCGCAGGCCTGGTCGTGGGGCTATCGCACCGAGCAGCCGCCCCTGTTCACCTGGCTGCTCCTGCTGATCCAGCCGCTGGCCGGCTCCGGCTTCGTCGCCATCACCATCCTGCGCTACGGCTTCCTGGCGCTGATGTGCTTCGCCTTCTGGAAGGCGGCCAGGGCCTGGCTCGGCGACGATGCAAGGGCGGCGGTGGCCCTGTCCGCGCTGCCCGCCATGTACACGTTCGGCTGGTACGCCCAGGTCGACCTCACCCATTCCACCGTGCTGGCCACGGCCGTGGCCTGCCTGCTGTGGCTGGCGGCGCGCTTGGCGGCGCAGCCGCGCTGGAGCGACTACCTCCTGCTGGGCCTGGTGCTCGGGTTCGGCACGCTCGGCAAATGGAACATGGTGATGGGCGGCGCTGCCCTGCTGCTGACCGGCCTGATCCTGCCCGAGCTGCGCCGGGCGGTCCTGCATCCGGGGACCCTGCTGGCCGCGGCCGTGGCGGCGCTGATCGTGCTGCCCAACGCGCTCTGGCTGCTCGCGCACAAGTCGCTGGGTGCTGCCGGCACGGCGGTGCTGGTGCGGGAACAGAAGTCGCTGGGCGCAGCCCTGCTCGACCTCGTCCTGGCAGCCCTCGCCTTCGCGCAGCCCTGGCTGATCCTGGCGCTGATCGTGTTCTTCCCGGCCCTGCGCCGGCAGCGCGGCCGCCAGCCGGCCCAGCCGGCGGTCCGGATCCTCGGGACCTACATGGCGCTGGCGCTCCTGCTCCATGCAGCGCTGGTGGTGCCCTTCGGCGGGGTCAACTTCAGCGAGCGCTGGATGATCGTGCCGCTCCTGCCCTTGCCGATCCTGTTCGCGGCGTTCCTGGACCCGCGCGACCTGCCGGTCGACCGGTGGCTGGCGGTGGTGGCGCTGGCGGTGGTGCTGACCCTGGGCCTGCGGGCCGGGACCGTCCTGCTCGGCGGCGACAGCTGCCCCGGGCGCTGCCGGATCCTGGCTCCCTTCGGCGACCTGTCGGACGGACTGCGCCGCGTCGGCTTCACCGAAGGCACCATCGTGGTCGACGACCTCCATCTGGGCGGCAACCTCCGGGTGCGTTTCCCAGGCTCACGCGTGGTCGACGTCACAGCACCCGCCGGCGTGTTCGGCCCGCCGGTCGGCACCGGCCAGTGCCTCCTGGCCTGGAACGCCGACGCGTTCGGCAACATGCCGCCCGACCGGCTGCTGCAGGGGGCCAGGAGCGAGCTCGGCGTCGATCTGTCGGCAGAATCGGCGCGCGGCCAGGTGAGCGCGCTGATGATCGGGGCCCAGCACCGGCGCCAGTCGCTGGGCTACCTGCTCTACGCCAGCCCGAATGGCGACTGCCGATGAGCGCGCCGGACAAGGCACTCCCGCCACCACTGGACCTGGCCGTGATCGTGCCGGTGCGGGACGAGGCGGCGACCCTGGGGGAGCTGGCCACGCGCATCATCGCGGTGTGCGCGGAGCACGGGCTCCGCCTGCGCGAGGTGATCCTGGTGGACGACGGCTCCACCGACGGCTCCTGGCCGGTGATCGAGCGCCTGGCCGCCAGCCATGCGGTCGTGCGCGGCCTGCGGCTGCGCCGCAATTTCGGCAAGGCCACGGCACTCGACATCGGCATCCGCGCCTCGACCGCGGCGGTGCTGGTGACGATGGACGCCGACCTGCAGGACGACCCGGCCGAGCTGCCGCGCTTTATGGCCGAGATCGAGGCCGGCAGCGACGTGGTGTCGGGCTGGAAGCAGGTCCGCCACGACCCGGCGCACAAGACCCTGCCGAGCAAGCTGTTCAACTACGTGACGGCGCGGGTGTCGGGCGTGCCGCTGCACGACTTCAATTGCGGCTTCAAGGCCTACCGGCGCGAGGTGTTCTCCGACATCCGCCTCTACGGCGAGCTGCACCGCTTCGTGCCGATGCTGGCGCATGGCCTGGGCTTCGAGGTGAGCGAGCTCGTGGTCACCCACCACCCGCGCCGCCATGGCCGCTCCAAGTACGGCATGGCGCGGATCCTGCGCGGTGCCGTCGATCTCCTGACCGTGCTGACCATCACCCGCTACGACCAGCGGCCGGGCCACCTGTTCGGCGGCGCCGGGGTGGCGATCGGGGCGGTGGGCTCCTTGATCCTGCTCTACCTGTTCGGGCTGAAGGTCCTGGCCGGCGAGCTGATCGGCCACCGGCCGCTCCTGCAGCTGGGCATCCTCCTGGTGATCGTCGGCGTGCAGACCGTGCTGTTCGGCATGCTGGCCGAGCTGATCAACGCCCGCACCCGCCCGGTCGAGACCGACAACCTCGTCCGCGCGCGCACCGACGCGCCGGCCCGATGAGCCGCCGGACGATCGGGACGCTGGTCGCTGTTCTCCTGACGGCGCTGGGCCTGTGGTGGCTGGTCGCCCGGGGCGACCTGGCGCCGGTCCTGGCAGGCCTGGCCTCGGCCGACCTGCGCATCCTGGCCCTGGTGCTGCCGCTGGTGGTGGTGCTGCAGTTCGCCCGGGCCGGCCGGTTCGTGCTCCTGCTGGAGCGGATGCGCGAGGGCGGGCTCATGGCCAGCTTCCGGATCTCCTGCGTCCATATCGCGCTCAACTTCCTCCTGCCGTTCAAGCTGGGCGAGGCGGCCTTCCCGCTCCTGGCGCGCCGGCTGATGGGCGTGGACATCGCGGCCGGCACCAGCACCTTGCTCACCGTGCGGGTCCTGGACCTGGGCACCCTGTTCGCGTTCCTGGCGGTGTCGGCGACCTATGCGGTGCCGGGGCTGGCCGGCTGGCGCTGGCTGGCCCTGCCGGCGGCCGTGCTGGCCCTGGCGGCACCACTGGCGCTGCTGGTGGCGGCGAGGTTCGCCCAGCGCTTCCTGCCGCGCCTGGTCACGGTCGGCGAGGTGCTGGCGCGCGCCCAGGCCCGCCATGTGTTCGGCCAGGTGACCGGCCTTTCCCTCCTGGTCTGGGCCTGCCATGCCGGCTGCGCCTGGCTGGCCTTTTTGGCGCTGGGGCAGCCGGCCGACCTCGCGACCGCCGTGTTCGCCGGCGCCTGCGCCAACGTCGCCTTCGCCCTGCCCTTCCAGGGCATCGCCGGCCTGGGGCCCGTGCAGGCGGCCTTTGCCTGGGCGGCCAGCAGCAGCGGCGTGCCCCTGCAGCAGGCGATCACCGTGGCACTGGCCTGCCATGCCGCCCTGCTGGTGTCGGGCTGCCTGCTGGGCCTGCTCTCCATGCTGATGGAGCCGCGCCTGCAATGGTGGCGCGCCCAGCCGGCCCCCCTTCCCCATGGACAGCATCGCTAGGCGGAGCGTTGTCGTACCCGCGCGGCGTTTCGTGCTATGCTCGCCCGTTCATCCGGCGTCCGGATCCATCCGACCGCGCTGGAAACGCTTTTTGCACAAACGAACCCGAGAGACGGAATAATTCTTTTAAGTCAACATCTTAATCAAGTCGCAGAACCCGAAACGGCGCTCCTCTGCCCCGCGAGCCCTGGCCGGCCCGATGCGGTCGCGGCGACCACCGCCTCGACGAAGATCGTGTCGCCCCCGGCTCCCTCGACCATGGTGACCTTCTCCTGGAGGCTGACCACGACCTCGTCGGCCCCGGCCGCTTCCGCCTTCTGCCGCGCCTGCCGCTCGGCCTCGGCGCGGGCATGGGCCAGCGCATCGTCCAGGACATAGGTGTCGTAGGGCCCGTCCGCGCCGTGGACCCGCATGCGCTGGTCCCCGATCAGCCCGATCGTGACGCTGGCATGCTGCACCACGTCGCCGGCAACGGCGCCGATCGCGTTGCTGACATGGGCGAAGGCCGGGATCACCGCCTCGGTCTGCAGCCGGGCGCAGGCCTCGGGGTAGAACAGCCGCGCCGGCGCCCCGATCGCCACGACCTTCTGGCGCAGCTCCATGCGCGGGCGGACGATGCCGCCAGCTTCCGGCGCCACCACCAGCTCCATGAGCGGGCGGAGCTGCGCCATGTCCAGGACCAGCCCGTCCTCGGCAAGGGCGGCGGCTAGCAGGGCGCCCGCCGTCTGGCGGACCGCCAGCTCGACGATCCGGCGCGCGAAGGTCTCCGGGTCCTGGAGCCGGTCGTCCTTGGTGGCGAGCGCGGCGTAGCGGCCGCGCAGGCCAGCACCCAGCACCGCCCCCTCGCGGTTCCAGTTGTCCTGCATGCCCAGCACATGGGCGGCGTCCGACGGGGTGAAGGCGGCGCGGATCACCAGGCCGCGGTCGATCAGCCGCTCCAGCGGGCGCTCGGCATGGCGGCGCTCGCACAGCTCGTCCAGCGCCATCGGCCCGCTGTCCAGCCACTCCCACACCTCGCGCTGCAGGCGCGACAGGCTGGCCGGAACGTCCAGGGAACGCAGGCGCAGGGCGAACATGCCGTCCAGCGGCCGCCAGAATGGACGCTCCAGCTGGCGGCGCATCTCCGCCAGCACTTGCGGATGCTGCCCGGCCAGCAGCGCCAGCGGCACCGCCCGGCGCGGCCCCAGCACCAGCCGCTTCTGCTCGTCGTGGCGCGCCTCGCTGTCGCCGCCAAGGCCGGAGGTATGGACGGCGATCGCCTCGACCATGGTGCGGAACCGGCCGACCCTCGCACCGTTCAGGTCCAGCTCCGGCCTTCCGTCCTTGAGGAAGGCGATGTCGGTGGTGGTGCCGCCGATGTCGGACACCATCACGTCCTTCAGCCCGGACAGATGGGCGGCGCCGACCACGCTGGCGGCCGGCCCAGACAGGATCGTCTCCACCGGGCTGCGCAGCGCCGTGGCCGCGGTGACCAGCGAGCCGTCGCCCTTGGTGACCATCAGGGGCGCGTCGATCCCGCGGCTCGCCAGAAACCGCTGCACCCCGTCGATCAGCCGGTGGATGTCGCCGATCAGGCGGGCGTTCAGCAGGGTGGTAAGCGCGCGCCGGGTGCCGTCCAGCCGGGCGGTGAGCTGGTGCGAGGCCGTCACCGGCTTGCCGGTCGCCATTGTCAGCAGGTCGGCGGCGCGGCGCTCGTGGGCCGGGTTGCGCACCGCGAAATGGCCGGTGATGGCAAAGGCGTCGACCCTGGCCGCGACCCTGGCCGCCTCCTCCAGCAGCAGCCCCTCGTCCAGGGGCGCCTGCTCGACCCCGCTGGCGTCATGGCCGCCAGGCACGAACAGGACCGGGTCGCCGCGCAGGGCCTCCTTCAGGTCGGCGCGCTCCAGGGCGTCGGGCCCGAACCCGATCAGCACCAGCGCCACCGGCCCGCCATGGCCCTCGACCAGGGCGTTGGTGGCGAGCGTGGTCGACAGGCCCACCAGGCTGATCGGCGGCGGCGCTTCCCCCAGCGCCCGGGCCACCGCTTCGCGCACGCCCAGGGTCAGGTCGTGCTTGGTGGTCAGCGCCTTGGCGGCGCGCACCACGCCGGCTTCGGCGTCCATCAGCACCGCATCGGTATAGGTGCCGCCCGTGTCGATCCCCAGCCGGAAACTCAAGGCTTCATCCCGTCATTGCCCGGGCGCGGGCGTAGCACGCCCGTCGTCCGAGAACAGCCGCTGGTAGGCAAGGCCCGTCCCCACCAGCGTCACGCCCAGCCCCAGGAAGGCTGCTGCGCGCCACAGCCCCTCCAGCCCGTCCAGGTCCAAAAGGAAGACCTTGAGGATCGCCAGCACCAGGATGGCCAGCGACGCCAGGCGCAGGTCGCGCTGGCGGCGGGCCAGGCCCAGCGCCAGGAGGCCGATTGCCGCCACCACCAGCCAGGCCGAGTAGAGCCAGTTCTCGGCCGCCTGTACCGGCAGCCTGCCCCAGACCACCGATCCGGTGAAGCTGCGCCGGATCTCCAGGACCGGCCAGGCCAGGAACAGGACAAGGGCGAGGCCGCCCAGCAGGCGCGCCGCCGGCAGCGGCAGTTCCGTGCCGCGGCGCCAGAGCGCCATCGCGATCGCCAGCGCCGGCACCGCCAGCAAGAGCAGCAATGGGTTCAAGACCGGCAGGTCCAGGACGTGCAGGCTTTCCCCCTCCGCCATCCGCCGCAGCGGCAGGAGCAGGCAGCCCAGCGCCACCGATCCCGCCAGCAGGGCGGCGAGCCGGGTGGCCCACGTCGGCGGGCGCAGCGCCAGCGCCAGCGTGGTCAGGGACAGGGCGGCTACCTGCAGCGCCGGCTCCAGCAGGTCGTCGAAGCCGCTGGCCCCGGCCCATGCGGCGGCGATCCGCATCACCGCGACGATCCAGGCGAGCACGCCCGTGACCAGCAGGACCTCGCGGGTCCAGCCGGGGATCAGGCGAATGCCGGCCGCATGGGCGGCGGCCAGCAGGGCGGTCGGCACCGCATAGGCCCACAGCGCCGCTGGAACGCCGCCGGCCAAAAGCGCCGGGTCGGCGGCCTGCCAGATCATCCGGCCGGCCACGATTCCCGCCAGGGCGGCGGCGACCCGGGCCAGCGCCGGCAGCGCAAGGCGGCGATGGACCAGGACGACCGCCAGCAGTTCCGCGGCCAGGGCCACGGTCAGCCAGGCGGTTTCCAGCGCCATGGTCAGCGCCAGGGCCAGGGCTGCCACCACCCCCAGGGCGAAAGCGGCCAGGGCCGGGCTGCCGTCCGTGCCGCGACGCGCGCTGCGCTCGGCCGCCACCAGGAACAGGGCGGCCAGGAACAGGGCCGCCACGGTCCAGCGCGGCGCGGCGGCAAACGCCTCGATCCGGCCATAGGCCACCGCCAGGAGCGCAAGCGGCGCCGTGACGGCCAGGGCAGCGAAGCCGCCGGGCTGTCTGGTCCTGGCGGCGCCGAGCCAGCCAGCCAGGAAGAACAGGGCCGCCATCGCCGCGCAGTACCTGGCGAACGGCAGATGCTCCGGCGCCAGCCAGCGCCAGGCGGGCGTGGCGGTGACGGTCTCGCCCAGGATCTCGACCGGCGGCGTCGACAGGCCCGGCACGTTCATGCCTGCGGCAACGGCCACCACAGCGGCGGCCGCGGCAAAGGCGGCATGCAGCGGTGCCAGCCTGAGCAGGCTGGCACCGAGCAGGCCAAGCGCCAGCAGCGGCAGGGGCAGCGGCGACAGGCTCGCGAGGTCGCTGGCGATGATCGCAGTGAAGGCGACCAGCAGCCCACCGGTCCAGGCCCGGCCATCCGGTCCGAGCAGCCGGCGCAGCCGGCGCTGCCATGCACTGCCCCCATCCGGCACCTGCTCGCGGGCGATCCAGGCCGGCAGCACGGTGGCCGCCACGGCCACGAACGGCGCCAGCTCGATGCCGGGATTGTCGGTCAGCATCAGCAGGGCGGTCATCGGCACCAGGCCCAGCAGGTCGACCGCCAGCAGCCAGCTCCACGGGCGAAAGCGCAGGACCAGGGCAAGCAAGAGCTGGACCCCGGCCAGCCACCCGGCCAGGGCCAGAGGGTCCGGCGCGTCGCTGCCGACCAGGACGGGGGCCAGATAGGCGAACAGCAGGGCCAGCACCGCCAGGAGCGCGCCATGGTGCCAGGCGAGCAGCAGCGCCACGGCCGCGGCACCCGCCATGGCCAGCATCGCCGAGGCCGGGCCGATCAGGCCGTACAGGCCGAAGGCGGCCCATGCGACGCCGTAGAAGGCGGTGACGCCACCGGCGGCCAGCGCGGAGGCAGCCAGGGCAGTCTGGCTGGCGCGCAGCCGCAACCGCTCCGGGCGCTTGCGCAGGTACTCGGCGGCGACCACCAGCACGACGCCCACCAGCAGGCCCAGCAAGATGCGCAGGCGCGGCCCGATCAGGTCCTGCTCGATCGAGTACTGGACGACGAACACCCCGCCCAGCGCCAGGGCCAGGGCGCCGATCCAGACGATCCAGCGCTGCCCGAACCGGCGTTCGAGATCAGCCTGCCGCCAGGGCGCCGGCGCTGCGGCCGGCGTGGCGACAGGGCCGGCAGCCTCCTCGAGCTCGACCGCCGGCAGGTCCGGCGCGGCCACGGGCGGAAGACGCGCCTCGAGCGCCTGGACCCGCGCAGCGAGCCGGCCGATCTGGCGGCGCTGGGCGAGCCAGAGGACCAGGCCCACGACCACGACAATCGGCCACAATGGTTCCACGCCGTTTCTTCCGCGCAAGCCTGGCGGCGGATGCCGGTGGTTGAAGCGCCGCAGGGCGGCTACAGGATCAGGAAACGGGGCCACCATCCAAGCGCGATTCCGCGCGCCGCTGCTCAGGACCAACATGACCCGCACGATCCTGTCCGCCTGGTCGCTGCTCTTGGGCATGGCGGTGCTGATGCTCGGCCACGGGCTGCAGGGAACCCTCCTGCCCCTGCGCGCCGCCCTGGAAGGCTTCGCTTTGTCGACCACCGGCATCGTGATGTCGGGCTATTACCTGGGCCTGGTGGTGGCGCCGTTCATCGTGCCGTACTTCGTGGGCTCGGTCGGCCATGTGCGGGTGTTCGCGGCCCTGGCCTCGCTCGCTTCCGGCACGATCCTGGTCCATATCCTCTGGGTGGACCCGATCACCTGGTTCCTGCTGCGGTTCGTCACCGGCATGGCGCTGTGCGGGGTCTACATGACCGCCGAAAGCTGGCTGAACAGCAAGGCCGACAACCGGACCCGCGGCGGCCTGTTCTCGTTCTACATGGTGATCCAGACCGGCGGGTTCGCCAGCGGCAACTTCCTGCTCAACCTGGCGCCGGTGCAGTCCTGGCAGTTGTTCGTGTTCGTCTCGGTGCTGTTCTCGGTGGGCCTGATCCCGATCCTGCTCGCCGACAACCAGGCGCCGCCGCCCTCCCGGCCGGCCCATGTCGGCTTTCGCGAGCTCTGGCGGCTCTCGCCCCTGGGCCTGGTGACCATCTTCGGGATCGGGATCGCCCAGGGCGGCCTCTACGCGATGGGGCCGATCTGGGCGCGCGAGTTCGGGATGTCGGTCGGCACCGTGTCGATCTTCATGGCGGTGACCCTGATCGGCGGCGCCTTGTTCCAGATGCCGATCGGCCGGCTGTCGGACTGGATGGACCGCCGGATCGTGCTGGCCGTGGTCAGCTTCGGCGCGGCGCTGGCCTCCGCCCTGGTGCTGACCGCGCAGCCGTCGGCGGAGACGCTCGTGCTGGTGCTGTTCTTCCTGTTCGGCGGCCTCAGCCTGCCGATGTACTCGCTGGGCGTGGCGCACACCAACGACTTCATGCGGCCGGACCAGATGGTCGGCGTCAGCGGCGCGCTGCTTCTGGCCAACGGGCTGGGTGCGGCGATCGGGCCGACCCTCACCTCCTTCATCATGGAGCAGGCGGGGGTTTACGCCTTTCCGATCATGCTGGCAGCCGTCCACGCCGCGATCGGCCTGTTCGCGCTGTGGCGGATGACCAGGCGCCCGGCGCCGAGCGCCGCCGAACGCGGGCCGCTCCAGGCGATCCCGACCGGCAGCCCCTACAGCACGGTGCTGGCGCAGGAAGCCAGCGCCGAGCGCCGCGAAGCGCAGGAGGTCCGTCAGGAGGACACGGTTTCGGCCTGAAGCGGCGCCCGGCGCGGCGGTTCCGGCGTCTTCGCGTGGTAGCCGAGCTTGGCTGCCACCGGCGCGCAGGCGGCCCAGATGGCGTCGGCCTGCGCTTCGGTGCCCTGCCAGCCGGCGACCTTGCCCGCCCGGTAGCGTACCGGGTTCATGGTGTTCATGGTGGCGAAGCTGGCGACCTTCGGCTCGTCCAGCGGCAGACGGTGATAGGCGGCGATCGTGCGCACGGTCGCTTGCGGGTTCAGGAAATGTCGCTCGTAGGCCAGCCGGATCAGCGGCACCGGGGCGTTCAGCCAGCGCTCGTGGAACGCGACATAGCCCGGCAGGGTGGTGCCGTTGCCCTTCACCGCCAGGAATTCCGGGGCGAGTTCCTTGTCCTCCTTGCTCAGGCAGTGCCAGGACCAGCAGGCCGGCAGCGGATGGCGCACCATCTGCACGACGCGCTCGCCCGGGAAATAGCGCTCGAAGGGCAGCTCGTGGGTCTTGAGGTAATAGGTGGCGCTGTCGGCCGCGAGCTGCTCGCGGCGCTCCTCGGTCAGCCATGCCAGCCAGCCGGGCACCAAGCCGGCGTTCGGCCCCAGCCGGAAGATCTGCGGCTCCTCCGGGTCGATCACGATCCCATGCTTCTCGGTCATGATCCGGCGCCAGGTGGCGAGGCCGGACTCTGGCATGTAGGGATCGGTGACCGTCACCCGCCAGTTCAGCCAGAACAGGTCGCGGAGCACGCTGTTGCCGCAGCGTGGCCAGGTCGCGACGTAGACGATCATCTTTCCATCCCGGAGGGCGCAAGGATTCCTTCAGCCGCCCCGACGAGACGACAGCGGGACTGATAAGACGAGCCGGGATTACATGGAAGACATCAGCGATGCCGGCCATGGCTCAGCCGTGCGGGCTGCCCACCGGCCGGTCGCGCAGGAACATGCGCAGGCCCGGGATCCCGCGCACCACGTTCTCCACCCTGCCCTTCACCCTGGCGAACGCCATCACGTTCTCGATCCGCCGGTCGAGGAAGGCGAACGTCTCGGCATCGCCTTCGCTGCGGTCTTCCAGCCAGAACAGGAAGGTGGAGACCCATACCGCCGACAGGAGGCCGCGCCGCGTCCAGTAGTCGAGCTCGGACGAGGTGCCGCGGTCGCCGGCAGCACGCCACATGCCGTCCGCGCCGGACCAGATCCGGCGGCTGGTGGCGTAGAGATTGCGCGGCATGGCGCCCGCGGCGACCGCCCGGCGCATCGCCTCCTTGTGGCCATGCAGGACTTCCAGGCGAACCGAGACCAGCTTGGCGATGCGCTGGCGGATCCGCAGCCGGTCCAGCTCGACATCGGCCAGCCGCTCGGCCGCGCGGCGGTCCAGCCATTCGCCCAGCCAGGCGAGCAGGCTGTCCTGTCCCTGCGGGAACAGGCGGCGCGCGGTGATCGAGGTCAAGCCGAGATCGTGCGCGGCGGCATTCAGGCTCTTGATGCCCCAGCCGTCGAACGGCACGTGCTGCAGGACCATCTCGAACAGGCGGTCCTTCTCCGCCGCCTTCAGGGCCAGCGCCTCGTCCGACTTCATGGGTCCTCCTCCTCCCGCACGGCAAGCTCGTCGCTGTCCGGCGCCGCCACCGCGTCCAGGAATGCCAGTGAACGTAGGTTGCTCATCCGCATCGGGTAGAGGATGCCGTCCAGATGATCGACCTCGTGCTGGAGGATGCGGGCGAACAGGCCTTCGGCCTCGCCGCCGATCTCCTGGCCGTCCAGGTCGCGCGCCCACCAGCGGACCCGGCGGAAGCGGGGCACCTGGCCGCGCAGGCCGGGAATGGACAGGCAGCCTTCCACCGCCTCCTCGATCTCCTCGTCGGCCGGTTCCAGCACCGGATCGGCCATGACCAGCGGCTCGACCTCCGCCGCTTCCTCCCCGTGCAGCCGCTCGTCGATTGGCAGCGCCACGATGAGCCGCAGCGAACGGCCGACCTGGGGTGCGGCGATCCCGATCCCCTGCTCGGCATGCATGGTCTCGACCATGTCGCGGGCGAGGCGGCGGATCGCCGGGGTGGTGGGATCGCCGACCGGCTCGGCGACCGCCAGGAGCACGGGATGGCCCATGCGCAGGAC
>VFQN01004440.1_pt1 | contig 18503 bp, 11 predicted proteins | sample 3512371 | NCBI WGS metagenome assembly VFQN01 (sample SAMN10412370, study PRJNA504923) | tailings metagenome | isolation source: Replicate 2 from Balatoc abandoned mine | place: Philippines: Itogon, Benguet | collected 2017-08-28 | reverse complement strand
GCCGACGCCATGCTTACAGGGAAGGGGTTATTACTGCTGTAGAAGGGAACCGGCCTTGCCCCCTTCCTGAGCCTGGCGCGCGATCCCGACATTTATGATCGCTTCAACCAGATCCAGATCGTCCATTGCGCGCGCCGCGTCAGCGACCTTGCCTTCCGCGAAGAGCTCGAAAGCCAGCTCGCGGGCGATCCGCTCGTTCAGGATCAAGCGCTGCTCCAGTTTCACTATCTGCCGACCGTGACCCGCGAGCCCTTCCGGACGCAAGGCCGCATTGGCGCATTGATCGACGACGGCCGCCTCTTCGGTCACCCGCTTGCTGGCCCCGATCGCTTCGATCCCGCGACCGACCGCATCATGATGTGCGGAAGCATGGCGATGATCCGCGACCTGCAGGCGCAGTTCGAGGCCTCGGGTTTCAAGGAGGGTTCGAATGCAGCGCCAGGCGATTTCGTGATCGAACGGGCGTTCGTGGGTTAAGATTCTCGGGGACGAAACGCGCCGCCCCATGCTGTTCCGCAACTGATAATCCGCAGAAGCGCGAGGATGGCTCTAAACGACGGACGTTGCCGCCCTGCAGGGATTTCAGGATCAGCAGGTCCGCGAAACTATCCTGACGGGAGAGCCACCAGCTCGTCGCGCGCAATGTTCTGCAATGCAGAAGCTTGTGCGTCGGACAGGCCGAGTTCGTCGGCGCCCTTCTCTTTCGGCCCCAATGTCGTGGGGTCGATCCCGGTGATCGCTCCGAAAGTCACGAGCGCCGAGAGATAATAGCCCGCGACGCTCGCATGATAATGGTCGTAGGCCCAGAGATCGAGCTGGCCATAGGCAATGCCGTCATAGGGGTTGGGGTCGGCGATACCCGCGGCCATCGCGCGGTTCCATGCCTGCCCGATGGGGAGGATACCCTTCACCGCCGGATTGGCGGCGCGGGCGCGGTCAGCGGCGGTGCGCAGGTCATCAGCCATCGCGGTCACTGGCTTGCCGTACCAATGCCCCTCGGGCTTGTACGCCTGATCGGCGCGCGTCCAGGTCGCCGCGAGGCGGATATCCACCGCGGGGTTGCGCGCCTTGAACAGTTTCACCAGCCGATCGACGTTGTGCAGATAATTCGCCGGATCGCCGGGCTTGTCGCGATCGAGCGTGCTGAACTCCTGCAGCACGACGATGTCCCACGGCCTGTCGAACAGCTGGCGCCGCTCGTCATAATGAAAGCCGAGCGACTTGCCGCCCTGCGTTTCGAGGCTGACCTGATAGTCGAGTCCCACCTGCTCGGCGAAGAGTTTGAACAGCGCCGGCACCCCGCCATAGCCCGCCTTGTTGAGGTCGGTGACGCTGCCCGCGCGCCAGTTGCGCGCCGCCGAATGCGCGCCCTGCGTAAAGCTGTTGCCAATGAACAGGATCGTCTTCGGCGCGTCCTTCTTTTCGGCCACAGCCGGAGTCGCCGCGCCGGCGGCAGTCGGCGCGGGCGCGCTCTCCTTTGCCGCTGCCGCCGGCGCGACGGCGAGCGCGGCCAAGCCCAGAAGAAGCCAGATGCCGCGCCCATATGCCATGTCAGAACTCCGTGGTGACCGAGGTGTACCAATAGCGGCCATAGGGATTGTAAAGCGACCCCAGATAGCCTTCCGACGAGAGCGGCGGTTTTTCATTAGTGATGTTGCGGACGCCGAGGCGCCAGCGCATGTCGCCGCCATGGCTTTTGCGGTCGCGGATGCGGACCTGGGCATAGAGGTTGCCCGTCACCTGCGATTCGACCCGCCAAGGGTTACCGTTCACATCGACGAAGGCAAGCTCGTCGACCGCGCCGGTGTAGCGCGCAAAGGCGCCGAGCTGGAATTTGCCGAGCGACCAGGTGAGCGACGCAGTGCCGCGCCATTTCGGCCGCCCGTTCGCCTCGATCAGATTTTGCGTCTCGGGCAGCGGGGTCGCCGCATTGATGTCGCCGTTCGCGCGCGCCTCGACGAGCTGATCGACAGTATCGCCCGGCGGACGCGAGAATTTGAGCAGGCGCGTCGCATTGACCGCCAGCTCGAACTTGCCGACGTGCGTCTTGGGCGTCGTCCAGTAGAAGCCGAGATCGAGCCCGCGCACCGTCTGCGGCTGCAGGTTGATGAACTGGTCGCGCACCGTCGTGATGCGCCCGACCGGGGTAATCCCGGTACCCGCAAAGGCCGCAACATCGTCGGCGTTGGCGGCGTCGCGGATCACGTTCGGGTTCGACGAACCCTGCAGGCGGAGCAGATAGTCGAGCGCGATCGCGGTGTCGTTGCCGAGAATGCCGACAATCCCCTTCTGCCGGATTGACCAATAATCGACGGTGAAGGTGACCTTGCCGAAATCGCCCGACAGGAAAGCGGGCTCGAACACCGCGCCGAGATTATAGTTGTTGCTCTTTTCGGGTTTCAGATCGGGATTGCCCGACACGCGGCGCGAATAGCCGACATTGTTGCCGCAGGCGGTGAAGCTGGTGATGCGTCCGGCACGCAGGTCGACCTCGCAGCGGAGGAAATCCTGGCTCGTCGCGAGGCGCGCATATTCGACGGCGTTGACCTGTTCAAGGTTCGGCGCGCGGAAGCCCTGCGAGAAGGAACCGCGGAAACGGAGGCCATCGACGACATCCCACGCCGCAGCGATCTTCGGCCGCGCGACGCTGCCGAAATCGCTGTAATGCTCGTAACGCCCCGCAAGCTGCAAGTCGAAGCGACGAACCAGCGGTATGTTCATTTCCTCGGACACGAGCGGAACCGCGAGTTCGGCATAGGCCGCGGCGACGGTGCGCTTGCCATAGGTGTCGGGATTGTCGCTGACCGCCGCGGCGTCACTGATCGTCACCGCGCCCGTCACCATGTCGACAAAGGGGCTCGATCCGTCGACCGCGGAGTCGCGATCGTCGCGCTGCGTTTCGCGCCGCACCTCGACACCGAACGCGACGCCGACCTCACCGCCGGGCAGCGTGAAGAGGTCGGGACGCGAGGCGCGGAAGTCGCCCATCGTCAACGTCGTCTTCGAGCGGCGCTGGAGCTGGAAGGTGATCGCGTCGAGCGCCGTCTGCGAGCTCGGCGTACAATCGCCCGAGCTCAGGCTGTCGAGGCAACCGCCGTTGAACGGATTATAGGCGTCGGGGGTCGCGAGCGCGAGGCTCTGTTGCAGCGCCGAGCTGCGCACCGCGACGCTGCTGTCGACCGCCGAGGCCTCCGAATAGACGAACGCGCTGTCCCATTTGAAGCCTGCGGTCTCGCCGCGCACGCCAAGCAGCGCGCGCAGCTGGTCGCCCTTGACCTTCACCACCTGCGGCCCGGTATCGACGAAGCGGTAGGTGGTCAGCAGCACCGGCAGGCCCGCCGCGGGCACATTGACGAGCCCCGGAATGCGGTTGGGATTCGGCTGGCCGTTGATCGTCGTCGCGCCGAACGGGTTGTAATAGTTGCTCGCCGGAATCCAGATCTGGTTGAGGTTGATCACCGGCGGCTGCAACCGCGTGGTGTCCGACCGGTAATAGCCGAACTCGCCGAACACGGTCAGGTCGTCGGTCAGGTCGTAATGGCCGTTGGCGAAGGCGTTATAGCGCTTCACGCTGGGCATGACGGTCGTGCCGACCGCGGTATCGTAGCGGAGGTTGCGAAAGGCACCGGTCGTCGCGAGCGCCGTGTTGACGAGGCAGAGGTCGGGGGTCAGCGCCTGCGTACAGCCGCCGAGGCTCGTCGGGCGGATCGTGAAAGCGCCCGCCGCCGTCGTGAGGTTCGTCGTGCCGCGGCGCGGGCGGCCGCCGGTGACCGGGACCATCAGCGCCGGCCAGGCACCACGCGTGGCGCGCGCGTCAGGCGTGGTCGAACTCGCAAAGTCGGGATAATCGGCAAACAGCGGGCGGAGGTCGGCCGAGGCGGTGAAATCCTGATCCTCGGCGCGCAGCGCCGAACGGTCGGTGTATTCGAGCGAGACGGTGATATTGCCGCGATCGAAGCTCTTGCCCGCAAGGATATTGCCTTGGAATTCGCGCAGGTGCGTCCCCTCGGCACCGCCATATTGCGCCTGCAGCCGCAGGCCGTCGTAATTGTCCTTGAGTACCGTGTTGACGACGCCCGCGACCGCGTCCGAGCCATAGAGCGCGGCGGCGCCGTCGAGCAGAACCTCGAGCCGCGCGAGGCCCGTCGTCGGGATCGCGTTCGAATTGTAGCTCAGCACCGGCACAGTGCCGGTATCCGACAGGCCCTGGCTTGCGGGGTGGGTGACGACGCGGCGGCCGTTGAGCAGCACCAGCGTGTTGCCGACGCCGAGCGCACGAAGGTTGACCGAGCCGACGTCGCCGCGCGCTGCATTGCTGGTCTGGGCATTGTTGCCGGGGTTGAAGCTGACATCGCCCATCTGCGGGATCGAGCGGATCAGTTCATCGCCGCTGACCGCGCCGACCGCGTCGAGCTTGTTCTGGTCGACCACGACCACGGGCAGCGCCTCGGTGACGCGCGCGCCCTCGATGCGGGTGCCGACGACGACGATGTCGCCGGTCGTCTGGCCTTCTGCGGCGGCCGTTTCGTCCGCCTGTTCGGCACTGCCGTCCGGTGCGGCTTCCTGCGCACGGGCCGGCACCGATGCGAACAGGCAGATCGCCGTGCTCGCGAGCAGCATTGCCGAAGTCGAACCCCTCATTTTCCTTCTCCCTAACTGGGCTTTTGCGGCCCTAATCCATGTCCTGTTCGACCGGCGGCGCGGCCAGTGGAGACGCCGCGCCGCCGTCCAGCGCCAGCCGCAACTGATCGCGGTCCAGCGCATTGTCCCAGCGGGCGACGACGATGGTCGCGACCGCATTACCGATGAAATTGGTGAGGCTCCGGCATTCGCTCATGAAGCGGTCGATGCCGAGGATGAGTGCCATGCCCGCGACCGGCACCGACGGCACGATCGACAGGGTCGCAGCAAGCGTGATGAAGCCCGCGCCGGTGACGCCGGCTGCCCCCTTCGAGCTGATCATCGCGACGAGCAGCAGCGCGATCTGGTCGCCGAGTGACAGGTCGACATTGCACGCCTGCGCGATGAACAGCGCCGCGAGCGTCATATAGATGTTCGTGCCGTCGAGGTTGAAGCTGTAGCCGGTGGGCACGACCAGCCCGACGACCGATTTCTTGCAGCCCGCGCGCTCCATCTTTTCCATCAGGCTGGGCAGCGCGCTTTCGGACGACGACGTGCCGAGGACGAGCAGCAGCTCGGCCTTGAGGTAGCGGATGAGATTGAAGATCGAGAAGCCCGCGAGCCGTGCGGTGAGGCCGAGCACGACGACGACGAAGATCAGCGAGGTGAGATAGAAGGTCGCGACGAGTCCGGCGAGATTGGCGAGCGATTCGACACCATATTTGCCGATGGTGAAGGCCATCGCGCCGAATGCCCCGACCGGCGCGGCGCGCATCAATATGCCGACGAGCTTGAACACGACCAGACCGGTACGCTCGAGCAGGTCGCGCACCGGCGCGGCGGGCTCGCCGACCATCGACAGTGCGATCCCGAACAGGATCGATACGAACAGCACCTGCAGCAGCGAATCCCCCGCGAGCGCCGAAACCATCGTCGTCGGGATGATCGCCATCAGAAATTCGACGATGCTGCTATGCTGCGCCTTTTCGACATAGCCGGTGACCCCGGATGTATCGAGCGTCGCCGGGTCGACATTCATCCCCGCCCCCGGCTGGACCGTGTTGGCGACGATCAGCCCGACGATCAGCGCGAGCGTTGAGAAGAAGAGGAAATAGGCAAAGGCCTTGCCCGCGACGCGGCCCACCGATTTGAGCTCGGTCATCCCGGCGATGCCGGTGACGAGAGTCAGGAAGATCACCGGCGCGATGATCATCTTCACCAGCTTGATGAAGGCATCCCCAAGGGGTTTGAGCGCCTCACCGGTTTCGGGCCAGAAATGGCCGATGATCACCCCGAGCAGGATAGCAGCGAGCACCTGGACATAGAGATGGCGCCAGAACGGGGTCCGTCCCGCCGGCGCTTGTCCGGTCCCATCGATCGCGATGACAGCCACTTGAACATCCTCCCGAGCGCGGCCTTCGCCGCTGCTTCCGCAAAATTATGACCGGCCCCATTGCCAAGCCAAGCAGGTTCGAAAATAGATATAAACAACTGATAATTATGAGATAAAACTTCGTACAAGCTCGAAAGCGGCCTAATTTTGTGCGATTTTCCGCTTACCTATTTCCAGTTTGTGCGATAATCCGCACAAATGGCCAAGGCAAGCATAGCGACTGATTCGCGCCATTCTGGCGCCGGGCGACGGCTCGTCTGGGCGCTGGTTCTGGCGCTGTTGCTGCTCGCACTGATCGCCGTTGCCGCCTTTCGCTGGGCGGCCGGGCATGCCGAGAGCGCAGCCGATGTCGCAGCGACGCAGCAGGCACGAAGCGCGGCGAGCCGCCTTGCCGGCGAACTGCAGAAGTTCCGCCTGCTGCCGGTCGTATTGATTGAATATCCCGACGCTCACGTCGTGCTCGACCGTGGCGACACTGCGGCGGTGCAGCGCATGAACAGCAAGCTCGAACTGCTCGCCGATCGCACCGATGCCGCGGCCATCTATCTGATCGGCCGCGACGGGGTGACGATCGCCGCAAGCAACTGGCGCCAGCCGCAAAGCTTCGTCGGCCAGAATTACGCCTTCCGTCCCTATTTCCGCGACGCGATGGCAAAGGGCGGTGCCGAGCTGTTCGCGCTCGGTACCGTCAGCGGCCGCCCCGGCCTGTTCATCGCGCGCCGCGTCGAGGAAAATGGCCGCACGCTCGGCGTGATCGTGGTCAAGGTCGAATTCGACCGGCTCGAGGCCGAATGGGCGCGCCAGCCGCTCGCAACCTTCGTCACCGACGACCATGGCGTCGTGATCATCACCAGCCGCCCCGACTGGCGCTTTCGTACGCTCGCGCCGCTCGCCGAGAAGACACGCGCCGAGATCCGCGCCGCGCTGCAATTCGGGCAGCTACCGCTCAGCCCGCTGCCCTTGGTGCGGGACGGCCGGAGCTGGACCGGCGGCAGCGTCCGCTACCGCGAGGCGGCAACGACCATCCCGATGGCAGGCGCGCAACTGCACGCCTTTCAGCCGCTCGCTCCCGTGGAAGCGAGCGCCAATGCGACCGCGCGTACCGCGATTCTGATCGCCTTCATCCTGCTAGCGGCGCTGCTGACCTGGGTGTTCCGCGCGCGCGAGAAACAGCGCCTGCAGGAGGAGGCGCGCCACATGCTCGAGGTCGAGGTCGCGGCGCGCACCGCCGATCTGGTCGAGGCCAACCGCCGCTTCCGCTCGGCGCGCGAGGAGCTGGCCCAAGCGAGCCGGCTCGGCACGATCGGCCAGATCACCGCCGGGGTCGCGCACGAGATCAACCAGCCGGTCGCTGCGATCCGCGGCTTCGCGGAAAATGCCGGAACCTTTCTCGACCGCGGCGACCCAGCCAAGGCGCGCGACAATCTGGGCACGATCGTCGCGCTGACCGAGCGGATCGCCACGATCATCGCCGAACTCCGCACCTTCGCGCGGCGCAGCACCCCGTCGCTCGGCCCGGTCGAGATCGGCGCGGTGATCGACGGTGCGCTGCTCCTCGTCGGCGACCGCATTCGCGAGCAGGGCGTCGCCGTCGAGCGCATCGGTGACGCCAAGGGGCTGCGCTGCGTCGCCGACCGCGTCCGGCTCGAGCAGATACTGGTCAACCTGATCCAGAATGCGCTCGACGCGCTCGCGGGCCGGCCCGATCCGCGCATCCGTATCGAGGCCGAGGCGGGCAAAGAGGTCGCGCTGATCGTCGCCGACAATGGCCCCGGCATCGCGGCGGAGGTGGCCGACAATCTCTTCACGCCCTTCGTCACCGGCAAGCCCGAAGGGCTGGGGCTCGGCCTCGGCATCGCCCGCGACATCGCGCGCGAGTTCGGCGGTACGCTAGACACCGCCGTATCGCCGCTCAGCGGCGCGGCGTTCAGGCTGACGGTGCGCCGCGCATGACCGACTTCATCACCCACCAGCAGCTGATCTTCGTCGACGACGATGATGCGCTCCGCGCCGCGACGACGCAGTCGCTCGAACTTGCCGAGATCGAAGTCCGTGCCTTCGCCGACGCGACGAGTGCGCTTGCCGAGATCAATGCCGGGTTCAGCGGCGCGGTCGTCACCGACATCCGCATGCCGCGGCTCGACGGGCTCGAGTTTTTTGCACGCATCCGCGCGATCGATCCCGAGATTCCTGTCATCCTAATCACCGGCCACGCCGACGTCCCGATGGCGATCGGCGCGCTGAAAGATGGCGCGTTCGACTTTCTCGCCAAGCCCTATGCGACCGACCATCTGATCGCGTCGGTGCGCAAGGCGCTGGAATCGCGGCGGCTCGTCCTCGACAACCGGATGCTGCGCGCCGCCGCCGAGACGAGCGTCGACAGCCCGCTGATCGGCGACAGCCCCGCGATGGCGCAGCTACGCGCGACGATCGTCCAGATCGCACGCGCCGACATCGACGTGCTGGTCGAAGGCGAGACGGGGACGGGCAAGGAGCTTGCCGCGCTGCTGCTCCATCGCAAGGGGCCGCGCTCGGGGCATCCGTTCGTCGCGGTCGATTGCGGCGCGCTGCCCGAGGCTCTCGCCGAGGTCGAGCTGTTCGGTCATGAACGCGGCGCGCCCGGCTACGGCCCCTTCGCACGCGAGGGGCGGATCGCGCAGAGCCACCGCGGCACCTTGTTCCTCGACGGCATCGACAATATGCCGCTCGCGATCCAGGCGAAGCTGCTGCGCGTCGTCGAGGAGCGCAAGGTCCAGCCGATCGGCGCGAGCGATCCGCGCGCCGTCGATCTGCGCATCATCGCCTCGGCGCGGCGCGATTTGCAGGGGGCGGTGCGGGCGGGTGATTTCCGCGAAGATCTCTTCTATCGGCTCAACGTCGTGCGGCTGCGCATGCCGCCGCTCCGCGAACGGCGGAGCGATATTCCGCAGCTTTTCGCGGCGTTCGTCGAGGAGGCGGCGGGGCGGCTCGGCGCGGGCGAGTTCACGATGGGCGACGACACGCGCCGCCACCTGATCGAGCACGACTGGCCGGGCAATGTCCGTGAACTGAGGAATTTCGCGTTCAGCGAGATATTGGGAATCCGCACCCCCGCGATGGACGCCGGCGCGCCGCTGCCCGCGCTTCCCGAGCGCGTCGCGCAGTTCGAGGCGCATGCGATCCGCGACGCGCTGGCCAGCGCCGACGGCGACATTGCCGCGACGCTCGCGCTGCTCGGCATCCCGCGCAAGACGCTATACGACAAGCTCGCGCGCCACGGCATCGACGCCAGAACCTATCGCAAATAGCGAAGTCGCGCGTTCGACCCGGCCGCGTGGCTTAGCCGCTCTTGCCGACGAGCGCCGAAATCAGCGTCGCCATATGTTCGATGTAGGTGCCGGTCGAGATGCCGATCACCGGCTTGTCGGTGAAATAGGGCGAGGTGTCGGTTGCATCGCCGACGCGGGTCGAGCGGAAGTCGCCGGGCTGCGGCTGCGCTGATCCGTCGCCCGCGTAAGGATGGCTCGTCGCCTTGAGCTGGGTCGGCCACCAGCCGGCCTTGTTCAGCGTCGCGACGAGCTGCGACGGCGTCGCGGCGTCGCGACTGGTATTGAGGTCCGAGATCTTGCCGAGATCGACGAGGAAATAGGGGTCGAGCGGCTGGATGCCGCGCGTCTTCAACGGCGACCCCTTGCTCGCCTCGTCGGGCGACAGCTTCGACAGCCGCTCATATTCGCGGCGCAGCCCCGCGACGTCGAGCGCGCGCATCGAGCTGTAATGCCCGACCGTGTTCGTCGGATCGTCGTTGGTGAAATAGCGGCCGTTGACGACGTTCGAGCCGCTGCGGTGGATGAACAACGGGCGGTTGGTGCCGATCTCGATGAAGGTCGGCCAAGCCCTGCCATCCTTCACCAGTTCGGGCGGCAGCTTCACCGAATCGAGCCAGTCGAGCGCCTCCGGCACGCGCGCCAGATATTTGCTGTCGCCGGTGAGGCGATAGAAATTCAGGAGCTGGCCGATATTGGCCGCGGTCGCATGCGTCGCGAGCGCAGTCGGTTCATAGGTGCGCGCGCCAGCGGGCCGCAGCGACAGATCGTGCTGCAACCCCCAGCCGGGCTGTGGCTGCCCCTGCTGGGTGACGAGATAGACCGACATCGCGCGCGTGATCGCATCGAGCACGCGGTCGTCGCCGAGCGCCTGATGCACCATGATCAGGAATTTGATATTCTCGCCCGCGACATCGTCGTTGAAGGTGATGTAGCGTGTATAGTCGGGCTTGCCGTGCAACCCGCCATTGTCGACGGGCGGATAGCGCTGCGGCCAGCCGCCGATCGGATATTGGCTTTTCAGGACGAAATCGATCGCCTTGTCGAGCGCGGGCTTGAAGCGCGCATCATGCTTTTCGACATAGAGGCGGAGGAGGAACTGCATCGCCTCCGACGTACCCGCATCGTCGAAGGTCGCATTGCCCCAATAATGCTGAAACTCCTCGAGCCGCCACGCATTTTTGCCGATCGTATCATACCAGCGGCGCGTCGAGACCTCGCCGCCGAAATCGATGAAATAATGCCAGCCGCCCGACGGCTTCTGCCCGGCGATCAGCGCATCGGCCGCCTTTTCGGCCGCCTGATAATAATATTCGTCGTGCGTCGCATGATAGGCGTCGAGAAAGAGGTTCCCCATCGTCGCGGTGCCCGGCGGCTGGACCCAGACCATCGTCGGATAGGCCTCCATCTCGCCCCAGCGGCGCGACATGTCGGGCAGATAGGACCAGACATAGCCGCCATTGGTCGAGGCTTTTTCGACCATGAAGCGCGTCGCGCGCTTCATCGTCGCCTCGATCTGCTGTCGGCTGGGCTGCGCCGCCTCGGTCCGCGCCTGCGCCGATCCGGCAGCAGCCACGCCGCCGAGGGCAAGCATTGCGCACAGGGCGCCATGGCAAAGGGTTCGGGCCAGCCGTCGGGCCATGGGCAATCCTCTCTTCTTGTATCGAACTGGACGTGCGCGGCCCGGGAGGGGAACCGCGCACGTCGCCCCCTTTTTAGAAGGTGTAGCGAAGACCGGCGATGAATTCGCGGCCCGTGTGGCGATAGACCGACAGCAGGTTGCGCGAGTCATTATACTGGTCCTGATATTCGTCGGTCAGGTTGACCGCCTCCAGCGACAGTTTGAAATGATCGTTCAGCGTAAACTGGATCGACGCGTCGAGGTTGAAGGTGCTGTTCGTCCCGTCGACGTCGGTCCCGCGCTCGCCGCCCGGCACGCGGGTCAGATATTTGCTGCGGTACGCGCCCGAGATGCGTGCGCTCACGACCTTGTCCTCATAATAAAAGGTCGCGTTCGCCGAGCGCTTCGACAGACCGGTGAGATCGTTGATCGCCGCGATCGAGCCGTCGGAGGCCAGATATTTGATCCGCGAGCTGACCTGCGTGTAGTTGAGCAGGATCCCGGTGTTGCTGAGCGGTCCGGGGAGGAACTTCAGCGGCTGCTGATAATTCACCTCGAAGCCGCGCAGGCGGCCACCCGGCGAGTTGGCCGGGGCGCTGAAGGTCCAGTTGTTGAGGTTCGGCGCGCAGTTCGGCGTCGATCCGCACGCCGCGACCGCGACGCTGTCGGGCAGGCCGAAGGGGTTGTCCGAGAAGACGCTGCCCGGGGTCGACACCGTCTGGACGAAGCTGCCGATATTCTTCTGGAACAGCGCTAGCGACAACAGCGCACCCGGCTGGAAATACCATTCGATCGCCGCGTCATAGGTGTCGGCGCGATAGGGGTCGAGGTTGGGGTTGCCGACGCTGACCGTGCGCCCCGAGCCCGAGACCGAGATCGACGCACCCGGCGGCAGGCTGCCGAGATCGGGTCGCGCCATCACCTTCGCCGCGGCGAGACGGATCAGCAGATCCTGCGCCGGTTCGATGACGATGTTCGCCGCGGGCAGCCAGTCCTCGTAGCTGCGCTTGACGACGATCTGCTGCGCCGCGCCGCTGGTGAAGACGAAGCCGGTGGCGCTCTGGCCGGTGCGGACATAGCGAAGGCCGGCGTTGCCGCGGACGGTCACCCCGCCCAGGTCGGTGCTGAAGTTCGCCTGGATGTAGCCGCTCTTGTCACGCTCGCCGACGCTGCTCTTCGAGCCCAGCGCCGGTTCGGGGCCGAGGCGGAAGGCGCCGTTGTAGATATTCTGGTCTTCGAGGCCGAGCACCTCGGCCGCCTTGTCATAGTCGGGGGTCAGCCAGCTCGTCCCGGCGAAGGAGATGACGCGAGTATATTGCGAGAGCGGAATGGCCGCGACTTCGGCGGGGATCACGGCTTCGCGGTTCGAGGTGGTGCCGTTCGAGCGGCGAAGCTCCTCGGTGTCGAAGCCATATTTCTTGTAGGTGAAGCCCGCGGTGATGTCGAAGTCGTCGCTCACCTGCCATTTCAGATTGGCCTGCAGCGTCCTGAACTCGTTCGACGCGCGCGCGGCGCGAAGGCGGAGCTGGGCGAGCGTCCAGGCACTGGGGCTGTCGATGTCCGCGCTGCCGAAGTTGAACACCGGCTTGCGGGGATCGCTGTAGTCATAGCTGTAGCCGTCGGTGTTGTAGCTGTCAAAGATGACGGTGTTCTGGATCGGGTTGTTGAAGTCCGATTTCGAATAGCCGAGCAGCCCGGTGAAGGTCAGGCTTTCGCCGATCTGCTGTTCGAGATCGAGCGAGAGCTGGCGAAACTTGGTTTTCGACCGGTCGCGGCGGTTTTCGACGCGAAGGTCGATATCGTTGAACGTGCCCGACACCATCACGCCGTTCTGGATGTTCATGGCGAGGATGTCGGTGTCCGCGATCCCGCACGTCGTCGGACGCGTCGCGGCGGTACAGGCGCCCGCGGCGCTGAGCGAGGGCGCCTCCAGATAGAATTCGCCGCGCTTGACCTTGAAGTCGGCATAGAGGCCGTCGATGCTGATCAGCGTGCGGTCGGTCGGCCGGAACTGGATCGACGCCGTGGCGCCGAGGCGCTCGACGTCGTTGGTGTAAAGGTCGTAGCGCGGGAAGCGCGGATGCAGTGCATTGTTGGCGTCGGTGCAGGCGGCGGGCGTCGTGGCGCAATTCTGGCCGAGCACGCTTTCGAAGCCGGGGGCGAAGGACGAGCCCTGCGCCCAGCGCACCGTCGAATAGCCTTCCTCGACCGTCTTGCGCCGGCCATAGGCCGCCGAGAGCAGCACGCCGATCGTGTCGTCGGCGAAAGTGTCGGAGATCAGGAAGGCGCCGCGCGGCGACGCCTTGTCCGAGAGCGTGTTGTAGCTTCCCTGCGCCGACGCGACGAGCGTGAAGCCGTTATAATCGAACGGACGCGCGGTGCGCAGGTCGACCGTCGCGCCGAGCGAACCTTCCTCGGTCGACGCCTCGGCGCTCTTGCGGACGCTGATCTCGTTGAACAGGTCCGAGGCAAAGACGTTGAAGTCGAAGCCGCGGCCGCGGTTGGTGCCGCCGCTTGCGTCGGCGCCGCCCGCGCTGCTCATCGCTTCCATGCCGTTGATGCGGACGCGCGTAAACTGCGGCCCGAGGCCGCGTACCGAAATCTGGCGCCCTTCGCCGCCGTCGCGGGTGATCGCGACACCCGGAATGCGCTGGATCGATTCCGAGAGGTTGAGATCGGGGAACTTCCCGATGTCCTCGGCCAAGATCGAGTCGACCGCCGCCGCCTCCGACCTTTTTTCCTCGAGCGCCTTGGCAAGGCTGCTGCGAAAGCCGGTGACGACGATTTCCTGATCGGATGCGCCATCGGCGGCGTCCGCCGCAGCGGGCGCGTCCTGCGCAAAGGCGATCCCCGGCGCAGCGAGCGCCGCGGCCAGGATCATCAGGGAGACTCCCCGCGTCGCTTCAGTTCGATTCAATGTCATTGCTCTCCCTTTCATCATTTTATCGGTTGTCGGTTCGCGCCGCCAGCAGCGGCAAGGCCATGGGTCCAAGATCGAGCGCGGCGGCGTGGAAGTCGCGAATGTCGCCCGTCTGCGTGAAGTTCCGCCGCACATCGGCGAGTTCGAGCCAGCTGAGCGCCTCGGCCGCGCGTACGCCGGGATTGACGATCGCCTGGTCGATGTCCTGATCGAAAGCGGCGAAATAGGCGGGCTCGCCCTGCATCAGATCGAGTGTGCGGCGCGCCTCGTCGGCCGACCAGCGCGCCTGATGGATACCGGTGTCAATGAGGCCCCGGCAAAGCCGGAACATCTGCCAGTGAAGATGGCCCAGCATCGCCGCGTCGTCGCCGTCGAAAGCGCCCTGCTCGACCGCGAGTTGCTCGCCATAGATGGCCCAACCCTCGGCGATCGCGGGCGCATAGGTCGATCGCAGCGGGTGTGCGCCGGCGGCGGCTCCGCTCAGAAGCTGCATCATATGCCCCGGGACGAGCTCGTGATGGACGACCGCGGGCAGGCTCCACATCGGCCGCCTGCGAATATCGCGGAGGTCGACGACATAGGCGCCGCTTTTCCCACCCTCGGGCATCGACCGATAGCCCGACCGGCCCGCCGTATCCTCGGCCGCGGTCATGCGACGGACCCGGAGCTCGGCCACACCCTCCGGGAGCGTATGAAACGGCGCCGTCAGGTGTGGACGCACCGCATCCAGCCGAGCGTTCATATCGGTAACGGCGCGGTCGCGTCCGGCCTCGTCGTCGCTGTAGAGCCAGCGCGGCTGACGCGCGAAGGCGCGCATCCGCTCACCGATCGAACCCCGCGTCAGCTCCTGTTTGCGCAGCAGCGCATCCATTTGCCCGGCGCATCGACGCACTTCGTCGAACAGCCGCGCGTGCGTGCCGGCGGGCGAAACGGCGCCGCCGAACTGGCGCGCCAGCAGCGCGGTGTAGAGTCTGTCGCCATCGGGAACGGCCCAAAGCCCGGGGGTCTCGCTGGCCTTCGACCGCGACGCGACCAGCCGTGCGCATTGGCGCCACAGCGCGTTCGCGACCGCAGGCGGCGCCTTCGCCGCGGCGCCTTGCACCGCGGCGATCGTCCGCTCGAGCAGCGGGCGCGGCAGCGTGATGCCGCGCGCCGACGCGGCGTCGAGCGCCTCGGTCTCGGCGGCGATCCGGGCGACCAGCGCCGGGGTCGGCGCGGCGGATGACCGCCACGCCCCGGCGAAGGGCGACACGACATAGGGACCCATCGTGTCGCCCCGGGACGGCAGCATCTCCGCTATCGCGGCATCGAGGCGCAGTCCGGCGAGCACGACCTCGCGATCGAGCCCCGCGACCGGCGAGAGGCCATTGGGCGAGAAACTCTCCAACGCGCGCAATTTCTCTGTCGGCGCCATATCGCCCGAAAAGCCGTCGAGCAGCAGGCGCAGCGACAGGTCGGCATCCTCGGCGGCAAAAGCCGGCCAAGCCTGCAGCGTACCCGCCGAAGCGGCAGCGACAGCCAGAAATTCGCGCCGCGTCATGGCTCGACCGTCGCGATCGCGGCCGGGCCGGCCGGCAGTTCGATCGCACCCGAAGGCGTCAGCGCGTGGCCGTCGAAGGCAAAGCGTTCGAGCTTCCTTGCCGCCATGCTCTGAACGAGCAGCCATTTTCCGTCCTGCGACCAGACGATGCCTTGCCCCCACGCGCCCGACGCGATCTGGGCCACCGGAACCAGCCGCCCTGCCGCGATGCGCCAGATGCGGAGGATGCCCTGTTCGTGCCAGGTCGGAGAAATATGAGACAGGTTGGAGCCGTTGTTGACGGTCGCGGCGACGAAGCCGCCATCGGGCGACATCTTGATCCCCTCCGGCGTAAGTCCGGCGGCCACCGTATCGACCACCAGCGGCCGCTCGGGAGCGAGGTCGATCAGGCTGATCGTGTCGATGTCGCGCCCGCCGCCGCCGATATTCGCCGCCACGGCATAACGCCGGGGCCCCGCCGTATCGATGGCGTAGGGTCGCAGGCCGGGCGCGAGCGTGTCGGGGAGTAGGCGGAGCGTCTCGCCCTCGATGGCGAGAATCGCGATCCGGTGGTCGCCGTCGCGCGAAACGAGCGCGTGCTTCCCGCCATCGAAGAACAACGGTTGGGCGGGTGACGATGCGGGATCGCCCACAGCCACGGTTGTCACAAGGCGGAGCTTCCCTTGCTCAATCGCAAACATCGTCACCGAGCCTTCGGCGCGATTGGCGACCAGCGCGATGCGGCCCGCCGGATCGATCGCGACGCCGGACGCGCCGCTTCCGGCGCGCACAGTCTGCACGACGGTCGGAGACCTCCCGGCGAGGTCGAGCAGCGTCACGCGATCGTCGGGAACGATCCGGGTGGGATCGGCACCGGAAATCTTGCGCGCCGAGGTAATGATGGCGAACCGGCCGTCGGGGGTGAGCGCGACGCTGCGCGGCGGGCCGATCACGCTGGCAGGGACCGGCGCGCGTCCCACCACATGCGGTGCGGCGCCCGTGAAGTCGACCAGCACGGCATCGTCCTCACCGGGCCGGGCGGGAACGACCTGTGCGCCGTCGTCCAGCACCTGCTTGCCGTCCTGGATCGACACGGCGAGCTGCGCCTGCGCCGGGGTTGGCAGCAACGCGGCCACGAGGGGAAGGAGAAGGAGCCGCGTCACGCCGGCACTTCCTTGCCGCCCAGCACCGCCTCGGCATGCTGCCGGTCGAGCGCGCCGTCCCAGCGCGCGACCGCAAGCGTCGCGACGCCATTGCCGATCAGATTGGTGACCGCGCGCGCTTCATTGAGGAAACGGTCGATGCCGAGCAGCAGGACGAGACCCGCGACGGGGATGGCGGGAATGGCCGACAGCGTCGCCGCGAGCGTGACGAACCCTGCGCCTGCAACCCCGGCAGAACCCTTCGACGTCAGCATCAGCACCGCGAGGATGACGATCTGGTCCATCAGGCTGAGCGGTGTGTTGGTCGCCTGTGCGATGAAGATCGTCGCCATCGTCAGATAGATGCAGGTGCCGTCGGTGTTGAAGGTGTAGCCCGCGGGCAGCACCATGCCGACGACGGGCCGCGACACGCCCATATGCTCAAGCTTGCGCATCATCTGCGGCAGCACCGCCTCGGTCGAACAGGTGCCGAGCACGACGAGGATCTCGTCGCGGATGTAGCGCAGGAAGCCGAGGAACGAGAGCCCGACGATCCGCATCACTGCGCCGAGCACCACGACGATGAAGAAGAAGGTCGTGACATAAAGCGCCACGAGCAGATGGCCCAGCGACCACAGGGTATCGAGGCCATATTTGCCGATGGTGAAGGCCATGCCGGCCCCGGCGCCGAGCGGCGCCAGCCGCATGACCATGCCGACGATCCGAAACAGCGCCTTGTTGAACAGCTCGATCAGATCGACGACCGGGCGCACCGCCTCTCCCATGCCGCTTAGCGCCAGGCCGACGAGCAGCGAGAGCAGGATCACCTGCAGCATCGAGCCCATCACGAACGCGCCGAGGAAAGAATCGGGAATGATGCCGAGAAGAAAACCGACGACGCCGCCCTCGGCGGCCGCGGTGGAGCGATAGGCCTCGATCGTGCTGGTATCGAGCGCGGCGGCATCGATATTCATGCCCGCGCCCGGCTGCATGACGTTGGCGACGAGCAGGCCGATCGCCAGCGCGATCGTCGACAATATCTCGAAATAGACGAGCGCCTTGAAGCCGAGCCGCCCGACCTCCTTAAGATTGCCCATCTGCGCGATCCCGACGACGACCGTGCCGAAGATGATCGGCGCGAGCAGCATCTTGATCAGCTTGATGAAGCCGTCGGCGACGGGCTTCAGTTGGGCGCCGATGTCCGGCCACAGGAAACCGATCGCGATGCCGATCAGCATCCCGGCGAGGACCTGGACGTACAACTGGCCGGACAATCGGCGCACGATCCCCATTCGCTCTCCCGTCTCGAGGCCCCCGAAACTTTGCGTCAGGTGGCCGCTGGTCATGTCACATCAAAATCTTGTCGGGCACGATGTCCTCGGTCAGCGTGCGCATCAGCTTGTACAGTTCGGACTTCGCCTCGAAGCCGACACCCGGAACGTCGGGCAAGCCGACATAGCCGTCCTCGACCCTGATGCCATCGGCAAAGCCGCCGAAGGGCTGGAAGACATCGGGGTAGGATTCATTGCCGCCGAGGTGCAGGCCCGCGGCGATGTTCAGCGACATCTGGTGCCCGCCGTGCGGCACGACGCGGCGCGTCGACCAACCCTCGGCCCTCAGCACGTCCAGCGTCCGCAGATATTCGACAAGGCCATAGGACAATGCGCAGTCGAACTGGAGCCAGTCGCGGTCGGGACGCATCCCGCCGTGGCGCAGAAGATTGCGCGCATCCTGATGCGAGAAGAGATTTTCGCCGGTCGCCATCGGCCGGTCGTAATGCCGGCCGAGTTCGGCCTGCAGCGCGAAGTCGAGCGGGTCGCCGACTTCTTCGTACCAGAAGAGGTCATAGGGCGCGATCGCCTCGCCGAAGCGGATCGCGGTGTCGAGATCGAAGCGCCCGTTGACGTCGACGGCGAGATTCCGACCTTCGCCCACGACCTCGAGCGCCGCCTCGATGCGGGCGATATCCTCTTCGATCGGGAC
>VFQN01004438.1_pt1 | contig 18513 bp, 16 predicted proteins | sample 3512371 | NCBI WGS metagenome assembly VFQN01 (sample SAMN10412370, study PRJNA504923) | tailings metagenome | isolation source: Replicate 2 from Balatoc abandoned mine | place: Philippines: Itogon, Benguet | collected 2017-08-28 | reverse complement strand
GCACCCTGCGCACGCCCATGCTGGTGGCGGCGATGGCCTGGTACAAGCTGCGCGATGCGCTCTGGTAAGCCACCTATGCCGTGGCGGCGGCGCTCCTCGGGTCGTCCCAGCGTCATGCGAATCGTGACGGCCACGCTGGTTCTGGCCGGCGTCGCCGGCGCGGCGCTGTGGCTGGGCATTCGTCCCGAGCTCCGTCCCCCGACTGTTGCGATGGAGCGATGGCAGACGCCGGCGTTCGATATCGCCTCGCATGCAAACCGGTGGGTGCTCGATGCGGCACGAAACGGGCGCGAAAACACGCTGTCAGGCCGCTGGATCGGTGACAACTGCTACCACACGCCGGACCAACCGGCGTCCGCTGTTTTCCTTTTCGGGCGGGAGAAACGTTCGCTTCCGGGTCTCGACGAGCCGGCATCACGCATCCACATCCAACTTTGGGAAGGCAGGGGCCGCGTGACCATCGACCGGTTCCGTGATCACGCGGACACCGTCGGACGTCGCCGGACGCTTGAACTGGGTGGCGCGGATGCCACGGCACTGATGGCGCTGTTCCAGGAAGGCGGTTACGCCAGCATGCCACCGGCGGAGTTCCCCGACCGCACCTGCGACCCGGGCCAGGCAATGGTGCTGCAGTCCTGCATCGATGGCCGGTACTACGCAGTCTTCCGCCGGTGCGAAGGCAGCGACGCCACCCCCAACCTCAGGGCCCTCGGCAAGCGCCTCGATGCCTTCCTGGCCGAGCGAAACGCCTCGGGACCATGACAGCGCCCAATGACGGGCGAGCGACCCGGACGAGTTGCGGCGCGCCGCCGCCAGGGCCGCGCATCGTTCGACCTCACGCCCCAGGTTCATCCAAGCAGTTCAACCAGACGCTGCCGGCGGCTAGCGGCGCGGCGTCCACTCCGGCGGCTTTTGCCCCATCTCCAGGACGTGCTTGCGGTAGACGATGGCGCCGCTGACGAGCGCATTCGTCTTGACGAAGGCGATGGGAAGGCCGGGTTCGGCATCGAGCACCACTTCCGCCTGCAGGCCGGCGGCCTGCAACCGACTCGCGGCATCGCGCGCCGCGGCCTCCGGATCCTCCACTACGAAGCCCAGCGCGCCACCGGGCTGGCCCAGCGCGTCGAATATCCCCGGGCGCGGATAGTTGATGATCGTGCCGTTGCTGAAGACGGTGCGGTCGACCTCCTGCGAATCGATGCGGAAGCGCGGCCGGTGGCCGTGGTGCTGCATCAGCTGTTCCAGCGCCACGAGCGCCGCCGGCGAACTGGCCGAAAACACGTGGTAATCCCGGTCGGGGAACGGCAGCGGGTTCCGGTCGGTGACCAGAGCCACCAGGAAGGCGATGAGCACCAGGACGCCCAGGCCGACCAGGTAGACCACGAGGGCGGGGACGGCAATCGACCGTTTGAACATGGCTGGCTCCTTCGCGCTGTCTGAAAGCAGGGAACGCGTGTCCGGCCCGGCCGCGGCCGCCCGGCTTGTCCGACCCGCGGCACCGCCCGGCCCGGGCGACTCTCGCCAAGCAAGGCGCGGGCATACTGGTGCACCCCTTCCATCGCCCGCGCCCCGTGGATACCGCCGCCCACCCCAAAGCCACCGCCCGCGAATGGATCGGCCTGGCCGTGCTCGCCCTGCCCTGCCTGATCTATTCGATGGACCTGACGGTGCTGTACCTGGCGCTGCCGCAGATCGCCGCGCAGCTGCGGCCGAGCTCGGCGCAGCTGCTGTGGATCGTCGACATCTACGGCTTCCTGCTCGCCGGCTTCCTGGTGACGATGGGCACGCTGGGCGACCGCATCGGCCGGCGCAAGTTGCTGCTGATCGGCGCGGCGGCGTTCGGCGGCGCCTCGGTGCTGGCGGCGTTTTCGACCAGCGCGGAGATGCTGATCGCCAGCCGCGCCCTGCTCGGCATCACCGCGGCCTGCCTCTCGCCCTCGACGCTGTCGCTGATCCGCAACATGTTCCTCGACGACAAGGAGCGCGGCTTCGCCATCGGCCTGTGGGTGGCGGCGTTCTCGGCTGGCGGCATCCTCGGGCCGCTGTTCGGCGGGCTGCTGCTCGAACACTTCTGGTGGGGCTCGGTGTTCCTGATCGCGGTGCCGGTGATGGTGCTGCTGCTGGTGCTCGGGCCGATCCTGCTGCCGGAGTTCCGCGACGAACACGCCGGCCGGCTCGACCTGGCCAGCGCGCTCATGGCCACCAGCGCGGTGCTGGCGATGATCTACGGCATGAAGCGGCTTGCCGAGCACGGTTTCGGGCTCGCGCCGCTGGGCGCGATCGCCGCCGGCGCGCTGGTCGCCTGGGCCTTCCTGCGCCGGCAGCGCGGCCTGGCCGACCCGATGATCGACGTGCGCCTGTTCGCCCTCCCCAGTTTCGGCGCCGCGCTGGCCACCAATGTCATCACCCTGTTCGTGGCCTTCGGCTTCTTCCTGTTCATCGCCCAGTATTTCCAGCTGGTGCTCGGCCTGTCGCCGCTCGAGGCAGGGCTGTGGACCCTGCCCTCGGGCATCGTCTTCGTGCTTGGCTCGCTGGCCGGGCCGCTGCTCGCGAGGCGCTTCGGCATCCCCGCCGTCATCATCGGCGGCTTGGGCTGTTCGGTCGCCGGCTTCGCCCTGCTCGGCCAGCTCGGCGACCTGTCCTTCGCCTGGCTGATGGTCGGCTACACCGTGTTCTGCATCGGCCTGGCGCCGATCGGCGCGCTGACCACCGACCTGGTGATGTCCACGGTGCCGCCCGAGCGCGCCGGCGTCGCGTCGGGCATGTCCGAGACCAGCTTCGAGTTCGGCGGTGCGCTGGGCATCGCGGTGCTGGGCAGCATCGTCACGGCGATGTACCGCGTCGGCATCGAGGCCGCCCTGCCCGCCGGGCTGCCGCCGGACGCGATGGCGGCGGCCCGGGACACGCTGGGCGGCGCGCTGGGCGCCGCGCGCGACCTCGGGCCGGCCGGCGAGCCGATGCTGGCCGCCGCGCGCGCCGTGTACACGCGCACGCTCGAACAGGCCGCGTGGATCTGCGCCGGCATGAGCCTGGCCGCAATGCTGGTGCTGCGGTCGCTGCGCCGCCGGCTGCACGCGCCGCCGGCGGCCTGAGGACGCGGCCCCGCCGCCCCCGGGCGCTCAGTCGCCCAGGTTGATCCAGGTCGCCTTGACCTCGGTGTACTTGTCGAAGGCGTGCAGGGACTTGTCGCGGCCGTTGCCGCTTTGCTTGTAGCCGCCGAAGGGCGCGGTCATGTCGCCGCCGTCCCAGTAATTCACCCAGACGCTGCCGGCGCGCAGCTTGCGGGCAACCCGATGGGCGCGGCCGAGGTCGCGGGTGAACAGGCCGGCGGCCAGGCCGTACTCGCTGTCGTTGGCCATGCGCAGGGCCTCGTCCTCGGAATCGAAGGCGATGACGCTGAGCACCGGGCCGAAGATCTCCTCGCGGGCGATGGTGCTGCCGTGGGCGACGCCGTCGAAGATGGTGGGCGCCACGTAGCAGCCGCCCTCGACCGTCTGCAGCCGCTCGCCGCCGATCACCAGGCGCGCGCCCTCGGCCTTGCCCTTCTCGATGTAGGACAGCACGCGCCGGGTCTGGCCCTCGTCCACCAGCGCGCCCATCGGCGCGCCCGGGTCGAGCGGATGGCGCGGCTGCATGCGCTGGCCGTACTTCGCCACCGCGGCGACGAAATCGGCCTGGATCGAACGCTCCACCAGCAGGCGCGAGGCCGCGGTGCAGACCTCGCCCTGGTTGTAGAAGATGCCGCTGGCCGCGGCCTTGGCGGCCTGGTCCAGGTCGGGCGCGTCGGCGAAGACGATGTTCGGGCTCTTGCCGCCGCACTCCATGTAGGCGCGCTTCATGTTCGACTGGCCGGCACAGACCAGCAGGTGCTTGCCGACCGCGGTCGAGCCGGTGAACACCAAGCCGTCCACGTCCATGTGCCGGGCCAGCGGTTCGCCGGCGCCGGCGCCGAAGCCCGGCAGCACGTTGAGCACGCCGGCGGGGATGCCGGCCTCGATCGCCAGCTCGGCCAGGCGCAGCGCGGTCAGCGGCGACTTTTCGCTGGGCTTGAGCACGACCGAGTTGCCCATCGCCAGGGCCGGCGCCAGCTTCCACGTCGCCATCAGCAGCGGGAAGTTCCAGGGCACGATGGCGGCGATGACGCCGAGCGGCTCGCGCGTGACCAGGCCGAGTTCGTCCTGGCCGGTGGCCGCGACCTCGCCGTAGACCTTGTCGATCGCCTCGCCGGTCCAGGCCATGCAGCGCACCGAGGCGGCGACGTCGACGTTCAGTGCATCGCTGACCGGCTTGCCCATGTCCAGCGACTCGAGCAGGGCCAGTTCCTCGCCGTGCTCGTGGATGAGCTGGGCCAGCTTCACCAGCACCTTCTTGCGATGCGTGGGCCGGGCGTTCGACCAGCGGCCGTCCTCGAAGGCGCGGCGGGCGACGGCGACCGCGCGGTCCACGTCGGCCGGACCGCATTCCGCGACACGGGCCAGGACGCGGCCGTCGATGGGGCTGGCGCAGTCGAAGGTCTTGCCGTCGAGGGCGTCGACGCAGGCGCCATCGATGAAGGCCTGGCGACGGATCGTCAGCGTGGCGGCGAGGGCTTCCCAGTCCTGGCGGGTTTTGGGTTTGGTCATGGCGGTGTCCTGGTGCCCTCTCCCCCGGCCCCTCTTCCCCAGGGAGAGGGGTTGGGGAAAGGGTGGTCAGAAAGTGGGTGGGGTGTTGGCGCTGACGAGGATGGCCTCGTCGCTGCCGACGTTGCGGAAACGATGCGGCTGGCGGCTCTCGAAGTAATAGGCCTCGCCGGGGCCCAGCACGCGGACCTGGTCGCCGACGGTGATCTCGACCTGGCCCCGGACCACCACCCCGCCCTCTTCGCCATCGTGGCTGAGCATGGTCTCGCCGGTGTCGCTGCCCGGGGGCATCACCTCGCGCAGGATGCACATCTGCCGGTTGGGCTTGTGCTGGCCGACCAGGAAGTAGTGGATCTCGTTGTTGCCCACGTCCGGCTGCTCCTCCTTGGGATAGAAGGGGCTGTCGCCGGTGTCCTCGAGGTCGAGGGTGAAGAAGTCGGCCAGGGAGATCGGGATGCCGTCCAGCACCTTCTTCAGGGAGCTGATCGACGGGCTGACCTTGTTCTGCTCGATCAGCGAGATGGTGCTGTTGGTGACGCCCACGCGCTTGGCCAGCTCGCGCTGGCTCAGGCCCTTGCTCTTGCGGACGGCCTGCAGCCGGACCCCGATGTCCACGGCGACTCCTTCGAATGTGTTGCCGGATATTTAACACCCGCCCCCGGGGTGGTCAACGAAACCGGTCTTTTCCGCGCCGTTGTCAAATATTTTCATCGGTGCTAGCGTGCCGCTGTCCCCCTCCGAGCACCGCCATGAGCGCCGAGACCGGCTACCCCGCGACCTCCGCCCCCGAGCACACCGACGCCTTCTGGATGCCGTTCACCGCGAACCGGCAGTTCAAGAAAACGCCGCGCCTGCTGGCCAGCGCCGAGGGCATGTACTACACCGACGTGGACGGGCGGCAGGTGCTCGACGGCACCGCCGGCCTGTGGTGCGTCAATGCCGGCCACGGCCGCAAGCGCATCGTCGAGGCGATCCAGAAACAGGCCGCCACGCTCGACTTCGCGCCGACCTTCCAGATGGGCCACCCCTTGCCCTTCGTGCTGGCCGAGCGCCTGGCCGCGCTGGCGCCGGGCTCGCTCAAGCACGTGTTCTTCACCAACTCCGGCTCCGAGTCGGTGGATACGGCGCTCAAGATCGCCCTGGCCTACCACCGCGCCCGCGGCGAAGGCCAGCGCACGCGCCTGATCGGACGCGAGAAGGGTTACCACGGCGTCGGCTTCGGCGGCATCGCGGTCGGCGGCATGGTCAACAACCGCAAGTTCTTCGGGCCGATGCTGCCCGGCGTGGACCACCTGCGGCACACCCTGGACCTGGGCCGCAACGCCTTCAGCCACGGCCTGCCGAAGCACGGCGTCGAGCTGGCCGAGGACCTCGAGCGCCTGGTGCAGCTGCACGACGCCAGCACGATCGCGGCGGTCATCGTCGAGCCGGTCTCGGGCAGCGCCGGCGTGGTGCTGCCGCCCGAGGGCTACCTCAAGCGCCTGCGCGAGATCTGCGACAAGCACGGCATCCTGCTGATCTTCGACGAGGTCATCACCGGCTTCGGCCGCGTCGGCGAGTGCTTCGCGGCCCAGCGCTTCGGCGTCACCCCGGACATGATCACCACCGCCAAGGGCCTGACCAACGGCGCGGTGCCCATGGGCGCGGTGTTCGCCTCCGAGGCCATCCACCAGGCCTTCATGCAGGGGCCGGAGGGCGCGATCGAGCTCTTCCACGGCTACACCTACTCCGGCCATCCGCTGGCCTGCGCCGCGGCCCTGGCGACGCTCGATACATACGCCGACGAAGGGTTGTTCCGGAAGGCCATCGAGCTGGGTGCGTACTGGGAGCAGGCGATCCACTCCCTCAAGGGCCTGCCGCACGTGGTGGACATCCGCAACATCGGCCTGGTCGGGGCGGTGGAGCTGGAGGCCCGCCCAGGCGCGGTCGGCGCCCGCGGCTACGATGCCTTCAACCGGGCCTTCTTCGACCATGCCCTGATGGTGCGCTGCACCGGCGACGTGCTGGCCCTGTCGCCGCCCCTGATCCTCGAAAAGAGCCACATCGACACGATTTTCGAGCGGCTGGCGGCTACCATACGCGCCACCGCCTGACCGGGCGGCCAGACCCACAGAACAGACGTACCGCCCCGGGAGGGCAACATGCTTATCGGCGTCCCGAAAGAGATCAAGAACCACGAATACCGCATCGGCCTGACCCCGGCCGGCGCCCGCGAGCTGGTCGGCCACGGCCACCAGGTGATCGTGCAGCGCGACGGCGGCAAGGCCATCGGCCTGACCAACGAGATGTACGAGAAGGCCGGCGCCACGATCGTCGATACGCCGGAAGAGATCTTCAAGCGCGCCGACATGATCATCAAGGTCAAGGAGCCGCAGCCGGGCGAATGCGCCATGCTGCGCCCGGGCCAGATCCTCTACACCTACCTGCACCTGGCGCCGGATCCCGAGCAGACCAAGGCGCTGGTGAAGTCGGGCGCCACCTGCATCGCCTACGAGACCGTCACCGACCGCAAGGGCGGCCTGCCGCTGCTGGCGCCGATGAGCGAAGTCGCCGGCCGCATGTCCATCCAGGCCGGCGCGCACGCGCTGGAGAAGGCCCAGGGCGGTTCGGGCGTGCTGCTTGGCGGCGTGCCGGGCGTGAAGCCGGCGGAAGTGCTGGTGATCGGCGGCGGCGTGGTCGGCATCAATGCCGCGCGCATGGCCATGGGCCTCAACGCCCGCGTCACCATCCTCGACCGCTCGCTCGATCGCCTGAAGTACCTCGACGAGCTCTACGGCGACAAGATCACCACGCTGTACTCCACGCAGGACGCGATCGAGGAGCTGCTGCCGCAGGCCGACCTGGTGATCGGCGCCGTGCTGATCCCGGGCGCGGCCGCGCCCAAGCTGGTCTCGCGCAAGCAGCTGGGCCTGATGAAGCCGGGCTCGGTGCTCGTGGACGTGGCCATCGACCAGGGCGGCTGCTTCGAGACCTCGAAGGCCACCACGCACCAGAACCCGACCTACGAGGTGGACGGCATCATCCACTACTGCGTGGCCAACATGCCCGGCGGCGTCGCCCGCACCTCGACCTTCGCGCTGACCAACGCCACCCTGCCCTTCGCGGTGCAGCTGGCGAACAAGGGCGTGCAGGCGATGCTCGACGACCCGCACCTGCTCAACGGCCTGAACGTGCACGCCGGCAAGGTCACGTACGAAGCCGTGGCCCGCGACCTGGGCTACGACTACGTGCCCGCCGCGAGCGCCCTGAAGGGCTGATGCTTCCCCGGCCCCGGCGCGAGAGCGCCGGGGTCTTGTTTTCCGGAGCCGCCATGACCGATCCGCGCCTCGTCACCCACTTCATCCACGGCCGCGACGACGCCGGCGGCAGCGGGCGCTGGGGCGAGGTGTTCGATCCGGCCACGGGCGCGGTGCAGGCGCGCGTGGCCCTCGGTGGCGCCGACGAGGTGTCGGCCGCGGTCGCCGCGGCGCAGGCGGCCTTCCCCGGCTGGGCGGCCACGCCGCCGCTGCAGCGCGCGCGCATCCTCTTCAAGTTCAAGGAACTGCTCGAGCGGCACGCTGACGAAATCGCCGCCGCCATCACCGCCGAGCACGGCAAGGTACTGGCCGACGCCCGCGGCGAGCTGACCCGCGGCCTGGAGGTGGTGGAGTTCGCCTGCGGCGCGCCGCACCTGCTCAAGGGCGAGCATTCGATGAACGTCGGCCGCGAGGTCGATTCCTGGAGCGAGTACGCACCACTGGGCGTGGTGGCCGGCATCACGCCGTTCAACTTCCCCTGCATGGTGCCGATGTGGATGTTCCCGGTGGCCCTGGCCTGCGGCAACACCTTCGTGCTCAAGCCCAGCGAGCGCGACCCGACCCCGTCGATGCTGATGGCCCACCTGCTGCGCCAGGCCGGGCTGCCCGACGGCGTGTTCAACGTGGTGCACGGCGACAAGGCCGCGGTGGACGCACTGCTCGACGACCCGCGCGTGCAGGCGGTGAGCTTCGTCGGCTCCACGCCGATCGCCGAGTACATCTACGCGCGCGGCTGCGCCAACGGCAAGCGCGTGCAGGCCCTGGGCGGCGCCAAGAACCACATGGTCATCCTTCCCGACGCGGACCTGGACCAGGCGGCCGGCGCCCTGCTGGGCGCGGGCTACGGTTCGGCCGGCGAGCGCTGCATGGCCATCTCGGTCGCCGTCTGCGTGGGCGAGCGCACCGCCGACGCCCTGGTCGCCAGGCTCAAGCCGATGGTCGAGGGCCTGCGCATCGGCCCGGGCTGCTCGGGCGACCCGGACATGGGCCCGCTGGTGACCGGCGCGCACCGCGACAAGGTGCGCGGCTACGTGGACGCGGGCGTGGCCGAAGGCGCGTCGCTGGTCGTCGACGGCCGGAAACTCCGGGTCGCTGGCCACGCCGACGGCTTCTTCCTCGGCGGCTGCCTGTTCGACTACGTCACGCCGGCCATGCGCATCTACCGCGAGGAGATCTTCGGGCCGGTGCTGTGCGTGGTGCGCGTGCCGGATTTCGAATCGGCGCTGCGCCTGGTCAACGAGCACGAGTACGGCAACGGCACGGCGGTGTTCACCCGCGACGGCGACGCCGCGCGCCAGTTCGCCCACCGCGTGCAGTGCGGCATGGTCGGCATCAACGTGCCGATCCCGGTGCCGATGGCCTTCCACAGCTTCGGCGGCTGGAAGCGCAGCCTGTTCGGCCCGCTGCACATGCACGGCCCGGACGGCGTGCGCTTCTACACGCGGCTCAAGACCATGACCGCGCGTTGGCCGACCGGCGTGCGCGACCCCGAGTTCACGATGCCGACGATGAAGTGAGGACGCCGATGCGAACGCTGCCCGCGATCAGCCTGATGGCCGCGGCCTGGCTCGCCGCCGCCCCGGCCGCCGCCGACAACGCGCCGCTGCGCCTGCGCCAGTTCCTCGACGCGCACGGCCGCCAGGACGGCCTGCCGACCGGCGACGCCGCCACCGCCATCGCGCCGCACCTGAGCGCGGGGCTCAAGGCGGCCATCGACGCGGCACGCGCGGAGCAGGCCGCCTTCATGCAAGAACACCCGGATGAAAAGCCGCCCTTCATCGAGGGCAAGCTGTTCACCTCGCTGGCCTGGGAGCCTTTCACCGCCTACGCGCCGGTGCTGCCCGCCGGTGGATGCCAGGCCCCGCGCTGCGTGGTGCGCGTGGATTTCGTCGACACCGTGGCCAGCCCGGACGTGACCTGGCACGACGAGTTCGTGCTGGTGCTCGAGCACGGCCGCTGGCGCATCGACGACGTGCTTTACCGCGGCGGCTTCGACTTCGGCAATGCCGGCTCGCTGCGCGCCAAGCTCGCGGATTCGGGGGACGGCGGCGACTGACGCCCGGCCTCCAGGACCGGTGACCCTCGTCCCGGCGATGCCGCAAGGCAGGAACGACGAGCGGACTTCCGACGGGAGCTCGCCATGTCCACCGAACAATCGCCCGCCACGCCCGCCGCCACCGACCTCGCCTTTTCCGCCGCGCGGCCCTACGGCAGCGTCGCCGAACCCACCTACTCCGGCGCGCTGAGCTTCCTGCGCCGGCCGTACACCAAGGACCTGGCCGGCGCCGACGTGGCGGTGGTCGGCGTGCCCTTCGACCTCGCGACCACGAACCGCCCGGGCGCCCGGCTGGGGCCGCGTGCGATCCGCGCCGCCTCGGCCTCGCTGGCCTGGTGCCCGCCCTATGCCTGGGATTTCGATCCGCTGGCGCGGCTGCAGGTGGTGGACTGGGGCGACGTGTTCTTCGACCCGGGCCGGCCGCAGGACGCACCGGAGGCGATCCATGCCGCGCTGGCCGGCATCGTCGGCGCCGGCGTGGTGCCGCTGGTGCTGGGCGGAGACCACTTCGTCAGCTTCCCGCTGCTGCGTGCGCTGCATGCCGTGCACGGGCCGCTGGCCCTGGTGCATTTCGACGCACACAGCGACACCTGGCGCGACGAGGCCGGCCGCATCGACCACGGCACGATGTTCTTCCACGCCGCGCGCCTGGGTTGGGTCGATCCGGCCGCCTCGGTGCAGCTGGGCATGCGCACGCACAACCCGGAGACCCACGGCTTCCGCGTCATCGATGCGCGCGAGCTGCACGGCGGCGGCGTCGACGCGGCCATCGCCGCCATCCGCGAACGGGTCGGCGGCCGCAAGGTGCACCTCACCTTCGACGTGGATTTCCTCGACCCGGCCTATGCGCCGGGCACCGGCACGCCGGTGGTCGGAGGCTTCAGCACGCACGAGGCCCTGCGCCTGGTGCGCGGGCTGGCCGGCCTGGACGTGGTCGGCATGGACGTGGTGGAAGTGAGCCCGCCGCACGACCATGCCGAGATCACCGCCTTGGCCGCGGCTTCGGTGGCCCAGGAAATGCTGGCGGTGCTCGCGAGCCGGCGCTGAGGCCGGCCGGCGGACCCGCGGCGCGCGCCGGCGCGGCCGCGGGCCGGGTGTGCTCAGCCCTCGGCGGCGATCGCCGCCTGCACCGACGGGCGCGCACCGACGCGAGCGTGGTGCGCGGCCAGGTTGGGCCAGTCCGACAGCGCGATGCCGAAGATCTTCAGCCAGGACAGCACGACGAACAGGTAGCCGTCGGCCACGGTGAAGCGGTCGCCCACCAGCCACTGGCGGTCGCCGACCTGGGCCGAGAAGGCATCGAGGCGGGCACGGACCTTCTCGATGTGCGCCGGCTTGTCCTCGGCGCGGAAATCGGGCTTGAACATCGCGCCGATCAGCTTGTGGATCTCGGAATTGACGAAGGTCAGCATCGACTGCAGGCGATAGCGGTCGATCGTGCCGTTCGCCGGCGCCAGGCCGCTGGCCGGCGCCTGGTCGGCGATGTACTGCACGATCGCCGGGCCCTCGAGCAGCACGGTGCCGTCGTCGAGCACCAGCGCAGGCACGTAGCCGTAGGGGTTGATGTCGAGGAAGTTGCGGCCGTCGGCGGCGACGCGGTCGCGGCCAACCGCGACCAGCTCGAAGGGCAGCCCGGCTTCGCGCAGGGCGATGTGCGGGGAGAGGGAACAGGTTCCCTTGCGGTAGTACAGCTTCATGGGGGTGCTCCGTGGGGTTGGACAGGGACAATGGCCCCGGCGCCGGGCCGAGCCAATGGCCACCGCTGCAACGAATCGTTACCGGAGCTTGTCCGGGAAGGCGTGCACGAGTTTTTCGACCTTGGGCCGCGACACGAACACGATGTAGGGCTGGCCCGGATTGCGCGCGGCGTAGTCGTGGTGGTAGGCCTCGGCCACGAAGAAGGCCTCCAGCGGCTCGAGCGTGGTGGCCAGCGGGGCCGCGAACACGCCCGCGCCCTCGAGCTGCTCGAGGTAGGCGCGCGCCACCTGCACCTGGCCGTCGTCGAGCGGGAAGATCGCCGAGCGGTACTGCGTCCCGACGTCGTTGCCCTGCCGGTCCTTCTGGGTCGGATCATGCGCGACCGCGAAGAACACCTTCAGCAGCTGGCCGTAGCTGGTGCGCGCCGGGTCGTAGGTGATGCGGATGGCCTCGGCGTGGCCCGTGGTCCCGCTGCAGACCGCCTTGTAGTTGGCGGTGTCGGCGCTGCCGCCGGCGTAGCCGGGCACCACCGCCACCACGCCGGCCAGGGCGCGGAACACGGCTTCGGTGCACCAGAAGCAGCCGCCGGCCAGCACGGCTTCGCCGCGGTCGTCGGCGGGCAGCAGGTCGAACACCGGGTCGGGCACCTGCGAAGGCGGGACGCGCAGGCCCTGGCCGGGCAGTTCGCAGCTGGGGTCGGACATGGTGGCACCTCCGGGACGGCGGGATTATCGCCCAGGCCCGCGGCCCGTGCGCGAACCCCGCGTCAATCGCAGCCGGCGACCAGCGCCTCGGCGTCCTCGGCGCGGAACTCGCCTTCCCAGCGCGCCATCAGCGCCAGGTACAGCAGCTTCTCGAACTCGGGGCGGAAGCGGCGGATGACCGAATCCGGGTCCGGCATCAGCTTGGCGTCGGCGATCAGGCCGAAGTGCACGGCGCCGTTGTAGCTCAGGATGGAAATGCCCAGGCCGATCGAGCCGGTCTGCGGCACCCAGAACATCAGGTCGCGGATCTTGCTGCCGCCCAGGTAAAGCGGCATCTGCGGCCCGGGCACGTTGGTGGCCACGGCCGAGGCCTTGCGGCTGAACATCTCCAGCGCGAAGGCCTGCACCGCCGGCGGCGCCATGCCCACCGCCGCCAGCGCGCCGAAGGTGGCCACGGCCTGGCGCGACTTGCGCAGCACGCGCATGCACTCGGCGATGCGCTCGAGCCGGCGCATCGGGTTGGGCTCGCCCACCGGCAGCTCGAGGAAGACCAGGCCGAAGTGGTTGCCCAGCTGCTTGGCGTGCTCGAGCGGGCGCAGGTTCACCGGCACCGTGGCGCGGATGGTCACGCCCTCGAGCTGCTCGCCGCGCTCGAGCATGTAGCTGCGCAGCGCGCCGCTGGCCGAGGCCAGCAGGATGTCGTTGACGGTGCAGTGCAGGGCCTTGCTGACCGATTTGACCTCGGCCAGGTCCATGGGCTCGGCCCAGGCCACGCGCTTGCTCACGCCCAGGCGGCCCTTTAGCACCGTCTCCGGGTCGTCCGACAGCGACAGCGCGTAGCCGACCTCCTTGGCGATGTCCACGCCCTCCTTCGCCAGCACCGCCGCCAGCGTCGGGTCGTGGTACATCTCCATGCCCTTCTCGAGCACTTTGTTGCCCAGCTGCATGTAGCGGTCGATGGCGCCGACGCGCTTGGCCACCGGCGCATGCTCCTCCTTCTTCAGCCAGCGCTTGGCCAGCGCGGCCTTGCGGCCCTCGGCCTCGGCGACCTCGGTGAGCGAGAGCAGCACCTGCACCAGGGCGATGCCGTCGGCATAGCAGTGGTGGATTCGCGCGATGAGCGCCGAGCCGCCGCCGAACTTCTCCACCAGGTGGAACTGCCAGAGCGGCTTGGTCTGGTCCAGCGGGGTCGAGGCGAGCTGGCTGGTCAGGCGTTCGAGCTCGCGCTTGCCGCCCTTGCCCGGCAGGGCGGTCAGGCGGATGTGCCATTCGAGGTCGAAATCGGCGTCGTCCTGCCAGAAGGCACCGGTCGGCGTGTCCACGGCCTTCTGCCGGAAGCGCGGATAGGCCAGGAACTTGGTCTCGATGACCTTGCGCAGGGTTTTGATGTCCAGCGGCGTCTCGAACATCATCACGCCGGTGATCATCATCAGGTTGGTGGCGCGCTCCATGCGCAGCCAGGCCGTGTCGACGCGCGACATCGGCACCTTCTTGAGCTTGCGGCGCGGCTCGGCCATGGCATCCCCCGGGGTCCGGTGCAGGATGCCGGCCGGCCGGCGACGGCGTCAACGCTCCGGCGGCGGTTTGCTCTTGGGGCCGGAGTACGCGGCCAGGGCGGCCTCGCGGCTGGCGCGCAGGTCCACCACCGGACGCGCCGGATAGCCGGGCGCCAGCCGGCGCAGCAGCCCGGCATCCTCCCAGGGCGCGGCCAGGGCCGCATCCGGCAGCGCCGCCAGTTCCGGCACCCATCGGCGCACGTACTTGCCGGCCGGGTCGAACTTCTCGGCCTGGGCCACCGGGCTGAAGATGCGGAAGTAAGGCGCGGCGTCGGCGCCCGTGCCGGCGGTCCACTGCCAGCCCTGGGTGTTGTTGGCCAGGTCCGCGTCCACCAGCGTGTCCCAGAACCAGTCGGCGCCGTGGCGCCAGTGGTAGCGCAGGTTCTTGGTCAGGAAGCTGGCCACCACCATGCGCACGCGGTTGTGCATCCAGCCGGTGTGCCAGAGTTCGCGCATGCCGGCATCGACGATGGGCACGCCGGTGCGGCCGCGCCGCCAGGCGCGCAGGAGGGCCGGGTCGGGATCGGCCCAGGCGAACTCCTCGAAGCGCGGGTTGAGGTTGTCCTGCGCGGTATGCGGGAAATGGAACAGCAGGTGGTGGCTGAACTCGCGCCAGCCGAGCTCGCTCAGGAAATGGTCGATGTCCGGCTGCACCGCCGCCGGCCAGGCCTGGGCCAGCACGGCCGAAACAACCGTGCGCGGCGAGACCTCGCCGAAGTGCAGGTGCGGCGACAGCTTCGAGGTGGCGATGCGGTCGGGGTAGTTGCGCTGTTCCTTGTAGCCGCGGGCGGCGCCGTCCAGGAAGGCCTCCAGCAGCTCGAGCGCGCCGGCCTCGCCCGGCCGCCAGTGCTCCCAGAAGCCGGCGTCCCAGCGCGGCTCGTGGGCGGGCGGCGCCAGGCCCAGGTCCTCGACGCCCAGCGACAGCAGGTCCACGGGCGGTGCCGGCAGGCGCGCGGGCGCGGCCGGCGGCGCGCGCGGATCGAGCCGCTGGCGCGCGTTCTTCCAGAACGGCGTGAACACGCGGTAGGGCTCGCCGCTGCCGGTCTGCACCGTCCAGGGCTCGACCAGCAGCGCGGCGTTGTGGCTCTCCACGTCCAGGCCGCGCGACTTCAGGCCCTGCTTGATGCGGGTGTCGCGGGCGATGCAGGCCGGCTCGTAGAGCCTGTTCCAGTGCAGCGCCTCGGCCTTCGTTTCGGCGATGAGCTTCTCGAGTTCGGCCAGGCTGTCGCCCCGCCGGATCACTAGGCGCGAGCCGCGTGCGCGCAGGTCGGCGTCCAGGGCCTGCAGCGAACGATGCAGCCAGGCCCGGCTGGCGGCGCCCGGCGCCCAGGGCGCTTCTTCGTCCGGGGCATGGATGTACACGGGCACCGGCACGTGGCCGGCGTCGAGCGCGGCCTGCAGCGCCGGGTTGTCGGCCAGGCGAAGGTCGCGCCGGAACCAGACCAGGGCATGGGGCATGGCTCAGCCCGCCTTGACGAAGGGACGCACGGCCAGGAAGCCGCCGTCGAGGCCGATCACCTGGCCGGTGATCCAGGCGGCGTCCGGCGACAGCAGGAAGGCGCCCAGCGCCGCCGCGTCTTCCGCTTCACCGTGCCGACCCAGCGGATACTGCGCCGCGATCGCGCGGGCCTGGGCCTCGTGCGCCAGCATGCGCTCGGTGGCGGGCGTGCGCATCAGGCCCGGCGCGATGGCGTTGGCGCGCAGGCCGGCGCCCGAAAAATCCGCGGCCAGCGAGCGCACCAGGCCTTCGAGACCGCCCTTGGCCATGGCGATGGCCGCGTGGTTGGGCACGCCGATGCCGGCCGCGACCGAACTGAAGAACAGCAGGGCGCCGCCGCGACCGGCCTTCTGCACGCGCGGAGCGTAGGCGCGGGCGACGAAGAAGGCGCTGTCGAGGTTGGCGGCCAGGCAGGCGCGGTACTGCGCCTCGCTGGTGCGCGCCAGCGGCGCCACCAGCACGGCGCCGGCGCAGTGCGCGACGGCGTCGGGCACCTCGCCGAAGGCCTCGGCCGCGGCCAGGACGGCCTGCTCCGCACCGGCCTCGGTGGCGACGTCCGCGGCCACCAGGACATCGCCGTCGCCGGCCGCGACACGGGACGGTTCGCGGCTGGCCAGGGCCAGGCGCCAGCCGCGGGACCGGAGCGTGGCCGCGAGCGCGGTGGCGACGCCGCCGGAGGCGCCGGTGATGAGGCAAGTGGGCATGGCCGGATCCCCGAAGTGACGCCGCGAAGATTAGCCGGCCGGCTCGTCTCCGGGGCGTGAACCGGCCGCGAGCCGCGTGCGCAGCGCCATGGCCTCCGCGCGGACCGCGGCGCGCTGCTCCGGCGTGCGCCGCGCCAGGTTGCGCCACTGCAGGGCGGTGCGCGGGTGCCGGGCGAAGCGGGCCTCGTGGCGTTCGAGGAAATCCCAGTACAGCGTGGTGAACGGGCAGGCGCGCGGGCCGGTGGCCTGGTCGGGGCGGAACCGGCAGCCGGCGCAGTGGTTGGACATTCGCTGGATGTACTTGCCCGAGGCCGCGTAGGGCTTGCTGGTCATGCGGCCGCCGTCGGCGTACTGGCTCATGCCCAGCACGTTGGGCAGCTCCACCCATTCGACCGCGTCCACGTACACGGCCAGGAACCATTCGTGGACGGCGCGCGGGCGCACGCCCAGCAGCTGCGCGAACAGCCCCAGCACCATCAGGCGCTGGATGTGGTGGGCGTAGCCGAGGTCGAGCGTCTGCCGCAGCGCGTCGCGCAGGCAGGCGGCGTCGGTGTCGCCGGTCCAGTAGAAGGCCGGCAGCGGCTGGTCGGCGCCGAGCACGTTGTCGTCGAGGAAGCCGGGCATGCGCCGCCAGTATTCGCCGCGCACGAACTCGCGCCAGCCCAGCACCTGGCGCACGAAGCCCTCGACCGCGGCCAGCGGCGCGTGGCCGTCCTTCCAGGCCTGCACCGCCGCCTCGATGGCCTCGCGCGGATGCAGCAGCTTGAGGTTCATCGCCGCCGACAGGCGCGAGTGGTAGAGCCAGGGATCACCCTCCCACATCGCGTCCTGGTAGCGGCCGAACATCGGCAGCCGGTGCGTGACGAAATCGGCCAGCGCCGCCCTCGCCTGCCCCGGGTCCAGCGGCCAGTCGAATCCGTCGAGCCGGCCCGGATGCGCGGCGAAGCGGCGCGCGACCAGGTCGAGCACGGCCCGCGTGCCCGCGTCCGGCGCGAACGCCATCGGCGCCGGCCGCAGGCCCGGGCCGCGGGCATCGAAGGCCTCGCGGTTGTCGGCGTCGAAGTTCCAGCGGCCGCCCTCGGGCTGGTCGCCGGCCATCAGCACGCCTTCGCGCCGGCGCATCCAGCGGTAGAAGAACTCCATCCGCACCTCGCGCTTGCGGCCGGCCCAGCCGGCGTAGTCCTCCGGCGTGACCAGGAAATGCGCGTCGGGTCGCCCGGCCCAGGCCACCCCGGCGGCCGCGGCAACCGCCGGCAGCGACTGCGCCAGCCGCCATTCGCCGGGCGTCACGGCGACGACCCGGGCGGGGCGCAGGCGGGCCAGGTCCTCGGCCAGCGCGGCCTCGAGCGTGGGCGCGTCGTGTGCGTCGAGCTCGCGGTAGTGCACCGTCCAGCCGCGCGCGCGCAGCTCGTCGCGAAAGCGGCGCATGGCCGCCAGGAAGATCGCGATGCGCGCCTGGGTGGACCACACCTGCGTTGCTTCGTGCGCCACTTCCGCCATCCACACGGCGTCCGTGGCGGGGTCGAAGTCCTCGAGCGCGGTCGATTGACGGTCGAGCTGGTCGCCCAGCACGAGCACGAGGTTGCGGAGGAGCGGCTTGGCCATGCCGCCAGTCTGGCCGGCGCGCCGCGAAGGAAACGGGAAGGGGGTTCAGGCGCCGCCGAGGTAGTCGCGCGGGATGCGGCCGTTGAGGCCGACCAGGATCTCGTAGGGAATGGTGCCGGCGGCCGCGGCCACCTCCTCGCAGCGGATCGCCTCCCCGCCCTGCCGGCCGATCAGGACCACCTCGTCCTCGTTGTAGGCGGTGCCGCGCGGGCCGATGTCCACCATGAACTGGTCCATGCAGATGCGGCCGACGATCGGATGGCGCTGGCCGCGGACCAGGACCTGCCCGCGCGAGGACAGCGCGCGCGGGAAGCCGTCGCCGTAGCCGATCGGCACGGTGACCACGCGGGTGTCGGTGGCCGGGGCCCAGGTCGCGCCGTAGCTGACCGGCTGGCCGGCCGGCACGACCTTGAAGTACACGACCTGGGACACCAGCGACAGCACCGGGCGCAGGTCGAGCGTCGTGCGCGAGGCGGGATCGGGCAGCACGCCGTAAAGCGCGATGCCCGGGCGCACCATGTCCAGGCAGGTGTCGGGGAAATGCAGCAGGCCGCCGGAGTTGGCCAGGTGGCGGAGCGGCATCGGCGCGCCCAGCCGTTCGAAATGCGCGCAGGCCTCGAGGAATCGCTCGCGCTGGCGCGCGGTCATCGGCGAGTCGGGCTCGTCGGCGCAGGCCAGGTGCGAATACACGCCCTTGACCCGGCACCAGCGCGAGGCCACCGCGGCCTCGATGAAGGGCCCGGCGTGGTAGCTGTGCACGCCGATGCGCTCCATGCC
>VFQN01004427.1_pt1 | contig 18515 bp, 10 predicted proteins | sample 3512371 | NCBI WGS metagenome assembly VFQN01 (sample SAMN10412370, study PRJNA504923) | tailings metagenome | isolation source: Replicate 2 from Balatoc abandoned mine | place: Philippines: Itogon, Benguet | collected 2017-08-28 | reverse complement strand
TTTTTGTTTTTATTCGGTATTCCATTTTCTATCAATACCAGTATTGCACAAACTGCGCCTTCTCCAGCTTCTTCTCAAACCCCTCCCAAACCCGGTCCGAAAAGTTTTAGAGAAGTAATACCACAACGTGCTATCAGTAAGGATGGACTTTTCTCTGTACACAAAGTAGATGATAAATATTATTTTGAAGTTCCGGATAGTATCATCGGTCGTGTAATGATGGCAGTTACCAGATCATCTAAGTCAACAACAGGGCTGTCGTATGGTGGACAAGAAATGAACAGACAGGTATTGCAGTGGGATCGGGGTCCTGAAAATCGGTTACTGCTTCGTTGTGTTGGATTTGTAAACATGAGCTCAGATTCATCGCAACGAATTTTTGAGTCTGTAAAAAATGCCAATACCAATACCATTATAGGGTCTTTTGATATCAAAGCCATTAAAAAAGATACTTCCTCGATTATTGATATCACTGATTTTCTGAAAGCTGATAATCAGGCGATCAGTATCACACCTTTTTTCAAGCAAGTATTTAGAATTGCGGGTCAAACTCCTGACAGAACTTATATAGAAAGTATCAAGACATTTCCTATAAATACGGAAATAAAAGTGGTAAGAACTTACCAAACTATTGCACCTTCTGTATTAGCCCCGCCTACGCCTGGATTACCGAATCCATTGCCAGCCGGAGTTGATGCAGGAGCTGTAACCATAGAGCTAAATACATCTATTGTGCTACTTCCCAAAACTCCAATGCGAAGAAGGTTAGAAGATAGACGTGTTGGCTATTTCCCGAATAGTTATCAAGTATATGCAGATAAGTCTCAGCGAATGGAAGTAGAAACATTCATCAATAAATGGAGACTGGAACCCAAGAATGCTGCAGATGCTGAAAAAGCAAAAAGGGGTGAAGCGATTGAGCCGGCAAAACCTATTGTATATTATATTGATCCAGCTACTCCTGAACAATGGAGAAAATATCTTAAGGAAGGTATCGAAGCTTGGCAGCCTGCATTTGAAAAAGCAGGTTGGAAAAATGCCATTCTCGCAAAAGATTGGCCAGTGAATGACCCAGATATGAGTTTGGACGATGCAAGATTTTCTGTTATTCGATATTATGCATCGCAAATCGAAAATGCATCTGGACCCAACGTTAATGACCCCCGAAGCGGAGAAATTATTGAATCGCATATTAACTGGTATCATAATGTCATGAATATATTCAAACACCTGTATGCTGTTCAGGTAGGACATTTGGATCCAATGGCACAAAAAGCAGAAATGGACGAATCGCTGGTTGGTGCAATTGTTCGTTATGTAGCATCACATGAAGTAGGACATACAATTGGATTGTTACATAACTGGGCAGCAAGTACATCGGTACCTGTAGAAAAATTGAGAGATAAAAAATACATAGAAGAATTCGGTCATTCACCTTCTATTATGGAATATGCCCGCTTCAATTATGTTGCACAAGCAGAAGATGGAATCAGATTGGAAGATCTTTTCCCGCGAATTAATACTTATGATAATTGGGCAATTGAATGGGGTTATAAGTATATACCTGATACCAAAGACGAGTATGAAGACAAAAAAATACTCGATCAATGGGTGCTGAAGCATGAAAATGATCCGCGTTATTGGTATGGAGTAGAACAACATCCTTACGATCCAAGAATGATCAATGAAGATTTGGGTGATAACCAAATGAAAGCGAATGAATATGGGATCAAAAATTTAAAGAAAATCATGCCACTACAGATTGAATGGACAAGGCAGAATGGCAGGACTTATGATTTATTGAGTGAGCGTTATGAATGGATCAATCGACAATTGAATTCATATTTTAATCATGTAACGAGATATATCGGTGGTGTATATGACACGTATAAAATGTATGAGCAAAAAGGATTGGTATATAGTCCTGTGCCCAAAGCTCTTCAAAAAGAAGCGATTGATTTTATGAACAGGCACTTGTTTCAAACACCTTATTGGTTGCTAGACAAAGAAATTATTGGACGAATAAGGCCCAATGCAGGCGTATCAGCAATCACAGAAAAACAGGAATCATATTTCAATAGAATTTATTCGCCAGCCACATTTAATCGTCTTATAGAATCAAATGTGCTTGATAACACAGCATTGAAACCAGAAGAACTTGTTGAAGAGATGCGTAAAATTATTTGGACTGAATTGGATAGTCGAAAACCCATCGATGCATTCAGAAGGAATTTACAGAAAGCATATATTATACGTATGACTGCTCTCATGAACCAAACTACTTTGTCTGGTGGACCACAGGAAAGAGATTGGGGTATTGTTAGTTTCCCGGGAATCAATCCGGCTAAATCAGATATTTCTTCTTTAGCAAGGGCTGACTTGAAGATTATCCAAAACAAAATAAAATCCGTACTACTACAGGTATCTGATAAGATGAGTAAATATCATTTAGAAGATATGTTAGATCGTATTACCAAATCACTCAAAGCCGAATAAGCTTTCTCTTTCTGCATACTTTCATTTAGTGTGAAGCGCCCCATTCTTGGGGCGTTTCTTTTTAATGCTATTGATGCCGAATGACTATAAAAAAGAAATCAAAAAGTGAACGGAAAATACGATATAATAGTTTTGAATACCCCTTCTTTTGGGGGAGGAATAAGAAGGTACATATTCGTAACTATGCCTTTCAGAAAATTTCCTTTATTATGATGAATCATAAGTGCAAACGTTTCGTTCTAACTTTTTTATTGGTAATATCCATTTCAGTTAGTCTATTCGCACAAAATAAATATCGGTATGAGGCAGATCTTATATCTATCCAAAATGATCAAGTAGCCATTACTTTATATACACCTACTGTAAAAGTAGATACTGCATTGTTATGTTTCCCAAAAATCATTCCAGGTACTTATAAAATTGCTGATTATGGTAGATTTATTACCGCAGTAAAAGCATTTACAAAGAAAGGAGATACACTTCCGGTAACTAAACTCAATGCCAATCAGTGGAAAATTGATCAGGCAAAACAACTGTATAAAATAACCTATGCTGTAGACGATATTTTTGATGCGTCTGGCGGACATGGTATCTATCCCATGGCAGCCACCAATATTGAAGCTGGAAATAATATCATCATCAATACACCCGGCTTTTTTGGTTTTTTAAATGGATTTGCAAGATTGCCTTTTGAAGTAACTTTTCATAAGCCGGATAGTTTTTATGCATCCACTTCTTTAAAGCCGGTTAAAACAGAGAAAACAAAAGATGTCTTTAGCGTACCACATGTAGATGATCTGTATGATGCGCCAATCATGTACGCTGTGCCCGATACTGCTAATATTAAAGTAGCCAATACACAAGTACTGGTAAGTGTAATTTCACCCAACAAAAAAGTAACTGCTCGTGAAATAGCCGGGTGGATGGACAGTTTATTACAAGCAACTGGTAAATATTTCGGAGGTAAATTGCCAGTAGATAAATATGCTTTCCTTTATTATTTCAAAGATCCCGCTGCACGTCATTCCTTTGGTCCGGGCGGTGGTGCACTGGAGCATAATACCTCATCATTCTACTATTTATCTGAATCACCTAATAGCTTGAATAAAAATAATGTAGTGGATATATCCTCACATGAATTCTTCCATATTGTAACACCTTTGAATGTTGCTTCCAGAGAAGTGAAAATATTCAATTGGAATGAGCCTGTGATGTCGAAGCATTTATGGATGTATGAAGGTATTACTGAGTATACATCACATCATGTACTGGTACGTGATGGTATGAATACTGTAATGGAGTTTCTGGGTAAGATGGCTGGAAAAATCACTACCTCTCAAACTTATTTTAATGATACACTGCCTTTTGTAGACTTAAGTAAACAGAGTGTGGGTAAGCATGGTAATCAATTTAGCAATGTATACCAGAAAGGGGCACTAATAGGTATGGCGCTTGATTTAGAATTACTCAAATGGTCAAACGGAAAATATGGTGTGAGAGAATTGATGAAAGATTTGGGTAAACGTTTTGGGAAAGACAAATATTTTGAAGACGAAGAAATATTCGACATCATTACTTCTATGACCTTTCCTGGCATCAGACAGTTTTTTCAAAAATATGTAGAGGGCAATACTCCTATTCCTTATGTAGATTATTTTGCTATGGCGGGCGTACAGCTAGTGCCTGAGACATCTAGAAAAGCAGTTACTAGTGGGGGTATTTCTTTTGTAGCCGGTGCAGGTAATAAAGTAATGATTGGTCAAAACTCTAAGTTTGATGAACTGGGTATTTTAATGGGTTATCAAAAGGGTGATGAGATTATTCATTTTAACGGAACAGATATTACTACTGCTAATGCGGGGCGTGTTATCAATCAAGTACTCAGTACCATTAAGGAGGGGGATGATTTTATAGTTCGTGTAGTAAGAAAAAATAACGATAAGACTGATACGCTCACTTTGCAACAAAAGTTTATCAAAGGAACTGTTATAGACAAAAATAAAGTGAGCTTGATAACTGATAGTAATGAACAGCAACTGAAATTAAGAGAGGCATGGTTGGGGCGAAAGGAATAGCTTATTACAGCTGTCTAATCCTTTGCTCAATCGCATTCCTAAAATTGATCCGATCTTGCTTTTGAGGTATCATTAGATCACAATCAACAACGGTTAGTGCAAGTTGATAATACTTTTTAGCTTCTATTTTATTGCCCAATTCAAAATGCCCTCTTGCAGTGTATGAAAAAGGCAAAGTATTTTCAGGAAATAGTTGTTGAAAGGGTTTGCTCCAGTTGATGAGATCTTGAAAGGCTCTTGTATTAATTAACTGACGTGCAACAGATTCAAAACTGGTGTATGTAAACGCACTACTATCCTTTGAAAGAAAGTAGTCAACTGTTTTCTTGAGGGTGTCAAATCCTTTTTGTTGAAGTATTACCAGTAAGTCATCATCCGATGGCGGAATTTCACTCGCTTGTATGAGTTGATTACGGCTAACAAAGGAAGAAACCAATGATTGTATATGGTTAGTAGGTATGGCTTTTAATTGTTCATTAAAAAATTGAAGTGTCGTCTGCGCTATTAACAAATAGCTTCCATATACATCACCCGGAGCTTTTCCTAAAATGCCCGGCATTTTTCTTTCCCAGTATCCATAATTCAAGTAATAAAACTCTGAAGTTTGGGGAAACGATCGTACATGTTTATTTGCATACTTATATCGATTTAGTAAAGTAGAATCAATAGCAGCATGTGGAGAATACATCACCAACATGTCCTGACGTAATCTTTTCACATCGAAATAAGATGATTGTTGCAGCATAGTCCACTCATAGTTAGTAAGAATACCGCCTTCCAGACTGGCCAATGCCTTTAAGCGTTGATCTCTCATGGCCCAACTAACTGCTGCAGATGCGTGCATCCCAACCCCCATAGCACCAAAAACAGGATTTTCAATTGTAAACTCTTTTTCTGTTACTGTTTTAGCAAATTGAAGATCCTCTACAAGTGTTTCCAATCCACGCACACGCTGCCATTCCATCGCATTACTAAAAGCGCCAAAACCCGAGACTGCCACTACAATAAAGCCATGTGATGCTAGAAATTCACAGAGTATGCTTCCTCTGAAGATATCTTCCTGGAAAAAAATAACGGGAAATCTACCAGCTACTGCAGAAAGTTCATTATACGCATGTGTAGGTTCTTTCATGAGCCGATCATAATAATGTAGGAGTGTGTTGGTATCGCCATGTAAATTCACAAGCGATGTAAGCAAATAATCCTTAATAGCATTTTTATTTTTTTCCGGATCAATATACTTTACAGGAAAAGGAGTACTCGAGAAAAAGTTATTAGAAGGAAGAATGGTGGTACTATAGTCTTGCTGTAGTAATCGTTTCTTTTTTGAATCCAATACCCCAGGATACCAGAATCCAATATGTACGGGTCTGCCTTTTTCTCTGAATTGAGTTTGTTCTTTTAATGGAGGTCTTGATGCATCGAAATACACGCCTGATCTGAAGCCCACCGCATATTTGCCAAAAGTCAAGTCTTCAGTCGCCCAGCATGAAGAATAGGTAAATAAACAGAATAGGCAGACAAATAAACGCATACTGCTTTTTTTATTTGAAACTATAAACCTGAGTAGAGAAAGATTCATTTTTGGTAACCCTTTCCCAAAGCCAGATACCCAATAATAACCTTGCAGCAGGTTGAAATGTGTAGTTGAATACATGTAGACATGAATTAATGATTTCAATATTCAAGTGTTGATTCAGCAATACCAGTATCCCTGTAAAAGCCCAAATGAGTAAACCGATCCCAATAATCGTATCCAGTTTAGCTTTCTCTTTCAAAAACAACAACCCAGTAAATACATTCCCCAATGCGAAAAACAAAATAAATGTGGCAAATACACCTGAAGAGGCTTGAGGAAACAAATCAATTTGTCTTTCGAGAAAAAATTTTTCTTCCAACGTCTCCGCATAGATATAATGTTCTCGCAAAGGATTCAGGTAAAAGAGTACAGATAACTGTCTGTAAATCTCAAAAAAACTGAATCCTGCATAACCAATGATACCAAGTGTATAGGATGCTTCATGGTGTTTTTTTAATTCACTACAAATCACCACCATACCCATGAATACCAATAAGCAGTGAATAACAGTTACCCATTTACTAAAAATATACCAGCTGTCTTTGTACAACAATAATCGCTCATCAAATGAATCTGGTACATCAAAAAGCAAATGAATAGATAGGGTCGTTCCAATTGTAAGAAATAAGCCTATCGCGGCTAGTTTTTTAATCATGTGCTAATGTGTTTGCCTCACAATGAGTAAAGGTATTAGCAGGGAATGACTAAAATTTCCCCCTAAATGAGGTATTTATAGTGAGCTACTAGCTGTAAGCTACAAGCTTTTATTTTTTTATGATATAATTGGTTATTAACAGGTACTGAACTGTATTTATCCCGCTAATGGCGTGAGTAAATGCTTGTTAATGAGTGCTAATTTCAATAAGTATTAGTTCATAAATCAAAGCTTAAATGACTAAATATCGAGACACATTTTCTCAATTGCCATTGTATTGTTTGGTGATTTGTTTATTTATTATCATTGATGTTAAAGGGCAGAAAAAAACTTTTACCCGCGCAGATTCACTTAGGGGAAGTATTGGTGCGGGTAGGAGTTGGTGGGATATTCGCTATTATGATCTACAGGTACAGCCTGATCTTTCAGCCAAAACCATACAAGGAAAAGTAATCATTCATTTTACTATAAGTAAACAAGGTGTAGGGAAGCAAATGCAATTGGATTTGCAAGAGCCACTTGTTATTGACAGCATGCGTTTCAATGGAGTTTCTATATCTGATTTTTATAGAGAAGGAAATATATATTGGATCAATAGCGCAGGTTGGAAAACAAAACCCAGTCAACAACATCAATTACAAGTGTGGTATCATGGTAAACCCAAAGAAGCACCATCAGCTCCCTGGGATGGTGGATGGGTTTGGAAAAAAGACAGTCTGGGTAGACCTTGGGTAACAGTTACCTGTCAAGGTTTTGGAGCCAGTGTATGGTATCCATGTAAAGACCATCAGAGCGATGAGCCTGAAAAAGGAGCATCACTCACTATTCGGGTACCTGATAGTCTTTCTGCCATCGGCAATGGTAGACTTGCAAAAAAGGTTTCACATCCCGATAAAACAACTAGTTGGGTATGGAAAGTCACACAGCGCATTAACAATTACAATCTGATGCGTTATATCGGAAAATATGTGCATTGGAAGGATACTGCGATGGGTGAAAAGGGAAAACTGGATTTAGATTATTGGGTATTGGATTATAACCTCGACAAAGCAAAAAAACAGTTCAAACAAGTAAAACCCATGCTAAGAAGTATGGAGTATTGGTTTGGCCCTTATCCTTTTTATCAGGATGGATTCAAACTCATTGAAACATGGCATCTTGGTATGGAACACCAGAGCGCCATTGCATATGGTAACCAATATAAAATGGGGTACAGGGGTAGAGACCTTTCAGAATCAGGATGGGGATTGAAATGGGATTTTATTATTGTGCATGAAAGTGGACACGAATGGTTCGGCAATAATATCACCACAAAAGATATTGCCGATATGTGGATACATGAAGGTTTCACCCATTATTCTGAAACACTTTTTATCGAATATCATTATGGGAAAGAAGCCGCGGATGCATATATACGAGGCGTAAGAAAAGGAATAACCAATAAAAAACCATTGATTGGTCAATACGGAGTGAATGATGAAGGAGATCTGGATATGTATTATAAAGGAGCCAATATCATTCATACTATCCGGCAAGTAATTGATAATGATATTATGTTTAAAAAGATACTTCGAGGATTGAATCAAAAATTTTATCATCAAACGGTCAATTCGAAACAAATAGAATCGTATATCAGTAAGGAGTCTGGTAAAGAAATGGGAAAAATATTTGATCAGTATTTACGAACAAAAGACCTACCTGTTTTGGTTTACCAACGAAAAAACGGACAACTTTTATTCAAGTGGACTGATTGTATAGAGGGTTTCAATATGCCTATGCAGCTCACGAATAAAAAATGGGTGCATCCAACCAGTCAATGGCAATCTATTTCTGATGATGCGGAAGAGCATCCGTTTTCAAACAACTTTTTAGTGAGTTTTCGGGAAGAGAAAGAGTGATACAATCAACTGAAAGTCAACTTTTGGAAAGTTCCAAAACTTTCCAAAAGTTTTGCATTGAGTCAGCTTATTTAGCATACAGTCAATATCCTGGCAGTAGATGCATATTTAACCGGATGAATGTCCCCAAGCATATCAGCTGTTCCCATCTGAATACCGATGGCTCCCAATACAGTAATATTGTTTGCTTGTACGGTAGCAGTTTCTTTGAGTCTAATGATCATACTCTGAGCCGGTATTTTTTTACCGTTTGTCATCCAATCACTAAAAATACATGCTTTGGGTAAAGACTCCAGCCCTTGACGATAACCAGAACCAGAAAAATGAATATCAGCAACAGTTCCTATACAGGCAATGATTCTGAAATAGGGTTTATTCCAGGGTAGATAAAAATTAAATCCAGGTACCAGCTCACTCCAATGAATATGTAGGGTACCAGTATCCCTGAAAAGTTCAGCAGTAGGTCTTTGCTTAAATACTGAATCAAAAAAATGTTTTTTTGTAAATGCTAGTGCGGTAAAGCTTTCTTTATATGCTGAAAATTGAATAGAACGTTGACCGTGTTCACTGATTATATCACGCTTTTGAATGGCCTTACAGAAACTATTCAACGCCGGAGCCATATTATGATCTGCAAGCTGGATCAATGGAGACAAAGCCATTCTCACCATTTTACCTGCATATGCGCATCCTGTAAATTCACTACTGTTTCTACGCATGCTTGCATACTGCTCCTCTTTTTTAAAAGCATCTTTAGGTATATAAGCTTTTTTGCGAACAATGATTTTATCGCTGTTTTTCATTTTATAGGCTACTAGTTCATCAATGGTGCCTGTATACTGAATAGATCCGTGTAGTGTTGGCATACCGTAATTGTAGTTTTACTGTTAGTAAGTTACACCGATACTTTCTCAATAGTATCCCCTTTTTTGGGGTATTTTATTCCATTGTTATGGCATTATTATAAATATATAAGTTAACAATGAGACAACTATACGATAACAATGCGATAACTATGCGATAACTCATGAAAAAGATGAATGGGAATAAGAAACAGGAAACAATGAACAAGAAACAAGGAGGAAGTTAACTTTAGGAAAGTTCCGAAACTTTCCTAAAGTTTTGCATTGAGTCAATCAATGTTTTCTATGATATATACACAGCTGCTATAGCTTAGGATATTTACCAACAAAATATGCTCTCCATTTACAACCTCTATTTCGAGATAGCCTATCACAAACAAAAAAAAATCATAGATGATTATAGTTTCTCAACAAGAAATCATAACCATCTATGATCTAATATCTAAAAGATTGGAAGTCAACTTTTGGAAAGTTTCGAAACTTTCCAAAAGTTTTGCATTGAGTCAGCCGATGTTTTCTATGGTATATATACCTCTGCTATAGCTTAAGATGTTTACCAACAAAATATGCTCTCCATTTACAGCCGCCATTTCGAGATAGTCTATCACAAACAAAAAAGATCATAGATGATTACAGTTTCTCAACAAGAAACCATAACCACCCATGATCTAATATCTAAAAGATAGAATCTTGTAGCTTGAAGCTTGTGGCTTGTAGCTCAAACCTCAATCCTTCTTCAACGCCTCATCAATCAACTGTACCACATGTTCCCTATGTGCTTTGGTTTGCGTATCTACTGACTTTGCTGCAACCAATAGAGAACGGATATTTTTGAGGGCGGCCAGACTAGCAGATTTGGTAGTATTATCATGATTGCGTCTTCCTTCCAAAATTGCAATCAGTGTTTTTGCATATTCTACTTGCAGATTTTGTCGCGTCAGGTTTACATTAGTGGAAAGGTCTTTAGCAAAAACCATATTTTGCAATTCCTTGAACAAATCTGTAATACTCAGTGTACCTCCATATAACATCATGTGATTAATACGCTGTGTAGTAGCAGGGTGAAGCAAATGGGAAAGAATGTATGTTTGAATATTCAGTTGGAAGTTTGTGGGTTTGGGATCTTCAGTATTGGTAAAGAAATTAAAACCACGTCTGTCTTGTTGCAGATAAGGATATAATGGTGCATCTGCACTAAAAGCATTTGGATTAAATACGTATTTATCCAATAATTGTAAAGCCCTTTTTTGCTCAGCCAGCGTTTGAGGTGTAAACGGACGAGCATCTGGAGCCGCTCCCACATCTTTTCTATCAATATATAAGCCTCCCACATATCTGCTAATAATATCTGCTTGTGCAAAGCGCTGGTTATTGATTACATTATACATAGCACGAAGGGTATTATAAGAGTTCCCTTCGGTGGCAAATTTATTTTTTAGCTTAGGAATGAGTTCATTCAATAGTTTCAGACGCTGTTCTGCAAATCCTATGGCATCATTACTCATGTCGAATGTCATAATCCTTGGATCTGATGCTTTACCGGGAGTACGCATATCATCTGCATCATTACCAAAGAGTAAACGCTTATCGGTGTTGGCGCGGGCAGCAATATTTTTTAAGGCAGTTTCTTCTTCATTAGGTGATAATGGTTTGTAACCATATTCGATTACCCACTTATCGTATGGGCCTACTGTTTGGGTATAAAAATCTCCTTGTTGAGCAGGTGTAGCTGCGATGTTTACATCTGGATAATCCATCACGGAGCCCATCAATCCTTCACGTTGAGTGAGTGATTTGTTGTGTAAATCATTCAAACTATGGAGTTGACTGGCTTTCATATTATGTGTTAGACCCAGTGTGTGTCCCATTTCATGCATCACCATCCAGGTAAGCAATTGTTTTTGTTGGGTAGTAAAATTGGTTTTCTCTCCAGCATCCATGGTTCCAAATACAGCTTTCGCAAAATTGGTTTGTTCACTTCCAAGGGCTGCTATGTCGCACTGATGTTCTTGCAGATGAGTGATACCTGGTAAGTAGAAAGATGCTTCAGCAGCTTCTGCTCCTGTCATTTTTTCAAATAAACTTCTGGTATAAAAAGAGGAATTGATGGCAGACAATTCAAATGTAATATCAGCACCCAATATCTGTCCGTTTTTAGGGTTTACAAAATTCGGACCAATGGCTGCATAGGGTGGAGCGGAAGAAGATACCCAACGAATAACATTGTAACGTAAATCATCCGGATCCCAAGTAGCATCATCAGGCATGATTTTCATTTGCACTGCATTCTTAAATCCGGCTTGTTCAAATGCTTTGTTCCATTGAAGACCAGCGTCAATAATGGTTTGTCTGTATTCAACAGGTGTGGTATTCTCCAGCCAAAAAGTAATAGGAGTTACGGGTTCACTGATGGCTGCTGTTGGATCTTTTTTTACCAAATGCCAACGTACGATAATATCTTTAAAGGGTTTATCACTAGGATCAGTAAGATCGTCTACTAACCGTGAGAAATATCCAATATGCCGATGATCGGCACGAGCTCGAAAATCATTATCGGGAATCGCTATGAAGCTATGTTGCATCGTTACTCGTATGTAACGTGGATCGGTAATATCTTTCCCACCACCATTCAATGGAAATGGATTTTCATATGCTAAGTCTACCAGCACATCTGAATTTTCCGGAAAGGAACGAAGCTTGTGATACTTCGATTTTGCGCTATTTAGATTCCCCATGTTTAAGAAGGCAGTGGGAGGTGTTCCGGGTAAGAAAACAGGTTTAACCGGATCCATTTTTTCACTTAAGAAAATGGGGTCTGCATTGATCAAATAACCGCTATCATTTTGAAAAGCAATTTTATCAGCATGAAAAACAGCCTCAGGAACATCCACTCCTTTGGTTTTACTAATGGCATTATTTGGGTTATAATAGAAATTGGTATTAATTCTGGCAAACTCTAATTTGTCAAAAGACTTGTTGATCTTAAATACAAAATTGGATCTATGCATACTTTGATTCAAGCTGTACTGAGTAGGTCCATTGATCGAAAAGCTTTGATAAATAAATTCTTTACCCAGCTGATCTTTACGGATAAAGAGTTGAAGTGATCCTGTGGTTGTGTCTTGAAAAAAAGTAAAAAGTCCTTCATACTTTTTTGCACCTTTTACCTTGTCTACAAGTGAAGGTTTGGGAGCGGTTTTTTTGGTAGTATCAGCAGTAGTAGGTGCTTGTGCTGTTAACCATGAACCAGGAATAATAAAAGATAAGAAAAACAGAAACAGAAGGTTCCGTAGATGTTTAAGAGACTCCATAAATGAGGTATTTGATTTGCTTGAAATTAATAGCTAAGGGCGGGCGAACATCTCCCCCTCTTGGGGTGATATTGATGGGCGGTAAGGATTACTTTTCCTAGAATTTCTTCAATATATCTAACAATTAAAGTTAGGAACGGAATACACTATGCAGTGAATAAGACCCTTATTCACCGCATTTTAGCGAAGAATATTTAGTATATCTGAAGATGTGAAAACAAACTCTAAGAATTTTTATAACATCTATACTTCAATAATTACAACATTCCAAATCAGACATCAGAAATCTGAGATCTGCATAAAACCAAATAAATAACTTATTAATTCATTGTTTTTTTAGCCAATCCATTATCATGGAAGGAACAGCATGATCAAACTTTCTATTCACATCATTAAAACTGTCTTGCATGGATGGGTGAATGAACATATCATGACTCATGCGGGGTATAATTTTTAAAGTAGCTAAACCGGGTTTCTTTTTATTCAGAATCTCGTTGATGATATGCTGATCTTCTTCTGACATAATCCAATCATATTCACCATAAAGAATGAGGGTAGGGACGTTTATTTTTTCCCATGCTTTTACAAAATTGGTGGCTTGCACTTGCATATAGAATGTAGCAGGTCTTCCATATTGACGAGTAGGTTCATCATACCATATTTTTTTCAGTGCAGGATATTTTTTCAATACTGATTCCGGTGTTTGTTGTTTGAGTAGGTATTCTGTATAGAACAAAGCAAAGTCTGCAACAGTTTTATTGGCATCGCCTGGAGCATTTCCGGAGAGTAAGAGTCTTCTCCTTTCGAATTCAAGCATGTGTTCATACCAGTTTTTAATAAATCCACCTGTTACGATGAGTCCGGCTGCTTTATGTTGATGAGCTAATAAAGGAGCAATAGCAGCGCCCATGCTACTACCAAAAAAATAGATTCGATTTGTGTCTACATCATTTCGTTTTTTTAAATAGCGAATAGTGGCTTCATGTGCTGCTACTTCATCTGTAAATGAGCAATCGGCACAATCATTGCCTTCACTGTCACCCATGCCCGGCTTTTCAGTTCGTGCCACCATAAATCCTGAATGCTCAATCAATGCAGCCAGTACCCTGGTATCTCCGCCTCTTCGATTACTGTCTGCATTAATCTCTATAGAATTACAGGATAGTGATTGCATAAAAACAATCACAGGTAGTTTGCCGGAGGTAGCAGGTTTTGTAAGAATGGTTCGAACCGAATAGCCTTTGGGTGTTTTTACTTGATCATATATTACTTCAATGCCCGGATATTGTTCAGGTATTCGATTGTTGGTTAATAAGGATAATGTTTTAACCATCCCCCCTTTTCTTAAGACAAGGGTTGCATTTTTTCCGGGCCCTAAACTCCGTAGATAATTTCTATACTGTATGTCATTGGTGAGTCGGATGCCATTCACTGATAAGATCGTATCTCCGGATTGTAGTCCTGCAGCTGCTGCATTGCCTCCTGGTTGTACCGATCTTACAGTACTAAATGACTGACCAGATTGTGGATAGTTGATGACTAAATCTAGTATGCCTTTTCTTTCAAGTACCTGTGCATTTGCTTTGTTGGTTACAAATAATAGAAGCATTAAAAAAAGTAGGTTCTGATAACGCATTGTGATTGAGTTGATGAATGTGTTCAAGCTACTTTACTTCTTTGGCAATGATATAACCCTAATAGCGTGATATTTTAGGTGATCAAATCCTCAATCGAGTAAGTATGCAGTTAAAGTGATTTTCTCATCCGATAAAACATCCTAAATCAGACATCAGAAATCTGACATCTGACATCAAGCCAAGTTCAATATTTAATCAAGCCTCTTCAACCATTCCGCTATTTATTCCCCGCGACGTCTCCCTCTATCGTCGCAGGTAAAAGATTGGGGATGTTGCCGCAGAAGCTATACTGCTAGGATCTTCCATTTGCTTTAGGTTTAAAACATTCATGAAAGAAAATACGGGATAATAATTAATGAGTAACTTAGTAATGTCTGAGTGGAGGTATTGTATTCCACAAAAACAGCTACATAGATCATTCAAAAACTAACTATCATTATATGAACCAAACGGAAGAAATAAAGTTTGAATTACAATACAGCGAATGCTGTGAAACATACAGGCATTATTCTTCAAACATAAAAGAGATTAGAACAGTTTCAATTGCCCAAGGTATCATCGCATTAACTGGTTCAGGATATTTACTTCAGAACAAATCTTATACCGGAGCGATTTTTGTTGTGTTCTTTGGAATATTATTGACATTAACTCTCTGGCGAATACATAAAAGTTACTATAGAAATGCCATTAATTATTTAAACTATATAGCTGATAACTTAGAAAAACAATCCGGTCCTTGGAGCAACCACAAGAGGCTCCATGCAAAGCGGAGTGAAAAATACTTGAGTAATTTAATTCTAAAAGACGGTGTATTTATTCTATTCCTAATTTCAAACATTTTATTAGCAATCGGCATCTATCTAAAAGTAAAATTATAACCAAGAAGTTTTATTTATTCACCACAGTATCTCTTCGTAAATGTCTTTCGTAGGAGACTCTATTTTTCATAGCTAGAATGTGTCATTTAATTTTAGGTTTATGAATGCGTTGATAAAATCGTAAAGTGATTATTAATTAATTACATGTCCATATTTAAAAGTCCGTATAGTCCTCTACGAGAGAGGTCTACTTAGAATCCTTAATAATAAAATCGTGCTGATAAGTAGTATCCTAAATTAGACATCAGAAATCCGAGATCTGCGATCTGCCATCAAGCCTCTTCACCCATTCTGCAATCTTCTTAAAATACCCCGGTGCCTCTCTTGGGAAATCCCATTCATCACCTGCTTGCAGTGTAATCGAATGCGTTACATTTTTCTCCATCAAAGCTGTTACTTGCTGGTTCCCCGCGGCTTTCATGATTTCTGGAATGCCTTTGTATCCTTTGTTCGCAGGTACTACGATGTCTTGATCACCCCAAATTAATAAGGAGGGTACTTTCACTTGTTTCCATGTGTCTATAGGATTGAAGAACAGGATTTCTAGCAAACCCTTAGACGGGCATTCACCCGAATAAGGTTCTGGTAATGAAGCGTATGCAAACCATTCTTCTTTACTGGCTGCGTGGATGGATTTCTTTGCTTGTTCAAAAAGTGATGCATCTGCCTTTCCTTCTAAACATAATCGATCAGCGTTGTAGATTTGTTCCCAAAGTGTAACTGCTTTCTTTATTTCTTTTTCTGTTCTTCCTGCATTACGCATTTGGTTGCGGATATGAAAAATCGTTTGATCCGATCCATTATCAACAGAAGGTGCACTGGCAATGATAAATGTAGGTAGCGTAGACAGCGTAGTTGCCAGTGGTGCCACCCATCCTCCTTCACTATGACCAAAAATGCCAATACGTTTGGGGTTAATATTTTTGTTAGCTTTCAATGCATCTGCAAAAGCAAGTGCATCTGTGGCCAATGCCTTCAAGCCATCATTACGCCAATCGCCACCTACAGAAGCACCTACTCCTCTTTTATCATACACTACTGCGGCAATACCCTGTTCTGCCAGTTGAACAGATGCACCCCACCAAACCGTTCTTTCTTCTGCTGCTCCACCATGCGTAATTACTACAGCAGGGAAGGGGCCTGCTCCTTTGGGAATAAAGAGATTTCCTTTTAGTACAATCGAATCATTTTTTACTTCAATGCTTTCTGTGGTATAGGTTACTGGCTTGGCAGGAGATAGATTGAAAACGGCATTTTCGATGCCGATACCACTCCATTTACCGGTAAAAGATGTTTGTTGGATCTTTCCTTCAAATACAATACTGGTTCCATTAGGCTGTGCCCGGATGAGTTGGATACCACTATCAGTTGTAATTGTCCTGAATTTTCTGTGATAACCACCTACATCTAAAAAATCAACCCAAGCAATGGTGCTATCGCCTTCCTGTACCATTTCTATAGCAACACGCCATTTTTTATTTTGGTAAGAAATATCTCCTTCCCATCTCTCTGGCACAGTGGTATGATCTGTGCACTGAAAGAAACTGAAAGCAATTAAAAGCAGGCTACTCATGATTTTTCTGGATAAATTTTTCATCGCTATTGCTATTTTATTGGTTGGATACATAAACTGGGATTAATACATCATATAAAAAACGAAGGCTTTGATCCGGTACACCATTCGCATTACCTGTTAATACGATGACTATATTTTTTTCGGGGAATAGAAACATCCATTGTCCCATAGCACCGGATGCTGTAATGACACGTTTATCAGCTGTAACTAAGCCCGACTTCGTTTCAGGAAATAACCACCAAGCATATTGATGATGTACCTGGTAACCCATCAAACTAGTTGCTTGTGCAGGTGAGAAAGATGTTTTCAGCCATTGTTCTGGAATGACCTGTGTATGATTCCATTTTCCATTTTGTAATAAACAAATTCCGATATTCATTAAGCTTCTGGCTTTCAATAATACCCCTCCTCCTGTGTGTGGAAGTTTGTCGAAGGGTGATCGATACCATCGGGCAGTATCAATCTGTAATGGTTTAAATAAATAAGCGGCTGCAAAACTATCTGTACGCATGCGAGTGGCATTCCATAAAATTTTTGAAAGCAATACAATGCCGCCACTATTGTATTGCCAGTGAGTACCGGGAGTATATCGCATACCTCTTTTCACTACCAATGCAGCCCAATCATTAGAAGAAGTATTCAACTCATGCAAAGGAGAACCTATGTAAGGATCTTCACTCCAGTCGAGCCCCGATTTCATATTGAGCAGATCTATGATGCGAATAGAAGATTTCAATGGATCATTATTGAAATCTTCTATGTATTCGGGGAGATAATCTTTTATATAATCCTCTTTGCTTTTAATGAATCCTTTTTCAATGGCAATGCCTGTTAACAGGGATGTGATGCTTTTGGAAACCGATTGCATGGTATGTACATCATCTTGATGTGAGCCATTGAAATAGCCTTCTGTTATGAGTTGCTGGTCTTTGTATATAAGCACACTTTGTATCGGACCATATTCGCCAGACTGAACTTTTTCAAAAACAAACTTATTTTTTGTGCCAATATCTTCTGTTGTAATATCCTCTCTTTTACAAGCCAGTAGTATCATTACTGTTATGATAAGACTTGTACTTCGCAAGTATTTTATCTGGTAAGACTGATACATAAGTGTGTATTTATGGCTATTTCATCGAATGGTTACCTCAATACATTTTCAAGCGTTGTTCCAAGTTTATCTCCTCTTAGATCTTTCGCAACAATTACTCCATTAGGATCTATCAATAAGTTAAAAGGTATAGACCTGATATTGTATTGTTTGGCCACTTCATTATCCCAAAATTTCAAATCAGATACATGTGACCAGGTAAGATTATCATCTTCAATGGCTTTGAGCCAGGCATCTTTTCTTCCGGGTTGATCTAAAGAGACTCCTAGTACTGTAAAACCTTTGTCCTTAAAAGCATGAAATGTTTTTACCACATTCGGGTTTTCCTCTCTACAAGGTTTACACCAACTTGCCCAGAAATCAACAAGTACATATTTACCTCTTAAAGAAGAGAGTTTTAATGGACTACCATTTACATCATTCTGGGTAAAGTCAG
>VFQN01004437.1_pt1 | contig 18517 bp, 21 predicted proteins | sample 3512371 | NCBI WGS metagenome assembly VFQN01 (sample SAMN10412370, study PRJNA504923) | tailings metagenome | isolation source: Replicate 2 from Balatoc abandoned mine | place: Philippines: Itogon, Benguet | collected 2017-08-28 | reverse complement strand
TGCGCCTGGGCATCGGCCACCCGGGCGTGAAGGCCGAGGTGGTGAACTACGTGCTCAAGAAGCCTTCGGCCGAACACCGCGAGGCGATCGACAAGTCGATCGCGCAGGCGATGTCCGCCCTCGACCTCATGCTCGCCGGCGAGATGGAGCGCGCCATGATGAAGGTGCACGCCAGGCCGCCGCGCCCCAAGCCGCCTCGCCCGGAGCCTGCGCCATGAAGCACTGGATCCCCGCCGTCTTGCTGGCCTGCGCCAGTACCGCGACCTCGGCCGCGCCGGTCTACCGCTGCGGCGGCGGCACCTATTCGCAGACGCCCTGCCCCGGCGGCACCGTGGTCGATGCCACTGACCCGCGCAGTGCCGCACAGCGCGCCGAGGCGAGGCGCCAGGCCGCGGCGGAGAAGCGCCGTGCCCGCGAGCTGCAGCGCGATCGGCTGACCCAGGAGAAGCGCTCCCGCAAGGAACCGGCCATCGCGTCGCTCGGGCCGGAGGCGGCCGCCTCCGCGCCCGCCGACTCGGCGAGCAAACCATCCGCCCAGCGAAAGGGCAAGCGCAGAGTCGAGACTCAGGGCGAGGACTTCACCGCGGTGGTGCCGAAGAGCCCGAAGCCCTGATCAGCGCGCAACCGGCGCCGCCGCAGCAGCCTGCAGGCGGCGGTACTTCTCCCACAGCGTTTCCTTGCTCTCGACGTGCGCCGGGTCGACCGGTATGCAGCTGACCGGGCAGACCTGCACGCACTGCGGCTCGTCGAAGTGGCCGACGCATTCGGTGCAGCGGTTCGGGTCGATCTGGTAGATCTCCGGGCCCATCGAGATGGCCTGGTTCGGGCACTCGGGCTCGCAGACGTCGCAGTTGATGCACTCGTCGGTGATGAGCAGGGCCATCTCAGCTCTCGGTCGATTTCACGCGGTCGCGCAGGCGGTCGAGGACCGAGGGTGACACGAACTTGGAGACATCACCGCCGAGGGTGGCAATCTCGCGGACGAAGGTGCCGGAGACGAACTGGTACTGGTCGCTGGGCGTGAGGAACAGCGTCTCGACCTCGGGCATCAGCTGGCGGTTCATGCCGGCCATCTGGAACTCGTACTCGAAGTCGCTGACCGCCCGCAGGCCGCGCACCACCACCTTGCCGCCGTGGCCGACGACGAAATCGCGCAGCAGGCCACGGAAGGCCATCACCTCGACGTTCGGGTACCTGGATGCCAGCTCGGTGGCGATCTCCAGCCGCTCGGCGATGGTGAACATCGTGCGCTTGTGGTGGCCGGCCGCCACGGCGAGGATCAGCCGCTCGAACAGGCCGCTGGCCCGGCGCATCAGGTCTTCATGGCCCAGGGTCATCGGATCGAAGGTGCCCGGGTAGACGGCGGTGAGGCGGGTGACGGAGGTCAAGGCGCGTTCCCTCGTGGAGTTTTTCGGCGCAGTGTAGCCGCGCCCTGGGCTCAGGAAGCAACTCGTAACAGGTGGGCGTGGACCTGGCCAGCGCGCAGGTGGCGGTGCACGGCCAGCCCCAGCGGCGCCACCTCTTCGGCGCCGAACTCGCGGTCGGCCTCCAGGTAGACGAAGCCGTCGGGAACGGCCAGCCTCGCGGCGGCCGCGAGCGCCGCGGTGAAGACCTGGGCGTCGAATGGCGGATCGATGAAGACGATCTCGAAACGCTGCGGCGCGCACGCGGCCATCCAGCCCAGCGCGTCGGTGCACTCCACGCGCAGCGTGGTCGCCTTCAGCCGCTCGCGCGACTGGTTCAGGCTGGCCGCGAGCGCACGGTCGCGCTCGAGCAGCACCACCTCGCTGGCGCCGCGCGAGGCGGCCTCGAAGCCCAGCGCGCCCGAGCCGGCGAACGCGTCGAGGCAGCGCCAGCCGTCGAGATCGGCGCCGAGCCAGTTGAAGAGGGTCTCGCGCACGCGGTCGGGCGTGGGGCGCAGCCCGGGCCGATCGGCCACCGGCAGCTTGGAGCGCTTCCACTGCCCGCCGATGATGCGGACTTCGCGCGGCAGCGCCGCGCCGCGCGCCTTGCCCGCAGGCTTCACAGCCGCACCGGAATGCCGTCGCGCGCCAGCAGCGCCTTGGCCTGGCCGACGGTGAATTCGCCGTAGTGGAAGATGCTGGCGGCAAGCACCGCATCGGCGCCGCCGATGCGGATGCCTTCCGAGAGATGTTCCAGCGCGCCGACGCCGCCCGAGGCGATCACCGGCACGCTCACCGCATCGCTGACCGCGCGGGTGAGTTCGAGGTCGAAGCCGATCTTGGTGCCGTCGCGGTCCATGCTCGTGAGCAGGATCTCGCCGGCGCCGTGCTCGGCCATCTGCTTCGCCCAGGCCACCGCGTCGAGCCCGACGTTCTTGCGCCCGCCGTGGGTGTAGACGTCCCAGCCGGGTCCGCGCGCGGCGAGGTCGTCGCCGTGGCGGCGCTTGGCATCGATCGCCACCACGATGCACTGCGCGCCGTACTTGGCCGAGGCGTCGCGGATCACCTGCGGGTTGGCCACCGCGGCCGAGTTGAAACTGACCTTGTCGGCGCCGGCATTGAGCAGCCGCCGCACGTCGTCGACCGTGCGCACGCCGCCGCCCACGGTCAGCGGGATGAACACCTGCGAGGCCACCGCCTCGATGATGTGCAGGATCAGGTCGCGACCGTCGCTGGTGGCGGTGATGTCGAGGAAGGTCAGTTCGTCGGCGCCCTGCTCGTTGTAGCGCGCGGCGATCTCCACCGGATCGCCGGCGTCGCGCAGCTCGACGAAATTGACGCCCTTGACGACCCGGCCTCCGGTGACGTCGAGGCAGGGGATGATGCGTTTCGCGAGCAAGATCAGCTTTCGCCGTTGAGTTCGTCGGCTCGGGCCTGCGCCGCGGCGAAGTCGAGGTCGCCGGTGTAGATGGCGCGGCCGCAGATCACGCCCTCGATGCCTTCGGACTCCACGGCGCAGAGCTTCTCGATGTCGGCCATGTTCGACAGGCCGCCGGAGGCGATCACGGGAATCGTCAGCGCCTGCGCGAGCTTGACGGTGGCCTCGATGTTGATGCCGGTGAGCATGCCGTCGCGGCCGATGTCGGTGTAGATCACGCCCTCGACGCCGTAGTCCTGGAACTTCCTGGCCAGGTCGACCACCTCGTGGCCGGTGAGCTTGCTCCAGCCGTCGGTGGCGACCTTGCCGTCCTTGGCGTCCAGCCCGACGATGATGTGGCCGCCGAAGGCCGTGCAGGCGTCGTGCAGGAAGCCGGGGTTCTTCACCGCGGCGGTGCCGATGATGATGTAGCTCAGGCCGTCGTCGAGGTAGCGCTCGATGGTGTCGAGGTCGCGGATGCCGCCGCCGAGCTGCACCGGGATCTCGTCGCCCACCTCGGCGAGGATGGCCTTGATGGCACCCTCGTTCACCGGCTTGCCGGCGAAGGCGCCGTTGAGGTCGACGAGGTGCAGGCGCCGCGCGCCCGCATCGACCCAGCGCCGCGCCATCGCGGCCGGGTCTTCGCCGAAGGTGGTGGACTCGCTCATGTCGCCCTGCTTGAGGCGAACACATCGACCGTCTTTCAGGTCAATCGCGGGGATCAGCAGCATGGCCGATGGGCGTGGTGGGGAAGAGGGGGCACCCGAGGAGGTGAGGTGTGCAGGGGAAAGCCTTCAGGGATTCCAGTGCAGGAAGTTTCGGTACAGCGCGAGGCCATGCTCGGCGCTCTTCTCGGGGTGGAACTGCGTCGCAAAAATATTATCCCGGGCCACCGCGCAGGTAAAGCGCTCGCCGTAGTCGGTCTCGCCGACGCTGTGGCGCGCGTCCGACGGGCGAGCATAGAAGCTGTGCACGAAGTAGAAGTACGCGTTGTCCGGCACGCCGGCCCAGATCGGGTGCGGCCGCGCCTGCACCACCTGGTTCCAGCCCATCTGCGGCACCTTGTAGCGGCTGCCGTCGGGCTGGGTGCGGCCTTCCAGCCGGAAGCGCACGACCTCGCCCGGGATCAGGCCCAGCCCGTCAGTGGGTCCTTCCTCGCTGCGCTCGAGCAGCATCTGCATGCCCACGCACACACCCATCATCGGCTTGCGGGCGGCAGCGTCGAGCACCGCCTCCTGCAGCCCGGAATCGCGCAGCTCGCGCATGCAGTCGGGCATCGCCCCCTGCCCCGGCAGCACGATGCGCTCGGCGGCGAACACCTCCTCCGGCCGGCTGGTGACGATCACCTGGAAGCCGGTGCCCTGGGTGACGTGCATCACCGCCTGCGACACGGAGCGCAGGTTGCCCATGCCGTAATCCACCACGGCGACGGTCCGGCTCATGTCAGAGGCTGCCCTTGGTGGACGGGATGACGCCGGCCGAACGCGGATCGATGGCCAGCGCCATGCGCAGCGCCCGCCCGAAGGCCTTGAACACCGTCTCCGCCTGATGGTGCGCGTTCTCGCCCTTCAGGTTGTCGATGTGAAGCGTCACCAGCGCGTGGTTGGCGAAGCCCTGGAAAAACTCGTAGGTCAGCTGGGTGTCGAAGCCGCCGACCATGCCGCTCTTGAACGGCACGTCCATGTGCAGCCCCGGGCGGCCGGAGAAATCGACCACCACGCGCGACAGCGCCTCGTCCAGCGGCACGTAGGCGTGGCCGTAGCGTGTCAGCCCCTTCTTGTCGCCCACCGCCTTGGCCACCGCCATGCCCAGCGTGATGCCGACGTCCTCCACCGTGTGGTGGCCGTCGATGTGCAGGTCGCCCTGCGCATCGATGTCGAGGTCGATCAGCCCGTGGCGGGCGATCTGGTCGAGCATGTGGTCGAAGAAGCCGATGCCGGTGGCGAGTTTCGCCTCGCCGCTGCCGTCGAGGTTGAGGGCGACGCGGATCTGCGTCTCCTTGGTGTTGCGGGTGACGTCGGCTTTGCGGTCGCTCATCTCACAGGCTCGCTTTCAGGGCGTCGATCATCAGGGTGTTCTCGTCCGGCGTGCCCACGGTCAGGCGCAGGCAGTTGGCCAGCAGCGGGTGCAGCCCGGCGATGTGCTTGACGAGCACGCCGCGCTGTTTCATGCCTTCGAAGGCGCGCTTCGCATCGGGCACGCGCACCAGGATCATGTTGGCCTCGCTGGGGAACGGCGTCACGCCGGGCATCGCGGCCAGTGCCTGCTGCAGGCGGGCTCGCTCCGCACGCAGGATGGCGGCCTGCCGCGCGAACTCGTCGGCATGCTCGAGCGCGAACAGCGTCGCCTCGGCGTTGAGCACGCTGATGTTGTAGGGCGGGCGCACCTTGTCGATCTGATCGATCAGCGCCGCCGCGCCGGCCATGTAGCCCAGGCGCACGCCGGCCAGGCCGAACTTGGACAGCGTGCGCATCACCAGCACATGCTCGTGCTCGCCAATGCGCTGCATCCAGGTCCTGGCCGAGAACGGCTGGTAGGCCTCGTCGAACACCACCAGGCCGTTCTGCTTTGCCACCGCGGCGACGATGCGGTCGATGACGGCGTCGTCGAAAAGGTTGGCGGTCGGGTTGTTCGGGTAGGCGATGTAGGTGATCGCCGGGCGGTGCTGCTCGATGGCGGCCAGCATCGCCGCCTCGTCGAGCTCGAACTCCAGCGTCAGCGGCACGCCGATGAACTTCAGGCCCTGCAGCTTCGCCGACATCTCGTACATCACGAAGCCGGGCAGCGGCGCGAGGATGGTGGCGCCGGGCACATCGCAGGCCAGCGCGAGCAGGCTGATCAGTTCGTCCGAGCCGTTGCCCAGCATCAGCTTGCAGCCCGCCGGCGGCTTCACGTACGCGGTGAGCGCGGCGATCACGTCGGCCACGCACTGCGTCGGGTAGCGGTTGATCGCCACACGGCCGAGCCGCTCGCCCAGTTCGCGCTGCAGCTCGGGCGGCAGGCGGAACGGGTTCTCCATCGCGTCGAGCTTGACGAAGCCGGCGCTCGGCTGGATGGCGTAGGCGTGCATCGACTGCACGTCCTGACGGATGACCCTCTGCAGACGTTCGGCGAGGCTCATCGCGCACCGCCCTTCTTCAGCCGGAACTCGGCGGCCTGGGCATGCGCCTGCAGCCCTTCGCCGTAGGCCAGCTCGGCAGCGATGGTGCCGAGCACCTGCGCGCCGGCTTCGCTCACCTCGATCAGGCTGCTGCGCTTCTGGAAATCGTAGACGCCCAGCGGCGAGCTGAAGCGCGCCGTGCCGGAGGTGGGCAGCACGTGGTTCGGCCCGGCGCAGTAGTCGCCCAGGCTCTCGCTCGTGAAGGCACCGAGGAAGATCGCGCCGGCATGCTTGAGCAGCGGCTCCCAGCGATGCGGCTCGCGGCTGGACACCTCCAGGTGCTCCGGCGCGATGCGGTTGCTGATCGCGCAGGCCTCTTCCATCGAGCGGGTGTGGATCAGCGCGCCGCGGCCTTCCAGCGAGGCGCGGATCACGTCGCGGCGCGGCATGCCGGGCAGCAGGCGGTCGATCGCGGCTTTCACCTGCGCGATGTAGCCGGCGTCGGGGCACAGCAGGATGCTCTGAGCCAGTTCGTCGTGCTCGGCCTGGCTGAACAGGTCCATCGCCACCCAGTCGGCCGGCGTCGTGCCGTCGGCGAGCACAAGGATCTCGCTGGGACCGGCGATCATGTCGATGCCCACCTTGCCGAAGACACGCCGCTTGGCGCTGGCCACGTAGGCATTGCCCGGGCCGGTGATCTTGTCGACCGCGGGCACGGTGGCGGTGCCGTGCGCGAGCGCGCCGACCGCCTGCGCGCCGCCGATGGTGAAGGCACGGCTCACGCCGGCCACGGCGGCGGCGGCCAGCACCAGCGGGTTGCGCTCCCCCTTCGGTGTGGGCACCACCATGACGATCTCGCCGACGCCGGCCACGTGCGCCGGGATCGCGTTCATCAGCACGCTGGACGGATAGGCCGCCTTGCCGCCGGGCACGTAGATGCCGACGCGGTCCAGCGGCGTGACCTTCTGGCCCAGCAGCGTGCCGTCGGCGTCACGGTAGCTCCAGCTGCGGCCGCAGGCCTCCAGCTGGCGCTGGTGGTAGTCACGCACGCGCGCCGCGGCGGCTTCGAGGGCGCTGCGCTGTGCCGGCGTGATCTGGTCGAGTGCGGCCTTCAGTTCGGCCTGGGTGATCTCCAGCTCGGCCATCGACGCCGCAGCGAGGCCGTCGAAGCGCTGCGTGTACTCCAGCACGGCCGCGTCGCCGCGCTTCTCGACGTCGGCGAGGATGTCGGCCACACGCCCTTCGATCGCCGCATCGGTCTCCGCCGACCAGTGCAGCACGCGCGCGAACTCGGCCTCGAAGTCGGCGGCGGTGGTGGCGAGCTGGCGGATGGCGACGGTCATGACTGGCTTCCGACGGCGGATTCGAACGCGTCGATGATGGCGCGAATGGCTTCGCGCTTGAGCTTGAGCGCGGCCTGGTTGACGACCAGGCGCGAGGAGATCTGCATGATCTGCTCCACCTCGACGAGGTGGTTGGCCTTCAGCGTACTGCCGGTGGAGACCAGGTCGACGATCGCGTCGGCCAGGCCGGTCAACGGCGCCAGCTCCATCGAGCCGTAGAGCTTGATCAGGTCGACGTGCACGCCCTTGTTGGCGAAGTGATCGCGCGCGATCTGCGTGTACTTGGTGGCCACGCGCAGCCGCGAGCCCTGCTTCACGGCGCCGGCGTAGTCGAAGTCGGCGCGCACCGCCACGCTCATGCGGCACTTGGCGATCTGCAGGTCCAGCGGCTGGTACAGGCCCTGGCCACCATGCTCGAGCAGCGTGTCGCGGCCGACCACGCCGAGGTCGGCGCCACCGTGCTGCACGTAGGTGGGCACGTCGGTCGCGCGCACCAGCACGATGCGCACGTCCGGCTTGTTGGTGCCGATGATGAGCTTGCGGCTCTTCTCCGGATCCTCGGCCACCTCGATGCCGGCCGCCTTCAGCAGCGGCAGGGTCTCGTCGAAGATGCGGCCCTTCGACAGGGCCAGCGTGATCATGCTGCTGCTCATTTGATCCGCTCGATGTCCGCGCCGATGCCGCGCAGCTTGGCTTCCATGCGGTCGTAGCCGCGATCGAGGTGGTAGATGCGGTCGACCACCGTCTCGCCCTGCGCCACCAGTCCGGCGATCACCAGGCTGGCCGAGGCGCGCAGGTCGGTGGCCATCACGATCGCGCCGGAGAGCTGCTCCACGCCCTGCACCATCGCCGTGTGCCCGTCGACGACGATGTTGGCGCCCAGGCGCACCAGCTCGTTGACGTGCATGAAGCGGTTCTCGAAGATGGTCTCGGTGACCTTGCTGGCACCCTCGGCGATGCAGTTCAGCGCCATGAACTGTGCCTGCATGTCGGTCGGGAAGGCCGGGTATTCGCTGGTGCGAAAGCTCACCGCCTTCGGCCGGCCGGCACCCTTCACGCGGATCCAGTCGCTGCCGGCCTCGATGCTGACGCCGGCTTCGCGCAGCTTGTCGATCACCGCGTCGAGGTGGTCGGCGCGGGCGTCGCGCAGGATCACGTCACCTCCCGCGGCCGCCACGGCGCACAGGAAGGTGCCGGTCTCGATGCGGTCGGGCACGATGCGGTGGCTGGCGCCGTGCAGCGTCTCCACGCCCTGGATGCGGATGCGGCTGGTGCCGTGGCCCTCGATCTTCGCGCCCATCGCGATCAGCAGTTCGGCCAGGTCGGGGATCTCGGGCTCCTGCGCGGCGTTCTCCAGCACCGTCTCGCCCTCGGCCAGCGTGGCAGCCATCAGCAGGTTCTCGGTGCCGGTCACCGTCACCATGTCGGTGGTGATGCGCGCGCCCTTCAGGCGCTTCGCCTTGGCCAGGATGTAGCCGTGCTCGACGCGGATGTCGGCGCCCATCGCCTGCAGGCCCTTGATGTGCTGGTCGACCGGGCGCGAGCCGATGGCGCAGCCGCCGGGCAGCGACACGGTCGCCTCGCCGAAGCGGGCCAGCAGCGGGCCGAGCACGAGGATCGACGCGCGCATCGTCTTCACCAGGTCGTAGGGCGCCTCGGGCGAGGTGACCTCGCTGGCGTCGAGCGAGACCCGATCGGGCTCGGCCTCGCTGCGCTCTGCCTTCGCGCCCATGTTGCGCAGCAGCTTCAGCGTGGTGCTGACGTCCTGCAGGCGCGGCACGTTGGTCAGCGTGACCGGCTCGGCGGTCAGCAGCGCGGCGCAGAGCTCGGGCAGCGCGGCATTCTTGGCGCCTGAGATCGCGACTTCACCTTCGAGCCGTCGGCCGCCGCGGATGAGGAGTTTGTCCATGTGGATGAGTGCCTGGCCCCATGCCCACCTGGCTCCCGAGACCCGCGCTGGGCGCAGGCCCGAGCGCCGCAGTGAACACTGCGGCGGAGTTCAGTGGTGGTGGGTGGTGGCCGAACCGGCCACGGAGGCCCATTCGGCGGGGGTCAGCGTCTTCATCGACAGGGCGTGGATCTGCTCGCGCATTCTATCGCCCAGGGCCTGGTAGACCCGCTGGTGGCGCTTGACGCGGCTGGCGCCCTCGAATTCGGCCGACACGATGGTGGCGAAGAAGTGCCGCCCGTCGCCCTCGACCTCGAGATGTTCGCAGGCCAGACCCTGCGCAATGAAGCGCTGCACTTCGGCGGGGGTCGGATCGGCCATGGCCCGAATTCTAGTGGCGAAGCTTGTAGCCGGTGCGCAGCAGGTGCAAGGCCGTGCCGGCCACCACCACGAACGCCACCGAAACGACGCCGAGGCTGAACCACGGCGACACGTCGCTGACGCCGAAGAAGCCGCGACGGAAGCCGTCGATCATGTAGAAGAACGGGTTCAGGTGGCTCACCGTCTGCCAGAACGCCGGCAGCGAGTGCACCGAGTAGAAGACGCCCGAGAGGAACGTCATCGGCATGATGACGAAGTTCTGGAAGCCGGCCATCTGGTCGAACTTCTCCGCCCACAGGCCGGCGATCAGGCCCAGCGAGCCGAGCATGCCCGCGCCGAGCACGGCGAACACCACGATCCACCAGGGCTCGGCGGCGTGCAGCGGCGCGAACCAGACGGTGACCGCCAGCACCCCCGCGCCCACCACCAGCCCGCGCACCATCGACGCACCGACGTAGGCCGCGAACCAGGCCCAGTGCGACAACGGCGTGACCAGCAGGAAGACGAGGTTGCCGGTGATCTTGCTCTGGATCAGCGACGAGCTGCTGTTGGCGAAGGCGTTCTGCAGCACGCTCATCATCACCAGGCCGGGGATCAGGAAGCTGGTGTAGCCGATGCGGTCGTAGACCTTCACGTGGTCTTCGAGCACGTGGCCGAAGATCAGCAGGTACAGCACCGCGGTCAGCACCGGCGCGGCCACCGTCTGGAAGCTGACCTTCCAGAAGCGCAGCACCTCCTTGTAGAGCAGCGTCTTCGTGCCGCTGAAGAGACCCGTGACAGCGCTGCTCATGCCGCCACCTTCGCCGGTTCGCCCTGCATGATCTCGAGGAAGACGTCCTCCAGGTCGGCACGGCCGATCTCCAGGTCTTCCGGCCTGCAGCCGGCAGCCCGCAGCGTGGCGAGGATGGCTTCCACCTCCGCGGCGTCGTGCGCCTTGACCTGCACGATGCGCCCGGTCACGCGCGACTGCGCCGCCAGCGACACCGGCAGCGCCTGGTCCATCTTGAAGCGCAGCATGGTGCTGGCCTTGCCCGCCAGCAGCGCCGAGGTGCGGTCCAGCGCGACCACACGGCCCTGCTTGAGCATGGCGATGCGGCCGGCCAGCGCCTCGGCCTCCTCGAGGTAGTGCGTGGTCAGCAGCACCGTGTGGCCTTCCTTGTTGAGCCGCGCCACGAACTGCCACAACGTCTGGCGCAGCTCCACGTCGACGCCGGCGGTCGGCTCGTCGAGCACGATCACCGGCGGGCGGTGCACCAGCGCCTGCGCCACCAGCACGCGGCGCTTCATGCCGCCGGAGAGCTGGCGCATGTTGGCATCGGCCTTGTCGGCCAGGCCGAGGTTCGCCAGCAGCTCGTCGATCCAGGCGTCGTTGTGCTTCACGCCAAAGTAGCCGCTCTGGATGCGCAGCGCCTCGCGCACGCTGAAGAAGGGGTCGAACACCAGCTCCTGCGGCACGATGCCCAGGCTGCGGCGCGCCGCGGCGTAGCCGGCCACCACGTCGTGGCCCATCACCGTGACGCGGCCGGCGCTGGCGCGCGACAGGCCGGCGAGGATGCTGATCAGCGTGGTCTTGCCCGCGCCGTTGGGGCCGAGCAGGCCGAAGAACTCGCCCGGCTCGATGTCGAAGCTGACGTCACTGAGGGCGCGCACCTCGCCGCGTGCGCCGCGGTAGGTCTTGGAAACGTTCTGGAAGGAAATGGCGGGCATGGGCGCGGGATTGTAGGCAGCCGCCCGCGCTCGCGCAGGGGCCGCCGATTAGGGGCGACGCTCGTAGGAGGCGCCCGGCAACGGTGCTAGATTGTCCGCACGCCACAAGAGCCGCCCATGGCCACCACGCCCAAGAAACCGCGCCGCACGGCAGAACGCATCCTGGAGGTCACGCTCGAGCTGTTCAACCGCTTCGGCGAGCCGAATGTCTCGACGACGCTGATCTCCGCCGAGCTGAACATCAGCCCCGGCAACCTCTACTACCACTACCCGGCCAAGGACGAGCTGATCAACAGCCTGTTCGACCGCTACGAGCGCTCGCTCACCGAACTGCTGCAGGCCGCCGACCAGGTTCGCAACGTGGAAGACGCCTGGCTGCTCTTCCACATGCTGTTCGAGCTGATCTGGCAGTACCGCTTCCTCTACCGCGACCTGAACGACCTGCTCTCCAAGAACCGCCGGCTGGAGACGCACTTCCAGTTCGTGCTGCGCAACAAGAACCAGGCCATCCAGTCGGTGATGGCCGGGCTGACGCGCGGCGGCGCAATGAAGATCGAGACGCGCGACATGGCGCCGGTGGCCACGGCGATGGCCGTGGTGCTGACCTACTGGCTGAGCTACGAGTACGTGCGCGACCCGCGACGCGCGCTCGAGCCCGAGAGCGCGAGCGCGGCGCTGATGCGCGGCGCCTTCCACGTGCTCAGCCTGCTGATCCCCTATATGGAGCCTGCCCAGCGCGACCACCTGCACGCGCTGGCCGGCCAGTACGACAAGAGCTGAACCGCCCCGAGCATCACCCCAGGAGACAAGCCATGGCCAAGTGGACCGCCTTCCCGCACGACAACGCCGACTACATCTACGACGCCGCCGCGCTGAAGAAGAAATGGGCTCGGCTGCATGCCGGCGACGCCGAGCCGCTGCCGAAGGACGAGAAGGTGCTGGCGGCCTGGGCGCTGTTCCATGCCGGCGAGTTCCAGAAGGCCTGCGACGCCGGCCTGAAGGCGGGCGGCGCCGGCATCACGGTGGCCAACAAGGCGCAGTCCATCTACGCGAATTACCTGGAGAAGAGCGAGAAGACCCGGCTGGCGATGTTCATGGAGGTCTCCGAGCGCGCCGAGGCGCAGCAGGGGGAAGACCCGGACAACCCCAACGCGTACTACTGGCAGGCCTACGCGCTGGGCCGCTACAGCCAGGGCATCAGCGTGGCCAAGGCGCTGGCGCAGGGACTGGGCAGCAAGGTGAAGCACGCGCTGGAAACGGCCATCAAGCTGCAGCCCAAGCACGCCGATGCGCACATCGCGCTGGGTGCCTTCCACGCCGAGGTGATCGACAAGGTCGGTGCGCTGCTCGGCCGCACCCAGGGCGCCAGCAAGGACCAGGGCCTGCTGATGTACAAGACCGCGCTCAAGCTCAACCCGAACTCGGCGATCGCGATGGTGGAGTACGCCAACGGGCTGGTGATGCTCGAGGGCGACAAGAAGATGAAGGAGGCCGAGAAGCTCTACGCCGATGCGGCCGCCTTCGACCCGGCCGACGCGATGGAGCGCCTCGACGTGGAGATGGCCAAGGCCGAACTCGAGGACTGAGCGACGGCGCAGACGACGCTCTTCAGCGCGCGCGCTCCAGCACCGCGCGCGCCCCCGCGCCCACCAGCACCGCGAACAACGCCACCGCCCACAGCGCGGCGGTCAGCGAACTCCAGCGGGCCAGCGCGCCGATCAGCGGCGGTCCGACCATGAAGCCCAGGTAACCCACCGACGACACCGCGGCCACGCCGTGGGCCGGGGCGACGCCGGGCACCCGCGCCGCGGCAGCGAACATCACGGGCACCACGTTGGCCAGACCCAGGCCGACGAGCATGAAACCCGCCAGGGCGACCCAGGGCACCGCCGTGGTCAGCGCCAGCGCCATGCCGGCGGTGGCCAGCACACCCGATCCGCGCATCAGCGCCGCCGGGCTGAAGCGCTCGCGGATGCGGTCGCCGAACAGGCGCCCGACCGCCATCGCCGCGCTGAAGGCGGCGAATCCGAGCGCACCGGTGGCCGCGTCGGTGCCCAGTTCCTGGCGGATGAACAGGGCGCTCCAGTCGTACATGGATCCTTCGGCCACCATGCACAGCGCGGTCAGCACGCCCATCCACAGCAGGATGCCGCGCGGCCAGGCGATCGGCGCAGGCGACTCCTCGCTGTCGGTGCGCTGCGAACTGAGCGCGCCGACGCTCGCACCGAGCACGGCGGCCAGGGCCAGCGCGGCGCCGGCGAGCTGGGCCGCCGGCGCCACGCCGGCCCGGTGCAGCCCGGCGCAGACCAGCGCGCCGGCCATGCCGCCGAGGCTGAACATCGCGTGCAGGCCGCTCATCACCTTGCGCGGCGAGGCCATCTCCAGCGCGTTGCCCTCGGCATTGATCGCCACGTCGAACAGCGCGCTGCCGGCGCCGAGCAGCAGCATCAGGGCGAACAGCGCGCCCAGCGACCGCGCCTGCAGCACCGCCGCCAGGGCCAGCAGCATCACGAGCCCGGCCGCCAGCACGCAGCGCCTGGCCCCGAAGCGCGCCACCAGCGCGCCGGCGGTCAGCAGGCACAGCACCGCCCCGCCGGCAGCCGCCAGAAGCGCCAGCGACAGCATCTGTTCGTCCAGGCCGTAGTGCTGCTTCACCGCCGGCACCTGGGCGCCCCACAAGCCCATGGCCATGCCGAGCACGAAGAACAGCACCCGGATCGCACGATGCCAGCGGGTGGGTGCGGCCGGGCGAAAGGCGTCGCCGGCGAGGGTCGTGATTGCCTGCATGTGCTGTATTGTGCTTTAATTTGCACGTTCATGCACATATCGGCAAGTTCCATGACCACCGCCACCCCGGTTCACGAGCCACCCCGCTTCGCGGCCGAACGCCAGCAGCGCATCGCCGACACCCTCCGGGAGCAGGGCCGGGTGGAGGTGGCGGCGCTGGCGGCCGAGTACGGCGTGTCGGAAGACACCGTGCGGCGCGACCTGCGCCAGCTCGCCGCGCGCGGCCTGGTGCAGAAGACGCATGGCGGCGCCGTGGCGCTCAATGCCACGCTGCTGCCGACAGTGCAGCGGGCCGGCGTGCTCACCGGCGCCAAGCGGGCGATCGCCCGGGTGGCCGCCCGGCTGGTGCAGCCCGACCAGACGCTGTTCATCGACGGCGGCACGACGACGCTGGCGCTGGTCGACGAACTGAAGCGCGCCGACGCACCGCGACCACTGACGCTGGTGACGCACTCGCTCGACGTTGCCCTGGCCGTGGCCGACGAGCCGCGCGTCCGCCTCGTGCTGGCCGGCGGCAGCTGGCTCGCCTCGCCGCGCATCTTCGTGGGGGACGCGGCGCTGGCCACCCTGCGGGCCCACCGCGCCGACATCGCCTTCCTCGGCGCCTGCGCCCTGCACCCGCGGGCCGGCCTGACCGCGCACGATCCCCAGGAGGCCGCCCTCAAGCGCGCGATGGTGGACGGCGCCGCGCAGCGCGTGCTGCTCACCGACGCGACCAAGCTCGATGCCGTGGCGCCCTGCGCGGTGGCCGGCCTGGACGAACTCGATCTGGTGATCAGCGACGCCGCGCCGGCGTGGCTTCAGGGGCGTGTCGAACTGCGACGGGTTGGTGACTGACCCCCAACCCTCACCCAGAGTCATGTTAACGCATCTATGACTTCATGTCAGATATGATTACTCACTTCTGACTAATATTCGCTCATCCGACCACATAAAACTCAACGATCCGCGCGTCAGAAGTGTCGAAACTCCGGCCCGGCTGGCTAGAATTTTTTCACTTCATCGTTGGGACAAAGAGCGACATGCCGAACACCACTCCTTCGCCGCTGCCGCGCACGCTGGCACTGGTCGACGACGACCCGGAGTACCGCGAGTACCTGGCCGCGCACCTGCGCAGCCTGGACATCGAGGTGCAGACCTTCGCCGACAGCAACGAACTGCTCGCGCACACCTCGCCGTTCTCGTTCAACTTCTACATCCTCGACCTGATGCTGCCGGGCGTGGACGGCGTCGAGCTGATCCGCATCCTGCGCCGGCGCACCCAGGCCGGGCTGCTGGTGGTGTCCGGCCGGCTCGCCCCGGACGTCTTCTCCTCGGTGGTCGACGCCGGCGCCGACATGCACCTGGCCAAGCCGGCCAGCTTCGACCAGGTGGTGGTGGCCATCCGCGCGGTGCACCGCCGCGTGGCCTCGTACAGCGGCAGTTCCGGCGAATGGCTGCTCGACCGCCAAGCCGGTCGGCTGATCGCGCCGGACGGCGTGCGCATCGACCTCAGCGACCTCGACCTGGCCGTGATGGAGCGCTTCGTGCAGGCCGAAGGCCAGGCGGTGACCCGCGAGTCGCTGTGCCAGCACCTCGGCCGCCCGGTGACCGAGGAGCCCGACAACACCCTCAGCGCCATCATCTACCGCCTGCGCCGGCGCATCGAGCGCGCCACCGCCAGCCCGGTGCCGCTGCAGGCGCTGTCGCGCGTGGGTTACGTGTTCCGCGGGCCGCTGCGCAGCGCCTGATCACTGCCCCTGGGGCAGCCAGAGCCTGAAGACGCTGCCGTGCGGCTCGTGAGGCCGCACGTCGACGCTCCCGCCATGTAGCTCCATGACGCGGCGCACGACGTGCAGGCCGATGCCGTGGCCGGGAACCCCGTGCGAGCCACGTGCGCCGCGCTCGAACAGGCGCGGCCGCAGCGCGTCGGGGATGCCCGGGCCGCGGTCGGCCACCTCGAACACCAGCGCCAGCGGCTCGTCGCTGTCGACCACACGCAGCACCACCTCGCTGTCCGGCGGTGAGTAGGCCAGCGCGTTGCCCAGCACGTTGCGCAGCGCCAGGCGCATCAAGCCGATGTCCATGCTGGCGGTGCGTGTCGGCGAGACGCGCTCGACGCGCACCCGCGCGCGCCGCGCCTCGTCGAGGTCGCCGAGGCTGAGCTCGATCAGCGTGCCGACGTCGGCGTCGCGCGCATCCAGCGGCCGCGGCCTGGCCAGCAGCGCGGTCGCGGCCAGCGTGTTGTCCAGGCTGGCGACGATCTGCCGGATCACGCCCTGCGCGCGCACGATGCGCTCTGCGGCGCTGCCGGCCGACGGCAGGCCGGCCAGCGCACTCTGCAGCGCAGCGGAGGCGTTGTTCAGCGGCTGGCGCACCTCGTGGGCGAGCACGCGCACGAATTCGTCGCGCTGTTCGAGCAGTTCACGCAGTTCGCGCGAGCGCTGCTCGGCAGCGGCACGCAGCCCTTGCTCGCGCACCAGCGCCGCAGCGCGCTCCGCCTCCGCCTGGCGCTGCGCCGTCACGTCGAGCAGGAGGCCGATCGCCGACGGCCCCTCGGGGTCCTGGATCGGGCAGGCGAAGGTCTCGACCCTGACCCGGCTGCCGTCGCGCCGCACGCCGGTGAACTCCAGGCGCGTCATCGGCTCGACGCCGGCAATCACGCGACGCGACACCTCGTTGACACGGTCGAGCTCCTCAGGCGCGATCAGCGTGTGGGCGCGCACGCGGCCGTCCATCATGTCCTGCGGACGGTCGTAGCCGAAGATCGCCGCGAGTGCCTCGTTGACGAAGCGGTACTCGTTCTTCACCTGGACATAGACACCGACCAGCGACTGCTCGGCCAGCGCGCGGAAGCGCACCTCCGAGGCCCGCCACTGCTCGGTGCGCTCGGCCACCAGCGTCTCCAGGTGATCGCGGTAGCGCTCGAGCTCGCGCGCCTGCGCGCGGCGCTCGGTGACGTCGCGCGACGAGCAGTACAGCAGGTCCTCGCCCTCGATGCGCACACCGAGCGACACCACCTCGACATCGATGAGGCTCCCGTCGACGCGGCGATGGCGCGAGCTGAAGCGCACCAGCTCGCCGACGCGGAAGGACTGCAGCCGCCGCTCGATCTCCTGCGGCGTGATCTGCGCGTCCCACAGCGTCACCCGCTGATGGAGCAGCGCCTCGCGCGTGTAGCCGAGCATGGCGGCGAACGAATCGCTCATCTCGACGAGCTGCCCGTGGCGGTCGACGACGTGCATGCCGTCGCCCGCCGCGCGCAGCATCGCACGGTAGCGTTCGCCCTCGCGGATCAGCGCCTGGGCAGCGCGCGCCCGACTGCGCCAGGCCCGATGCAGCAGCAGCGACGACACCGCCAGCACCGCCATCGCCAGCGCCGCCAGCCCGATCATCTCGCGTGTCTGCATGCGCCACGCGTCGAGGAAGTCGTCGGTGGCCAGTCCGGCGATCACCCGCACGGGCGTGGTGCCGACACGCCGGTAGGCGTTGATGCGCTCGACGCCGTCCAGTGCCGTGCGCGCCAGGAATCGGCCGGCATCGGGCTGCGCTTCCAGCTGCCGCTGCAGCTCGGCCGAGACGCTGCGCGAGCCGATCTCCGCCGGCGCGGTGGCGCCGGCGCTGCGCCGCGCCACCAGGCCGAGGCCGCTGCCGCGCACGGTGACGGCACCGCCACGGCCGAGCTCGACGCCCTCGATGAGCCGGGCGAATCGCTCCACCGCCACATTGGCGTAGACCACGCCGACGAACTCCCCGCGGGCGTCGCGCAGCGGTCGCGCCACCGCCACCACCCACACCTGGCTGATGCGCGCCTGCATCGGCCCGGAGACCGCCGGCCCGGGCTGCCCGCCGTCGCGCGCCTGGATGAAGTAGTCGCGGTCGGACACGATCACGCGCGGCGCCTCGGCCACGCCGCGGCCGTAGCGCACCACACCCTGGTCGTCGGCGATGCGGATGCTCTCCAGTTGCGGCAGCAGCGCGAGCTGCTGCGCCAGCAACGCCTCGACGCGCGCCGTGTCGGGCGTTCCCGCCGAGAAATCGGGCTCGAGATCGAGCGCGACGTTGCGCAGGCCGATGTCGACGCGCTCCAGTTCCATCTGGATGCTCTGCGCCAGGCCGGCCGCGATGTTCTCGGTGGCCACTTCGGCGCGCTCGATGAAGTTGCGCCGGCTGGCCGACTGCGAGACGACGAGCAGCGCCACCACCAGCGCCAGCATCAGCAGGTTGAAGGCGATCAGCCGCCGGCCCACGCCGGACAGCGGCAGGGCGGCCCGGCGCGTCTCGCTCAGTTCCAAGGCAGCATCAGCGTCAGCAGCAGCAGCTTCTCGAACTCGGGCTCGAAACGGTCGATGATCTTCTGCGGATGCGGGCACAGCCTGGCGTCGGTGATCAGGCCGAACTGCACCCCGCCGTCGTAGGTGAGGATGCTCACGCCCATGCCGATGTCGCCCGACGCCGGCACCCAGAACATGTTCTGGCGGATCGTCGAGCCGCACAGCGACAGCGCCTTGC
>VFQN01004436.1_pt1 | contig 18519 bp, 15 predicted proteins | sample 3512371 | NCBI WGS metagenome assembly VFQN01 (sample SAMN10412370, study PRJNA504923) | tailings metagenome | isolation source: Replicate 2 from Balatoc abandoned mine | place: Philippines: Itogon, Benguet | collected 2017-08-28 | reverse complement strand
CTCCAGGCGCTTGAGCGTCGCCACGATCGCATCGAAGCAGCCCCAGTCCCGCGCGGCCCGGCCGATGCCGCCATAGACCACCAGTTCCTCCGGGTTCTCGGCGACCTCGGCGTCCAGGTTGTTCATGAGCATGCGCATCGCCGCCTCCGCCTGCCAGTTCCGGCAGGTCAGCTCCGGCCCGCGGGGCGCGCGGATCTGGCGCGAATTGTCCCGGCGGCTCTCGGACATGGCGATTGCTCCTTGGTCGAACGGCCCACCGGAAGCTAGGACGAAGCGCCGGCCACGGCCAGGGGAGTGCCAGCGATGACCGCGACGGTGCGGGTGACCGATGTGCTCAAGGCGGTCCTGCCTTCGCAGGGACGGATCCTGGATGTCGGCTGCGCCGATGGCGGACTGGTGCGCTGGCTAGGCCAGCATGGCTTCGGCGCCCAGGGCGTCGATCCGCAGGCCGAGGGCGAAGGGCTGCTCCGCGGCGTGGCGGAAGCCCTGCCCATGGAAGTCGGACCCGCCGATGCGGTGGTGTTCGTAAACAGCCTGCACCATGTGCCGCTAGGCGGGATGGACCAGGCGCTGGGCGAGGCTGCACGGGTGCTGCGGCCGGGTGGCCGGCTGGTGGTGGTGGAACCGCTGCCGGAAGGCGAGTGGTTCGAGATCCTGCGCCCGGTGGAGGACGAGACGGACATCCGCAACGCGGCGGCGGCAGCGCTGGAGCGCGCCGATGCGATCGGGTTCGTTCGGGGCGAACGGCGGTTCTTCGCGATCGAGCGGCGCGCCAGGGACGTGCGCTCCATCCTGGAAGGCTTCATCGCGGTCGATCCGGGGCGGGCGGCGGCGGTGGAGCGGGCGAGGGACGCGGTCGAGGCGGCCTTTACCCGATATGGGCGGCCGGTCGAGGATGGGCGGTCCTTCCGCCAGCCGATGCGCGCGGACGTGCTGGACCTGCCGGAAGAGGCAGGGGCCGTCCGCTTCGCCCGGAACGGGGACGAGGTGGCGGCGGCGCTGGATGTCCGGCGGACGGTGTTCTGCGACGAGCAGGGCGTTTCCCTGCCGGGTGAAATCGACGGGCTGGACGACCAGTGCCAGCACCTGGTCGCGACAATTGCTGGCAAGATAGTTGGGACGGCCAGGATCCGTCGCTACGGTGAGCATGGCACCATTGGCAAGATCGAGCGGGTGGCGCTGCTGAAGGAGGCGCGCGGCCTGGGGCTCGGCGAGCGGCTGGTGCGCTATGCGACGCAGGTGCTGGAAGCGTGGGGGCACAAGGTGCTGCTGCTGAATGCGCAGGTCCAGGCGACAGGATTTTATGAGCGGCTGGGCTATCGGGCGGAGGGCGAGCCGTTCGACGACGAAGGCATCCCGCACATTGCGATGTTGCGGCGGACGTGACTGCTTCAAATTCAGGACCGGGCTGGATCTTCCGCCGCCGTCGGGGCTTTTGCCCGTGGTGATCCTGCCTTCCTGACGCGCGTGTCCGGCCAGTTCAAAGTACGGTCATCAGCATCGTCGCCCTGCTCTTCTTCACATCAACTGGTTACCGGCCGGCCAGGGTCGAGCAGGTACTTCAGGCCGGAGAGCGGCGGACGAGGACGACGTGGCGTCCGGGCGGATCCTCCAGCCCTGGGGATCGGAGCAACACCCCGTAGCGGCCATGCAGATGGTTTGCCACTGCCTGGGCCGCCTTGGGCGTGAGGGCGGGCTTGGTCAGCCAGATGCCGTGGCCGCGGTCGGCGCCGAACCGGTCGCGCAGGAACCGCTCGGGCTCCGTGCAGGTGGCGACGATCCACTCGGTTGGCCTGGCGCCGAACTCCTTGATGTAGCTCAGGCAGTCGAACTGGATCTGGGCGACGCTGTACGCGCGCTGCATCCGCTCGTTCAGGCGACGAAGTTGAAGCGGGGATGGCTGCGATAGGCGCTGTCCGGGCGGGTGCGGCCGGATAGCGGCGGCACCGCGAGGAGGCGGTCGATCAGCCACTGGTAGTTCCAGGTGCCGGGCGCGGCGGTTCCACCATGCATGGTGCGGCCGGAGATCCGATGCTCGACATGGGCGCGCCAGAGAGCGGTCCCGTCGTCGCCGCGCGGCCGGTCGGCGAACAGGGCGATCCGGCACAAGGTACGGGTGGGCGCCACCGGCTGGAGGATGACGGCACAGGTTTCCGGCCCGTCCTGCAGAAGGACCAGGTTGGGAAAGTGCCAGGTCATCTCCAGGGCCGCCGGTTCGGAAGTCGGGCGGCAATGGGTAGCGAGGAAGCGGCTATCGGGCAGGCCGGCCCGCTCGCCCTCGACCAGGGCGGCGGCGGCTTCCTTCCAGTTGACGTTCACGATCGTCCAGCGCGCCGGCGAGGCGCAGGGCGGCAGAACATGCACCGGCGGAAGCGTGTCCATGCCAGCACTGCCGTCGAGGAGGACGAACAGGAGGCCGGCCTGCCCCCGCACCTCGATGGTGGCGAGCCGGTCCGGACGCATGCCGAGATATTGGTACATCTCGGGCACCGGCTCGCCGTCCGGGGTGGCCTTGATGGCCGGGCGGTCCAGGCTGTAGCCGCAGGAGGTGAAGCCGCAGCGGGTCTTCCTGCCCGTCTGGCATTGGATCGGGATGAAGTGACAGCCGCCGTGCTGGGCCTTGTTGAGGCGGCCGACCAGGCTGCCATCCGCCTGGCGCTGCACGTGGATGCCATGGACGCCCACCGTGTAGGGCAGGAGATCGCCGGGATCGGGGATCTCCGCCGCGGTGCCGATGCAGACCCAGCTGCGGGGCCAGAGCCGCTCGTCCTCGAGCTTGCCGAAGGCCGCCGACGCGAAGGCTTCCGGCGGAAGGCGACCTTCCGGATACGCGGCCGGGTCAGCAAAGTCCGTCACGGGATCGCCGCGTTCGGGTCATAGTCGGCGCGCCCGCGCGGCTTGACCGACTCAGGCGGGGGCGGCGGGAGTGGGCCGTCCTGCATGAAGCGGTCGAGGACGTTCTTGGTGAGCTTCGAGATGTTGTTGTCGCCGTTGTTCCAGGGCAGCGCGCCGCAATAGGCGATCGAGCTGAAGGCGAAGCAGGCGCCGCCGTTGGGGGTCTCGTGATAGGCCAGGTCCGAGCGGACGCGCGGATGTTGGGTGCCATCGATGCCGGGCTGGCTGGTGCCGTAATACTCGCCGACCAGGAGGTAAGCCTCGGTGTGGCGGCCGGCGGAGGTGGCGACGGTCAGCGTGTGCGGGGGCGAGCCCAGCATGGTGTCGACGATGTCGACCTCCAGGCCGGCGGCGCCCCCGCCGCACAGGCCGAAATTGCCGAGCTTCTCGTCATACGGGATGCCCTCGAAGGCCCAGGCGATGCGCGGATTTCTGCTGTCGGGGGTGCGGGTGTAGTAGGTGCCGATGTCGAAGCCCTGGGCGGCCATGCCCGCCCCGGCCACGGCGTGGAGCATCCGGCCGCGGAAGCGCCACATGCCGCCGAGCTCGCCGGTGCTCTGGTGGTAGTATTCGCCGGGATCGGCGAACCAGGGACGGATGCCGGATTCGCAGCGGCGCAGCTCGGTGATGATGCCCCTGCCCTGCCCGTCATAGGCCGGGTGATAGGTCTGCACCCAGTACCAGCCGTCGCCGCCCAGATACATGAGCCGGCCACCCTGCTGCGTGTAGTTGTGCAGGGCGTCGATCTGCGGGCCGCTATTGTGCTCGGGATGCGAGCCGGTCAGCACCACGTTGTAGCGCTGGAGGCGGGCCAGCCCCTCGTAGGTCACGTCCTCGTCGGTGAAGACCTCGTAGTCGTAGCCCATCCTGTCCAGCCAGTAGATCAGGTGCAGGTCGGCATTGTACTGCCAGGGCGCCTGGGCGACGAAGGTGTCGTACTTGGGCCGCATGTTCAGGATCGGGCGCAGCCGCGAGGAGAAGCTGACGCCGCTGCCGTCGGTGTGCACGTCGTACTGAGAGCTGCCGTATTCGCGGTGCTCGGCCAGGAACATGTTCTGGTCCTGCATGATCGGCACGCGGTACATCAGCAGTTCGGCGCCGGCACCGTTGGTGGCCATGTGCTCGTTGGCATAGGCCAGGTAGCTGATGGTCGGGATCATCACGCCGATCCTGGCGCTGGGCGTGCCGAGCCTGGCGACCACCCAGAACGGCAGATAGTCCTCGTCACCCTCCGCAGTGGTGAGCTTGACCGCGTAGGACCGGCTCCTGGTGCCCTTGGGCACGGTCCAGGTGAAGTCCTCGGTCCAGCGCGCATCGTCCACGTCGTCGTCGTGGAAGTGGATGGCGCCGTACTCGCTCCTCGCATGCTTCCAGTCGAAGTTCTCGCCCCGCCAGTTGTGGCCGGTCATGGCACGGGTCGGGCAGTTCACCAGGGTGGCGTGCAGGTGGTAGGGACCGCGGTCATGGCCGACCAGCGTGTCGATGCCCTGGCCGAAATCCCAGGACGCGACCAAGCACCTCGCCAGCGCGTTGGTGGGGCCGAAATGGGTCCGCTCGGTCAGGCCCGGGTCGGCGCCGGCCTTCATCATCTCGATCTCGAGGCGGGACAGCGCGCGGTTGCACAGGCGCGGCGAGTCGATCTTGCCGTTGTAGTTGCCGGCGATCTTGAAGCCCGAGGGATGCTGCCGGTCGTTCGGAGCGCTGGTCGCGGGATAGCCAGCCAGGACGAACGGCACGGGCGCATGGACCAGGCCTGGCTCCAGGTCGGCTTCGACCGGCTCGGCCGCCGGGTCCAGGGCGTAGGCGACCTGCGGCTCGTGGTAGAGGACGGCCTTGCCGGTTGCAGCGTCGAAGCTGGCGGCGATGAAGTGCCAGGCACGGTCGCGCAGCGGCATCGGCGCCTTCACGGTCTGGCTGCCGACACGCAGTTCGAGGTGGCCGTCGTTGTCGATGAACAGGCCGTAGCCCTTGTTCTCGCTCCACTGGCCGATGATCGCCTGCGGGCCATGCTTCCAGTAGTGCGGGTGGGTCCTGGGCGCGGTCGGCCAGATCCAGGCCTGCAGCGTGAAGCTCTGCAGGTCCAGCACCGGATTGTCGGCGACGTAGCCGTAGGAGCCGCTGAAGATCGCCTGTGGCCGGCCCGCGTAGCTGCCTTCGATGTCGCTCGGCACATGGCGCTCGATGAAGCCGGGGCCGCGCGGGTTGGTGTCGCCGTTCACCAGTTCGACGATCTCGGCCTTGTAGCTCTTCGGGCCGTCGCAATTGACGTAGAAGCGGATCGGCTCGCCGGGGTGAACGCTGAACTTGTCGGCGTAGCCGGTCAGGCGCATCGCGGGCATGCTTGGGTTCTCCACGTGATGGGGCTCGGCATCACGTCTTCTTGGCAGTCGGGCTCGGGAACGGTGACCGGGCGGTCAGGTCCAGTTGTAGGCGCCGCGCTTCCAGCCTTCGTGGAAGTGCTCGGGCATGCCGTCGGTCTCTTCCATCTCGTCCAGGCGCATCAGGAAGATGGCGTGCTGGATCTCATTCTCGTCATGGAAGACCCGGTCGTCGACGAAGCTCGGCGGCACGCCGCGGATGCCGGAAAGCCGCCCGATGCGCCACGCCTGGTCGACCTCCGTGCAGATGACCACGAGCTTGCCGGCCGGCGGCTGGGCGCGCATGCGGAACAGCACCTGGCGCAGCAGCGGGTCGTCGCTGATCCCGCCGAAAACCTCGCTGGTATCGCCGGGCCGCGCGCATTCCAGAATGGCGCAGCCGGCGACACCCTTCATGGATTCGATGCACCTCTTGTGCTCGTCGATCAGGCGCTGGCGCTCGGGCGTGCCGGGTTTCGGGATCGGGATCATCGCGATGCCTTCTTCTGGGGCACGGGAGTTCAACTGCGCCCGGAACAGAATTCCGCCCTGCCCTCGGGCAGCGTCAAGTTAATCGTTTACTGGCAAGTCCCGTGCCAGCGTCCGGCCCCACAACGCGAACCGGGGCGGCGTTGGCCGCCGCCCCGGTTCCTTTCCCCGGCGATCACATGGGCGGAGACAGCCCGCCCTCAGGCTCGCTCAGAGCGGCCACCAGCGATGCCACATCGCATCGTCCAGGCCACGCCCGAAGCAGTCCAGCCGCCTGGGGCCCCAGCTCAGGCACTCTGGCCGGTCCTTGATGACGCCGCCAAGGCTCTCCCAGCCGAACCAGCGAGAGCCGTTCCACCAGCGATGCCACATGGCGCGGTCAAGGCCGCGCGCGAAGCAGTCGATACGCCTGCTGCTCCAGCTCGTGCAGGAGGGCTGCTCCAGGATGATGCCGCCCAGATTCTGCCAGCCAAGCCACTGGTTGCCGTTCCACCAGCGATGCCACATCGAGCGGTTGTCGCCGCGCCCGAAGCAGTCGATCCGGTTGCGCGCCCGGCTCACGCATTCAGGCTGGTTGGTCAGCCTGCCGCCCAGGTTCTCCCAGCCCAGCCACTGGCTGCCGTTCCACCAGCGATGGTACATGGCACGGTCGAGGCCGCGCGCGAAGCAGTCGATTCGGTTGCGGCTCCAGGTCACGCAGGAGGGCGTATCAAGGATGATGCCGCCCAGGCTCTCCCAGCCACCCCAGCTGCTGCCGTCCCACCAGCGATGCCACATGGCGCGGTCGGTGCCACGGGCGAAGCAGTCGATCCGGTTGGCCGACCAGCTCACGCAGGAGGGTGGATCGAGGATGATGCCGCCCAGGCTTTCCCAGCCGCCCCAGCTGCTGCCGTCCCACCATCGGTGCCACATGGCACGGTCGGTGCCGCGCGCGAAGCAGTCGATCCGGTTGGCGGACCAGCTCACGCATTCGGGCTCTTCCAGGATCCGGCCACCCAGGCTCTCCCAGCCACCCCACTGCGCGCGGGCGGAGCCAGGCAGCAGGGAAACCGAGCCGAGGACGACGGTAGCAAACAGAATGGCGCAGAAAGCTCTGGGAGCGAGATATCCGAGAAGACGCGAACAGATGCTTGGCCGCTTCATGACCTTCCCTTTCTTGCGATCATTCCGCACATGTCGACTCGTGCCGGTTTCGTTCCTTCTTCCACAAATTTCGGGCGGCAGCCCCAAGTGACCGCCGCCCAAACAAGATATGCTGATGGACAAGCCATACCGTCAGGTGGAATCTCTCCCACCATAGTTTACGTAGCCGCAGCTTTCCCTGTTGCCGCAGGACGCAACAGGTCCTCGACCTATACCGGCACAATACTATTTCTTAATTTTATTCACCACATCATAGCGCGATGCGTGGTTCGGCGCCGTTTCCAAGGATGCGGCAGATCATGATGTATTGGTTCAAGACGAAAGGCGTCGCGGGCGACGCTACCGACGAAAGCTGATATCCAGCTGGATGTTGTAAAAAACCGAAGCGATGCTTCAACTCGTTATTGGCGTATCGTCCCGCCAGCGGTGCGGCAGATCCGTCTCGATGTCGAACAGATCGAGGACGCGGCCGATCGTGTGGTCAACGAGGTCGTCGACACTCCTTGGTCTGGCATAGAAGGCTGGAACAGGCGGCGCGACGATGGCGCCCATCTCGGTCACCGTGACGAGGTTCCGGCAGTGAGCTAGGTGCAAAGGCGTTTCCCGGGCCAGCAGGACCAGGCGACGGCGCTCCTTCAGCACGACGTCGGCGGCACGGGTCAGCAGGTTGTCGGTGAGGCCGGTGGCGATGGCGGCCAGCGTCTTCATCGAGCAGGGGGCGATCACCATGCCGAGGGTCTTGTAGCTGCCTGAGGCGACGCAGGCGCCGACATCGGCGAGCGGGTGGACCCTGTCCGCGAGCGCCTCGATCTCGGCAAGCGGCCGATCGAGTTCATAGGCGATGGTGAGCCTGGCAGCGCGGGTCAGTATCAGGTGGGTTTCGAGATCCTGGGCGCGCAGGGCTTCCAGGAGACGCACGCCGTAGATGGCGCCCGACGCACCGGTGATGCCGACGATCAGGCGGCGGCGCATGGGATTCGTCACGCGGGCTGGTCCGCTTCCTCATGGGCAGCGCAGCTGCGGCACAGGCCGGCCAGTTCCACCGTGCGATTCTCGATCGCAAAGCCGCTGTCGCCGGCGATGGCGGCGAGCGCGTCGTCCAGGGCTCCGGTCTCGATCTCGGCAACCTCGCCACAGTGGCGGCAGAGCAGGAACGCGGTGGAGTGCGGCTCGTCGGGACGGGGACAGCCGATGAAGGCGTTCAGCCGGTCGATGCGATGGACCAGTCCCTGGCCCACCAGGAAGTCGAGCGCCCGGTAGACGGTGGGTGGGGCGACCCGGCCGCGCTCGGCGGACAGGGTTTCCAGGATGTCGTAGGCGCCGACCGGGCGGTGGTTGGCCCACACGATCTCCAGCACGCGGCGGCGGATGTCGGTGAGCCTGCCGCCGCTGCGCGCGCAGACCCGGTCGGCGCGGGCCAGCGCATCCGCGATGCAGTGCTGGTGGTCATGCTCGTGGTGATGGACGGAGGTCGTGCTGGCCATGGTGCCCGGAAGATAGTGCCGATAGGGGCCGCTGTCAGGAGTCAGCGGCCCAGCAGGCCTTCCGCGTCCAGATAATCGAGAATGGCGCGGGCGGCCTCCTCGGGGTCGGGCTGGACCAGGAGCCTGCCCTTGCCGGCGGTGAACGAGGTAGCGGCGGCCATGCGCGCGGCAGCGCTGCCACGAACCTTCCTGACCGGGCGGGCCAGCGGACGGGCGGGTTCGGTGCGCCAGGACATGGCCGCCGGCAGCGGCTGCTCCATGACGGGTGCGACGGTGACGGCGGCGCGGGATGCTCGGGCGTAAGCCCATCCCGAGGCTGCCGGGGCTGCGTGGGCGATGGTCAGGACGGCCGGCGCGGGAGCGGCCAGGCGGCGGCGGCGACCGCCTTCCCGGGCCTGGATGAGCGTGATGCGATCGGCCAGGAATTCGACGGCGACGGCATCGGGGACGCAGGCACCGCCCAGCGCCCGAGCGAGCGCATAGGGGAGCAGGCCGGTGGCGGCCCCGTGCTCGGCCCGCGCACCGGCCAGGACCAGGGCCGGGCGGTGCAGGGCGAGCCAAGCGGCCAGGGCCGGGGCCGGATCCGCATCGGCGGGGACATCGAGCCGGACCAGTTCGACCGGGCCGTAGCCGGCATAGCCACGCAGGGGCTCGTCGTCGGGGCCGGCATGCAGGGCGGTGACCTGGTGGCCCTCGGCCTCGAGCGAGCGGGCAAGCTGAAGCGCCCGGGCATCGCTGGCGGCAGGGCGTGGACGGCCGGTGGCGGGGTGGCGGCCGGCGGAGAGGAGGACGACGATCTCAGCCATCGGCGCGTTCCCGCAGCAGCATGGCCAGGGCGGGCATGACCGCCTGGGCGTCGGCGACGATGGCGAGGTCGGCGCGCTCGATCATCTTGGCGTGGAGGTCGGTATTCACGGCGACCACGCGCTGGCAGCGCTCGATGCCCTGCAGGTGCTGCGGCGCGCCGCTGATGCCGAAGGCGAGATAGGCCTTGGGCGCGACCAGGGTGCCGGACGCGCCGACCTGGCGGTCGCGCGGGAGCAGGCCGCGGTCGCAGACCTGGCGGGACCCGCCGACGGTGGCGTTCAGGATCCGGGCGAGATCGTGGAATGCCTGCCAGTCGGTGACGCCGTCGCCGGCACTCGCGATTAGCTCGGCCTCGGCCAGTGGCGCGCCGGTCAGGTCGACGGGCACCTCGCCCAGGTCCTCGATCACGCCCGGCGCAGCGAGAAAGGCAAGGTCGAGCAGGCGGGCCTCACGCAAGGCAGGCTCGGGCGTGTCGGCCAGAAGGACGTCGTGAAGGGTAAGGATCGGCGGGGGTGGACCGACCAGGTCGACTCCGGCGCCGCGGGCGCGGATCTCGTCCTTGTCCAGGCGGTGCACGGCGAAGGCGGATGGCAGGCCGGTCGAGACGGCGAGACGGCGGGCGCGGTCGGCACCCAGCAGCGGCGTTTCGGCGAACAGGACGTGAAGGGGGCGCTGTCCCTCCAGCACCGCGCGGATGGCGTCGGTCTCGGCCTCGGGATTCCATGCCCTGGGGAGGTCGAGGGCGACGTGGCGATCGACGCCCTGGCGGGTCAGGTCGTGGCGCCCGTGCAGGGTCAGCGCCAGGACGGCACCACCCAGCTGGTCGGCGAGATCGCGCGCGGCGGCGAGCAGGCCGCGGTCGGCACGCTCCAGGCGGCCATCGGGCAGGTCGAGGACGGCCAGGATCAGGCAGGCCGGGTCAGCGACGACGAGCGGCTGCTCGGTGGCGGCCGCGGCCTGAACGGCGGCGGTGGCGTGGACGACGAGGTCGCCGCCGTGGGGATCCAGGCGCAGGCGGCCGGAAGCACCGGGAACGGCGGCATCGCGGAAGGCATGCGGGTCCTTGCGCGGACGGAGCGGAGGCGTGGTAGCCAGGCCCCGGCGGACGCGGCCGGTGGGGGAGATACAGGCGGCGCGGCTGCGCTCGGCATGCGGGTCGCGGCGGACGCGGGTGGTGGTCATGCGGCGGCCTGGACGGCTGGCGTGGCAAGGCGAGCCAGGACCAATTCGGCGATCTCGGTGACCTCGGGGCGCTCGCCGGTGACACCGTCGAGCATGACGGCGCAGGTCGGGCAGGCCACGACCACGCCGGCAGCACCGGTTTCCTTCACGTCGCCCATGCGCATGTCCGGGATGCGGCGGGGGCCGGGAATGTCGGTGAGCGGCGCGCCGCCACCGCCGCCGCAGCAGCGGGACGTCCTGCCGTGGCGGGTCATTTCCACGCGGGCGATGCCCATCAGGTCGAGCAGGCGGCGCGGCGCTTCGAACTCGCCGTTCCAGCGCCCGAGATAGCAGGGGTCGTGGTAGGTGAGCGTGCCAGCGGCCGGCTCGTCCTTGGGCTGGATGCGGCCCTGCTCGGCCAGTTCCAGGAGGAGGCTGGTATGGTGGACTACCGTGTAGTGGCCGCCCATCTCCGGATAGTCGTTGCGCAGGGCATTGAGGACGTGCGGGTCGGTGGTCACGATCCGCTCGAAGCGGTATCGCGCCAGGGTGGCGATGTTGGTCCTGGCGAGACGCTGGAACTGGGCCTCGTCGCCCAGGCGCCGGGCGGTGTCGCCGGTGTCCAGTTCCTCCTCGCCCAGGACGGCGAGCTTCAGGCCGGCGTGGCGCGCTATCTGGACGAAGGCGCGGATGGCGCGCTGGCCGCGCGGGTCGAAGGCGCCATCGCCGAGCCAGAGGAGGAGGTCGGTGGATCCGATGTCCTTCAGGCGCGGCAGGTCCAGGTCGACAAAGGCGTCCATGCGGCGGGCGGGTGCGCGACCATGGATGTTGTCGGTGGCGGCCAGCTCGGCCAGTGCGGCTGGCGCCTTGCCGGGGGTGGCGCCGAGCTCGAGGGTCTGGAAGCGGCGCAGGTCGATGATGGCGTCGAGATGCTCGATCATCATCGGGCAGGCCTCGACGCAGGCGCGGCAGGTGGTGCAGGCCCAAAGGGCTTCCGGCGGGATCAGGCCGGTATCGCCGACTAGGGGCGCGGTGGCGCCGCCCTGCCCCACCCGTGCTTCCAGGCCGGGCCAGCGGCGGCCGGCATAGGCGCGGTCGTCGACGCGGTCGGCGGACTGGCCAAGCGCGATGGCGCGGATCAGGAATTTCGGGTCGAGGGGCTGGCCGGCGGCAAAGGCCGGGCACTGCTCCTCGCAGCGGCCGCAGGCGACGCAGGCATCCGCCATCAGGAGGCGGTTCCAGGCGAAGTCCTGCGGGATCTCCACACCGAGCCTGGGCGCGTCGAGGTCGATCGGATGGAGGCCCACGACCGGCCGGTCCGCGGTGAAGCGCGGCGGGCGCGGGTGGGTGACGAGGTTGAGGGCGCCGGCCAGGGCATGGCGCATCGGGCCGGAGAACAGGCCGTCGGCCAGCTCGTAGGCGGACAGGGCCATGAGCGCGGCGAAGGCAAGTTGCGCTGGATGGTACAGGCCCGGGTCGTCGATCACGCCGGCGGCCGGCAAAGTGAACCAGGCGAGACTGAGCGCGAAGCCACCGATCGCCCAGCCGAAGCGGTTCCAGCGGCCGCCGGACAGGCGTGGCGGCCGGTTGATGCGGCGCTGGATGACGCGCTCGGCGCCGACAAGCGTCAGGATGCAGGTGCACAGCAGCGGCCAGGCGAGCCAGGGGCTGTCCACCCCCAGCACGTGCACGAGCAGGACCAGCACGAAGGCCAGGACGAAGCCGCCGGCCGCCATCACGTGCATGGTCGAGGCGTAGCGGTCGCGGGCGACCACCTCGTGGACGTTGACCAGGTAGCGGCGCGGCAATGCCATCAGGCCTGCCACCCAGTCGACACGGGCAGGCCTGCCCGCGCCCCACTGGGCGGCCCGGCCGATGACCCCGATGAGCGCCCAGAGGAGCGCGCCGATGAGGATCACGAGAACGATGGCGCTGCTGGACGACATCAGAAGGTCAGGCAGAGGCGGAGGGAGTCGTAGAGGGCGGCATGGATGTTGCGGCAGGCGACGGCGTCGCCCACCCGGAACAGCATGAAGCGGCCGTCCGGATTGTTGACGACGTCCTGGGGCTGGCGGTCGCGCAGCTTGCGCATGTCGACCTCGCCCAGATTTTTGCTGAATGGCTTCAAGCTGAAGTAGAGCTGGTCGTCGGGCAGCGTGCCGTGCTCGACCACCACTTGGTCGACGACCCGCTCCTCCTCCTCGTCCGTGTACTCGTTCAAGAGGACGGCCACGAGCTTGTTGCCCTCCGGGTAGACCTCAGTGAGCCTGGTGTCGGGCGTGATCACCACCCGCATCTTGTAGAGGTCGCGGAGATAGTGCGGGAAGTTGGTCATGCCGACTTCCACCATGAGCTTGCGCTCCGGGGTGACGACCTCGACCCTGCTGCCGCGCTTGGCCATGAAGCTCGCGACCGAGGGGCCGTGGTGGTCGGCATGGTCGTCGAACAGCAGGACGTTCTCGCCGGGCGCCACCACGCCGTTCAGGATGTCCCAGGTGCTGACCACGTGGCCGGGCGCCGCCTTGACCTCGTTCAGATTCGGGTGGCCGCCCGTGGCGACCACCACCAGGTCGGGATTCTCGGCCTGGACGGCTTCGGCGGTGGCCTCGGTGGCAAGGCGGACCTCGACGCCCAGGCGGCGGAGCTGGCCCTGCAGCCAGCGGGTGATGCCGTTCAGGCCTTCCCGCCAGTCGGCCTTGCCGGCGAGCGTGATCTGGCCACCGAGCGCCGGGGATTTTTCGAACAGCACCACGCTGTTGCCGCGCTCGGCGGAAACGCGGGCGGCCTCCATGCCGGCGGGGCCGCCGCCGACCACCACCACCTTCCTGCCGCCCTGCCCTTTCGGGACGATGTGCGGCAGGGTGGCTTCCCGGCCGGTGGCGGGGTTCTGGATGCAGATGGCGTCGCCGCCGACATAGATCCGGTCGATGCAGTAGCCGGCCCCCACGCACTGGCGGATGTCGTCGGCCCGGCCCTCGCGCAGCTTGTTGACGATATGCGGGTCGGCGATGTGGGCGCGGGTCATCGCGACCATGTCGACATGGCCTTCCTCGATGGCGCGCGCGGCGGTGTTCACGTCGGGGATCCGGCCGGCGTGAAAGACCGGAACGGTGCCGATCTCGCGCTTGATCAGGCTGGCGAGCGCCAGATAGGGCGCCACCGGCATCGACATGTTCGGGATCAGGTTGGCGAGGCCGCGCTCGGTGTAGACATGGCTGCAGTTGATGTTGAGGTAGTCGATGCAGCCCTGCCCCACATGGATGCGGGCGAGCCGGATCGCTTCCTCAGGGGTGATGCCGTCGTCCAGGAGCTCGTCGCCGGACATGCGGATGCCCATCACCATGTCGTCGCCGATGGCCTTGCGGACCTGTTCGAACAGCTCGAGCGTGAAGCGGCTGCGGTTCTCGGTGGTCGCCGCATCATCAAAAAAGCGGCGGTTGACATGCGGCGACCAGAACTGGCCGGGCAGGTGGCTGTCGGCCAGGATCTCCACGCCGTCGAAGCCGCCCTCCTTCAGGCGCAGGGCGGCGGCCGCATAGTCCTTCTGCACCCGGCGGATGTCCCATTCCTCCATCTCCTTGGGGAAGGAGCGGTGGGAGGGCTCGCGCAAAGGCGACGGCGCGACGGTCGCCATCCAGTTCTCGGCGTCCCAGCGGGTCCGCCGGCCCATATGGGTGATCTGGCAGAAGATCTTGGCGCCGTGCTTGTGCACGCGCGCGCTGAACTCCTGCAGGTAGGGGATGACCTTGTCCTCGCCGATGTCGAGCTGGTTCCACAAGGCCGCCGGGCTGTCCGGGGCCACCGAGGAGGAGCCGCCGACCGAGGTCAGGCCGATGCCGCCCTTGGCCTTTTCCTCATGATAGAGCTGGTAGCGCTGCTGCGGCATGCCGTCCTTGCCGTAGGACGGGGCATGGGAAGTGCTCATCACCCGGTTGCGGATGGTGCAGTTGCGGATGGTGAGCGGCTGGAAGAGCGCGTCGGTCGACGCCATCGCGGAAAGCCCCCTTCAGGCGCGCCGGCCCGGGCGACGAGGCGCGCTGGAGCCGATCGTGGCGAGCGGAGGGCGGGAACGTCAAGCGCAGGAGCGACGCAAGCCGACGCTTACAAAAAAACCGACCGTCGAGCTATCGGGGGGGATCTGTGCTCGACGGCCGGACCTCGAAGAACTTGTGCGAGGGAGGCACTCAAGGAACCTAAGCCCCGCCAATGACGGGGTCTGTGACATTCATCACATGGAGTCAGGCGACGCCAGAACCGAGGGCTGCGTCCAGAAAGCGCACCCAGCCTTCGCCCCCCGTCTTTGCGAGCCGAAGTCGCCGGTAGCTCGGGCGCATCTTGTGCCATACCGCCGGAATGCGCGGCCAGAACATGGAAAGACCGCAACGGTTCGCGTCGGCGGTCCCGACGCCCGCGGCATCGATCGTCCGGATCGAATTCTTGTGGACGACTGTACGCGCCAGGACCTCCAGGAGACGGCCAGTGGCCGAGCGGACGCGCCGGTCGTCGCAGATGCCGGCCAGCCGTCCCACCACATCGCCGATATCGACCAAGTCGCCGTTGCGGAAGCTGCGCGCCATCATGCGCTGGGTGTCGATCGCGCCGGCCATCGCCGGCAGCAGCGGCGCCAGGACGTCGCCAAGCGCGCCCAGGGCAGCGGCGAGGTCGTCCGCGCCATCGGGGTCGAGCAGGGCCGCGTCGACATCCGCCTGACGCCTCCTGGTATGGTCGGCGACGTAGCTGTCGACGATCAGCCGGCCGAGATCGGCCGCTTCCATGGCATCGGCGCGAAGCCGCTCCAGGACGATGTCGTACGCCCAGCCCTCATCCGGGACGACCTGCTGCGAGGCGACGATCCATTCGGCGAACGGTGCCGTCTCGACCAGACATTCGGCGCTGGACATCATGCAGGCGTCGAAGCCCAGGATGGCGAGCCGCCGGTCGGTGTCGAGGCCGGCGGTGGCGAGGGCGCCGCCCAGCTCGTCCAGCTCGATCCAGCCGCCTTCCGTGTCATCGCCCAGCACCGACAGCCCACGGCCATGCCCCCACAGGACCAGTGCCCGGCGATCGGCGGGAAAGCCGGCCAGGCTCCATTCCAGGAAACCCGTCAGCGTGGCCGGGCTGCCGGAATCGCGCGGGCCGAACGGCGCGATCTCGATCGGCGCACGCAGGTCGTTCTCCCCCCTGGCGCCGATCAGGAACCGGCCGGATACCGAGCTGGCAGGCACATGCACCTGGCCCGCGACATGCAGCTTCGGCGACGCGCCGGCCGCGCGCAGTTCGTCGATGTCCCCGCCGACATCGGCCGCCAGGTCATTGTCGGCGGCGACGTAAACGGACACTGCCCAAGGTCGTCGATCCGTGGCGGTGAGCGGCGGGCGATCGAACCAGCTGGGCATGGGCGCCTCTTTTCGTGGAAAGTTCTGGTACGGACGGCGGTCCGCGGACGCGTCGAGGTTCAGCCTGGCCGCACGCCAGGGCAAGGTTTCCTCGAACGGCAGGGTTGGTTCGGCCGGCGGGCGTCCGTCCCGCACCAAGCGCGCGACCGCGTCGACCAGGTCCAGCGCGTCCTGCGCCTTGGCGGCAATCCAGGATCGCTCGCAGATCTGCCGCACGATCTCCGACCGTGCCGGCCCGAGCAGCGAGACCGCCGCCATGACCAGCCGGGCCCGGCTGCGCTCAGGAAACCAGATCCGGTGCATCGCCTCGACCAGCAGCACGACCTCGTGCGCGGCGAGGTCTCCGCGCGCGGCCGCGGCATCCAGCGTGGCGCGGATATCGACCAGCGCCTCGCTGCCCGGCAGGAAGCCGGTCTCGGCGGGGCCATGGACCACCGCGACCTCGTCGTCGGCGGCGACGCGGCCGTCGCGATAGGCAGCATAGATCCGGCCGACCCCGATCATGCCGAGCGTGTCCAGCTCGGCCGCCCGCAAAGCACCCATGCTGGCAGCACCCAGGACGCACACGCCCATGTCGATCGCCGCCAGGATCTCCTGGTGCCAGGGGGACGGCACGTCGCCGAAGCGGCCGTCGATCAGGCCCAGCACCTCGAAACCTTCCCGTGCGGCGCGCCAAAGATCGCCCATCGCGGCGGGCGGTCGGACAACGATGCCGGGCGGCAGCCGCAAGGGGATGCCGTGCAGGGTGGGGCCGACGAAGAGGGCCGCGCGGCTCAGTGGAGCGGCTCCCGAAGGCCCTGCGCCAGCAGCTTGACGATCGCCAGCGGCGCCGGGCCGGCCGGAAGATCCACGACATGGACAGGGCCGCGGCCGCCGCGCAGCAATCCCTGGAGGAGGCGGGCGACATCCTCGGCGATGCTGGTCGAGGGCGCATAGGCCCCCGGCTCCGGCAAGGGCACCGCGCCGCCGCTGTGGCGGAGCACGGCACGCTGGCGTTCGATGCGCGCGCGAGCGACCGGCGCGAACCGGTCCCACCCGGTATCGTCGCGGGCGCCCGCGATGTGGGTGAGCCTCGCCTGCAGCGCCTCGGTCACCGCGCGCAGCCAGGCCACCACCGGGTCAGGATGACAACCGGAGCCATGCGCCCAGCCACGGCCGTCGTCGCCCACGCCCTCGGCGTCCATCACGTGGCAAAGGAAGACCGGCAGGTCGATCGCGGCAGGCAGTTGCCAGACCGCATGGAGCACGCCCGCCTCCGCCAGGCCGAAGGCCAGCTCGCGGGCGATCGGGTCCTGCAGGCTCGCGGGATCGATCCGGGGAAGCCCTCCGGCGAACCGGGCAGTCGGCACCGCCCGCGCGAGCGCGTCGCGCTCCAAAAGCTCGCACAGGCCGTGCAGGATCGCCTCGTCCCGGCTGTTGCCACCGGCCAGGCCGTTGGACGTGCCGCGCACCCGGTGCCGAGTGGCGACCCGCGCATCCAGGGACACCAGCGCCCAGGGCAGCATGGCCGGCCCGCCGCCTGCAAGATCATGGGCCTGCACCAGCGGGTTGCCGGTCCGGTCGGCATCATCGGACGGGACCCGCTCTGCGCTCCAAAGCTCGATCGCCTCGACGATCGCCGAGGCCCGTGCCAGGGTCGGATCGATCCCCTTGCCCTGCGCCAACGACAGGGAGCGGGTGCGCGGGCGGATCGCCGCCCAAACCGGTACCCCGACCCGGTCCAGCCCGGTCAGGTCGGCCAGCCGGGTGATCCCGTAATGGGACAGATGCGGCAGGAGGTCGGCAAGGGTGGCTTCGGGGGCGCGCACCCGATGACTGCCCTTCCACCAGACCTTGCTGGACGGGGCCAGGGCCCGGTGGCCGGAGGAGTCTGAGCGCTCAGTCGTCACCGAACCTGCCAGGAGCGAACTTGTCCTTGCCGCCGCGCACGCTGCCGGGGTCAGGGACGATCGAGTCGATCCTGAACTTGTCCTTGCCGCCGCGTGGGCTGCTGGGATCGGCCTCGAACTCCATGCCCTCCTCGGTCAGGATGGCGTTCTTCAGGCGATAAAGAGGTGCAGCGGCGTCGAGCGCGTCGATGGCCCGATCGCCGGTAGAGGATCCACGCTGTTGGTCATCTGGCAGGCGAAAATTCCGCAGCTCGTCGAGTGGAATGAAATAGGTGACGTCCTGTTCGTCACGCAGGAGAATGCCCGGCCGCTTGCCCGTGCCTGTTGCACCCATGGCTGTCATCTTGTTCACCCAGTCCTGGCCGCTGCAATCGATTACGCGGCAATCATACCATCTTATCTCTGCATGCTACCCTTGGTGATCGTCCAATTCTGTGATTTTTCTCACCATATGGTCGCGTTGGCTCCTGGCCGGTCGATCCAGAAATGCCCTCAGAAAACGTGGAAACCGTGCCTCAAGGCTCCGACATCGCTCCCGCTGATCCGTCCGGGCCCTGGGGACGGCGCGAAGCCGTGCTGCTGCATGCCGATGTGGAGAACTATACCGGCCGGATGGGCCGCGACGAGACGGGCACCTTCCGGGCGCTGAAACGTTCGTTCGCACTGTTCCGGGCAGCGGTCGAACGCTTCGACGGACGGGTGGTCAACCTCGCGGCCTACAGCATCCTGGCCGAGTTCCCGGATTGCCCGAGTGCTGCCCGCTGTGCCGCCGACATCCAGAGCGCGCTTGGCGAAGGCGACAAGACGCTGAGCTACCGGATTGGCCTCCACCGCGGGACCGTCCTGGTCGACGGCGATGGCCTCTGGGGCGCCGCGGTCAACATCACCGCGAGGATCC
>VFQN01004435.1_pt1 | contig 18519 bp, 9 predicted proteins | sample 3512371 | NCBI WGS metagenome assembly VFQN01 (sample SAMN10412370, study PRJNA504923) | tailings metagenome | isolation source: Replicate 2 from Balatoc abandoned mine | place: Philippines: Itogon, Benguet | collected 2017-08-28 | reverse complement strand
AAGAAGCGTTAGAGACTCGTTTCGGAGTTGACGAAAATGTGGTTGAAAGAGATGTAGAAGCTGGCGCACCTGAACCAGGCCAATTAGTCGTTGAGGAACCAGAAATGAATGGAAATTAATTCCTGATGTGAAGAAAGTTTAACAAAATCGCGTTTAGGACAAATGAAGCTCTTATTCCGATGATAATGGTCCAGAAATAATTTTATTTTATATTTCGTTACCAATACCAATCTTCAATTCTCCAATCCTCCTAACTCTCATACGAATCTCTCCGTTCATTTGATGTTTCCTTTTGGTTTTCTTTTTTCTCTTTGCTTTTCGATCCATTCTCCAGTTTTTCTTTTCTCCTCCTTGATGCTTTGTTTTCGATACTCATTATCCTTGTGGATACTTTATCACTTTCGTCTCTCACTCTCATTGCACTGGTTTTGTTTTTGTTTTTCGATCTTATTGTTTGGTCATTTTCTATCGGCTATCTTCTGTGCGAGTATTTTCAGTTCTTTTCGTCCTATTCTTATTGTAGCTTTGTTTGTTTTCTTTTCTTGGAGTTGATTGATTGATTGATTTCAATTGCACTGTCATCATAACTTCAGGAGAAAGATATTGAAGCATTAGCAATTTGGCCTAATTGTATTGACGTGAAGTTATGCGCGCAATTTAGGACCAAAGTCACTTCGAGATTATCCACTTGGAAAATCTCGTAATCAAGACCTAAATGGATGATGGATACCTAATAGATTCCTGTGTTGCAACCAATTTATCTCTTAAAAAATCTCGATATGCTGGGTTACGGACGAGAAAGTGCTTTTCCCTTCATTTTTCTTTATACGAGTATAATAAGCGGAGAAGTCAATATCGAGAAGGCAATCACCAATTTTCCTCGATCCTCGATCTGCAACCTCTAATCCTCCGAAATTCTCAAACCAATCTTCAATCCCCTAGCTTTTCCTTTCTATATAAATATACAAATCTCTCCCGTTCCTTGATGTTTTGCTTTTTCCTTTTCCTCTTTGCTTTTCATGCAATTTAACCCTTTTCTTTTTCATTTCTCTCCTTGATGCTTTGTTTTCGATGCTCATTATCCTTGTGGATACTTAATTGATGATCTGATTGATACTCTTCTACGACATTTACACTGGTTTCAATTGTCAATTTTTGTTTCTTTTTATCTTATTGTTTGTTCATTTTCTTTTTTTTTCTTTTTTTTTTTTTCATATTGCCTATTTCTGTGTGAGTGGTTTCAGTTCTTTTCATCCTATTCTCATTGCAGCCTTTTTGTTTTCGTTTGTTTTCTTTGAGTTGAATGATTGATTTCAATCGTGCTTTGAAATTATTGATAATTTTCATTTTCATCATAACTTCAGGAGAAAGATATTTAAAAGTGATATATATTGAGCAAGTTGGTATTACGACCTACTACGATAGTTCAAGATTTTTGACTTGATGAATCCTCAAGACCTTAAATCATCTACTCTCGCTGATAGATTAACAATTCTGATGCCGCAATTTAACCACCAAAAGCTATAATATGTTGTGTTGGGGACGAGGAAGTTCTCTTTCTCTTCATTCTCATTTTCATCTCGTAATTATAATTGTTTTTCTCAAACTCGACTGCGATATTTAAATGTGCTTAAAATAAATAAAATAAATAAATGTGTTTTCCTCGATTAAGAGGTTGTTGAGAATGTAATTTACTGGTGGAAAATCAACATCATTATTACATCACAAACATAAACATAATCGCTAAGAATAAACGTTATTTTACAAATAACAGAAGGCTACCTTATTTTTAACAATTAGTATTTAATCGATGATCATCAAATAAAAATTCGGCTCCAATTGCTAAATGTGATGATCCATAGAATGTGTTCGGTAGATAATAGTTTTGACGGGAAGAGTTTTTCTCCGTGAAAGAAGCCCATTTCCCTCCTAAGATATTACTAATGAGACGAGGTTGTGGTGGTTGAACTTCTGCTTTACTTTCACTTCTATCACCAAGAGATTGATCATCATCACCAAAGCTTGAATGCGTCCGTGTTCTTCCTCTTACTAATTTTGGTAGTGACGGAGGAGGGCTTATACTCTGAGACTCTGCAATTGGGGGATTAGGTAAAGGGATTAAATCATCTTGCTTCGATAAAATATCTTTTAAATTTCTTTTCATTTGATTAATTTTATCTCTTTCATTATTACTTTGACTACTGAAGTCATTACTACTTCCAAGATTGTCAAAAGCACGAAGTTTTTGAAAGAGACCATCAATACGATGATTAAAATTATATTGCATACAACCAAATGGATTTATGGTAGTACAATCTTCTTTAGATAAATTATCTTCTGATGTTTCACCATGTTTTAAATTTAAATAATTTGGTAATGTTAGAAAACGATGAAGAATAATCCCGGAATGATTAGAATAAAAGAGATAATCTAAGGTATCAGCATATTGAACTCCTTTTGTATACGGATAGGAAGTATTGAACATTTCTTCTCCTCCAATTCCGTATCCTTCATACACTGAGCGAAATGACGTTGCAACATCTTGTCTTTCATTTGGTCTTCCAAGATGATTAAAGACAACTTTAGCATCTAAAATGAGTGTTGAACCATCACTTCCAGTAATTGGTAAAGCTTGAACATCTTCATACTCGTTGTTTAATTGAGTAAAGCCAGAGCGATGGAACCCATCTTGATATTTATTGAGTGATTGATCTTTAAAGCCATCTTTATCTCGTATGGCAGAAGTTAATATGGTATAATCTCGATTCATTTCTTTCATTAACGCTTCTGTCGGTTGACCTGCTAAAGCTGGATTCCATCCAGTTCGTGGATTCACATAGGAAGGTAATACATGAGCTCTTTCATTATGATGATCAATAGAACCATCAATCAGACGAGGAGTCAATTGAGTGCCGGTATTAACAGGATCAGCAACATAGGCTAACTAAAAGAACTAGGCGTTTACGAAGAAGAGATGAAAGAAATGCTTCAAAGAGCTTACGTGAACATTGAAATCTGCGCGAAACATTTGAAATTCCTCTCTTTGCTCCTTTACCTCTTGTAGGGATTTGAAATTTATCACTTCAGGCATGGCAGGTGCCTATTAATCCAATAATAGTTAGAAGTCTTATCACGCATTAATTGGGTGGGAAACTTACTCGCTCAGGGTTTTTCATAACTACAGGGACTGATGGATCGCTCCATTCACCCACACCCATTTCATTGACCGCACAAACTTTAAATTCATAGGGTATCTCAGCACTTAATCGTGGAATAATAAATTCTAAATCCTCTGACGCTTTAATCTTCTTCTTTTTGGTTGCTTCATCCACAACTTCAATATATTTAATGCAATCACCAGAGGAAATTTCTAATTGAGATTTGAAAGATAAAATAGTTGAACCTCCTGGTCTCCAACAAATTCTATAATAAAGGATGGTTGGATCGGCGATGGTAGTCTTTGGTGCTCTCCATTTGACCAATGCCGTCGAACGAGAAGTTGCCACCGCTCGAACATTAGTACAAGCACCTGGTACAGATGCAGTTAAAGGTTTTCTACCAGTCTTTAGGAAAGTATAAGCTAATGATAATGGTACATCATTACAATTAAAACCTAATAACACAGGAAATTGAAACATATTATTTTCTTTTTCTAATTGTTGTAAAAAATATTTACAATGAAAAACACGTACATCATGATTATGTATACCTTCATCTAACATTACATTACCTATACAAAGACCTGTTGGGATATCATTGGACTGATATGGTTGTAAGAAGAGGATTAATCCGACATCATCTGTACGACATTTCTCTTGGAAAGAAGGAGGTATACGTCCACTATCTTCAAGAGGACTTTGATTTAATTCTAAAATCACAGTTTTTGTTAATTGAAAACGATCTGATTTAAAAGCTATCGCTATTCCTTCAGTGTGATAATCCTTCTCTTGTGTGCGTTGTTTATAGACTATGCTATATCCAAGTGTTGTGAGTGTTGGGTACCAAAAGTCTTCATAATGATCAATATCTTGGAAACAGTAAATATCAGCATTATACGACTTAATCTCTGCTAGTAAAAGGGCTTGTTTATGATCCCATGATTTATGGATAGTATAGTTAAAGAAAAGAGATTTGAAGTCAGGATTACAGCGATATGATATCATTCTAACTCGAGGTAGATCTCGATCATGTAGGAGAGTTGGATATGCTGATACCCATGCTCGACCTTCCCAAGCAACTTCATTGCCGAGATGAGGAGAAACCTCCATATTTGATAACTGAAACGGAATTAGACGATCGTCTAACTAAAATCGGCGAGGAGAAAACGGTAATTTGATCTTTTTTCAAAACTTTATTTTAAAACAAACTTACTGACTAGACTCCTCTTCAAACTCGCATTGAAAACAAAGATAGATCACGAACTCATAGATGACAACAGGAAACAAAAGAAAAAAGTAACGACAACATAATCATGATTGTAGCCTGTATGTTATGACCAGGGAAATTTAACACAATACAACAAACAAAAGGACAAAAAGAAAAACAAAAAACAAACTAAACAATCCAAGCTTTATCAGAAATCTCCATTGATGCTTATTGCAATTACGGAAATATTATCAATCACATTCACTTGTGGCATCGTTTCAATCGCTTTGTCCATAATCATCTTTGCTAGTGACTGCCCTGTCTTCTTCGCTTCCATCGCAATTGAAAGAATCGCAGACGGTTGTAAGCTATCCCAAAGACCATCTGATGCAAGAATAACAAATCTATCATCTGCGGTTAATTGGAAATGATTAATTTCTGGGTCAGATATTAAACCGAATCGCTTCAAGTTCATTGCGCCAAATGCTCGGCTATAATTGATTTGCTTCGGCTTCTCTCCTCTTTGTTGTCTTAAAAGATAGTCTCCTTCTCTTAGATAAGGTTTCATCCCCTTAAAAGAGACGATTCCACCCGATTTTCTGATTCTGCGTAATTCGTTTGGACTGTTTGGCTTGTGATCAACTGTCAACCATTCTGCAACATATCCTGCAGAGTTTGGAACCTTTTTAAAGACACAAGCTCGTGAGTCCCCAAGATGAGCAACTGTCAAAAGGTTTTTCCAGACAAGTGCAGTCACTGCAGTGCTCGCAACATAACTCAATTGTCTTTCCTCACATTTTGTGATTAAATCTCGATCAAGCCCTCGGTATGCCTTTCCCAAGGCCCGATCAAATAATAGAGCAACTGTTTCCATTGATAATTTGGTCACACCATCCGAAGGGAGTAGTTTGCTTTTTGTTAGATGCATAATTTCCTTCATTTCAGATGTTCTCAGAAGAAATTCAGGTAAATGTCTGGAGGCAAAGTGGGACGCCTCGTCTCCAGAAGTTCCATCAAATACACCAGCAAACGCTATGGACTCATCGAACAACTCTGGGATCATTAAGATTCTATCTTCTTGCTTGTTTCGAAGTCCTATTGGAAAATTTTATTGGAGAATTCAGAAGACCGCTGCTTTCGACTTACCAATACTCGTTGCACAATCAAAGAGTTTTCCTTGTGCTTTAATAGGCTTTCCAATGCTATCTCGATACACTGTTAAGAAATTATCAAGCGTTGGGGTATCTGAAAGCTTTCTTTCTTGAGTTCCGTCTTCATCAATAAAATCGTCTAAGTCAAAGTGTCTCTTTGCGAAAGTTTGCAACATTCTCGGTCCAGTTCTAATCTCTATTCAGAGAGTGTTAATTTGTGAATATCTAACAAACTGCACCAGTCTGACCTAGACCTAGTCGTTAGTTTGCATTCATTGCCTCTCACAAAAGTTTGGCCCAACTCTCCAACCAAGAACCCAACCTAACCGATCTTCCGAAAAATCGAAATTTAGGAAGCTTTTAAAAAAACGCTTTTCTATTGGAAAAATTGGAAAAATGTTTTTTTGAAGACTCGAAACGGTTAAAGTTTCAATTCATGAGAAAATATGCATCTCTTTACCCATGATTTCTTCCAAAAGTATGTCAGTAACAGTGATTTAACTGACACAAGAGTCATCTTTATTCCTTATCAGAACTTAGTTCATGAAAATACCGAAGAGAACACCCAATCGAAGCCTATACAACACCAGCTAATTGAACTTACCAATGTAGAAGTGTTAACCCTAACTCATAACAAACTAAAATCAACAGTCTTTTCGATCCTTTTTCAATGCTTTCCAAATATATGGTGGATTGATTTGTCCAATAACAACTTCTTCGATCTGGATAAGGTTGATCTGCCTCTCTGTCTTGGAAGCCTCGATCTCCGTCATAACAAAAATCTTCGATTATCTAACAACCAATTCCCATTAAGTTTGATAAATTGTCATATTTTACGTTTATCAATATCACCATATGTATTAGGTTATAAAGAAGAAGATATCAATGATGATTGGAAGTTAATTAATAAAATTGTTACAGAACTTCCTAATGTCTGGGTATTTAATGATGATTTTATTTCTATGAAAGAAAAGTCCTATATTTTGCAAAGAAAATCAATATTACCATCAGCGAAAAAGATTTTATCATCCACCCATGAGCAATCATCCCAATGGAAGAATATTCAACCGACATTAAGACAGCTGCTAATATTACATACCATACAATCATTACAATTTTTAAATGAGAAAAATGATTATCAAAGATTAGATATATTATTAGAAGAATATTTATCACAATCTTTAATCTTTAATCAATATGTTAATCATTTATTAATAAATAATAATTCTAAAATTAAATATATACAATACCAACCAACCATTATCTATATTGACTTTCTATTATTATTACCACATAAAGTAAGATTAGATTTAAGTGTATTATTTACAATATCAATATTATTTCCTATACCCGAGGTGATCTTTAAAGAAACATTAACATTGCTATTATCATCGTATTACCCTTACGAAGCAATAGAGGAATTAATGTACCTCCCTTCCTTTGTGAAAACTGCATTTGTATCATTATTACGTCGCATTACGAAACGTGAACAAGAAGAATTTCATTCCAATTGCTTCTTGAAAAAGAAACAAGTAAGTTCTTTTAATGATTATTTACATTATATTAAAGAAAATAAATCATTTCCCATCCCAACGAACTATTCTTCTTATACATCATTTCAATTTTTAAAGAACATTAAATATTATTTAGAGGATATTCATATATTAGCCAATAACATACCAGCCTCATTATTACCAGAGAATGAAATATTATCAAAACACTTCCAATTATCTGAGATAGAGGTCGAGATCTTACAGAAATTACCTGATATCCCAACAAAATGGTCCAAATTTCGGCATTATCCATCAGATGAGCATTATTATACCAAATATAATATTGATTATATACCATGGATATCATTTGCTGCACGTCATGTGATTTTCTTATTTAATAAATGTCCATCATGTCCTGCATTAACTAGATTACCGAATAATATTAATAAACAAAATATTTATTTTGATTTATTACCAATATTAAAAGCTGCTAATATGGCATTAAGTGATTTAGAGATTACTAATTATGGGCCAGCAATTGATGGGAGAAATATGAAAAATTTATTTCAAACAATGAATGTTAATCCAGCGGTTGTACCATCATCACCTCGTTCACCATCACCCCGTACACCTAAAGGGAAGAAGGGAGATCTTGATGCGGAGGAAAGAAGGCAAAAATTGCTGGAAGAAATGTCTGATACAACAAGAGGAGATCATGGTGAAGATTTGGAAGGCTTAGACGGTGATGATAAACCACATAAATCAAAGCGACGTCAAAGATTAGAATCGGCATTACTTTACTTAGATGGGAAGATTCTACCGTTTGGGGAAGGCTTAGTTGGTGGCACTCCACACCAATTAATCTGGTCAAAGGAAGATTATTCAAAAAGTCTTAGTAATTATCAGAAACCATGGCAGCCTGATCATTCCACTCCTTTACCGACTGTCGAAGAAGGTAATGCAGGAGATCAAGCCTTCTTCATAACAGAAAACCAGCAAGCTGAGGGTCACATTAACAAAGCGGTTTCATTTAGTGGGTCAATTTTTTCGGAAGGATTCAAACCTCAGTATAAACTAGACCGTGCATTCACAGAGCCATCGGAGAATAAAGGCTTGCAGATACAAACGGCAAATGATGGGGACAATCCTTTCTTGAGCAATCGCCCAAAGTCAATCTCCATCAACGCTCTACCCTCTGAGGATGAAACCCTCGGAGAGGGAGGGGAATATGTTAAATCACGACCATCTCCTTTCTCTCCCAAGTCGCCCAAATCCCCAAAGTCTCCCAAATCACTTTACAGCAAAACACCAGCAAACTTAGCAATTTCTCAATATTCTTCATTATGGCAATCAGAAAACTTTAATGAAAAGACGAAAGTTCCTGAATTATTCCCACCAGAATTTCGGCCTCATGCGAAATCAATAGACTTCCAACAATCGAATTCACCTCATAATGGTCCAATATTATCATTACCGAATAAAGAATTGAAAATATCTGTTCATTCGATGAAATCATTAGGATCTCAACCAAAGGCGAACAATGGTAATAATAATGGTGACAAGAGACGAGGAGGCTCGGCACATGGATTAAGGTCAGACAGTTATGATGAAGAGATTAGTTTTAATTTAAAAGAATTAAGCTCTCATTTAGATGATATTTCATTAAGATCATCTTTACCAGAAAATTTTATTGAAAGTCCTGTTTCTATTGCAAAATCCGTGAATGAATCTTATACTATTGAGAATAATGGTCAAAATCGTTCGATTGTTTCGGTTTCCTTTCCTTCTGTTGGGAGTAGGCCGTCCACCTCGAAAGGTCGAGAGCGGACAGAATCTCATTCTTCTACTCCACCTGATGAAGAGGATGATATTGCTAATGAAACGAATGAGATTATACATGCTTTGAAATCTTCCAAATCAGCGAATGATTCATTAGTGAATCTGCGAATGTCGATCCGTGCATCTCATGCAAGTCTTGGTGAAGAATTAACCAAAGCGATCGAAGCACATAAAGAAAACATGAAAAAGAATGGAAGTAATAATTTCCCTGATGATCACTCTCTTTCCGATGATTCTGGAGTTATTGATCCTAGTTTAGACATTGAGGAGAGAGATGGGGCGAATAAAATGAAGAAAGTGACTTACGAGGAAGATCTCAAAGAAGATAATATTACTAATGACCCGACGAGTGAACTCGCGATAAACTCGAATCATGGGTACTACTACAATGAAAATACAAATGATAAGAACAGCAATAACACAAATTTATCCCGAATGATCCCAAAGAATGGTAAATTACATAAAATTGATATTTTCTCAGCAGATTTATTAAATGATCCACATTTCTTATTAGCACCAACACAAGCCATTCAACGATTTAATGATTCTTTCAAACAAACTGCATTAGAATATGATAATAATATGGATCCTAAAGAAATTTCCCATCCTGAAAATATGTTAAATTATTGGAGAAGACTAGATCGTGCACCAGCAGTAATAATTAATAATAAAAATATGACAATCCAAAGACAAATACCTAAAAATACTTTTAATTATTATATGAATAAGAAGAAAGTATTATTAAAACAAACAACTGATCTAACGAGAAGAAAAGAGGAATTGATCAAAGAATTAGAATCTTCATTTGGAATTACTCAGCAAGGAAATCGTGCAATTAGTGCTCCCGCACCACAAAGTGCTCTAGATTATAATAATGATCGTGTCACGTCACCGATATCTTTTGCAGGAATGTCTTTTAGTTCAAAGAATTCGAAGGATGGCAATAATATTACGAATGATCAAGTGTCGGTACAGTCTGTATCGCCTTTCAAGAAATTAGATCGAAGTAGTCCAACTCTCGCTTCTGCTCGAAGCAATCCCTTAGAATCCACGCAACATACTCAGAATAACTCCATTCTTGATGGAAGTAAGATATCAGTGACGCATACAGGGAATAAAACTCATTATATCATTGAAGGAGATAATATCTCGTTGGACGACTCTATCGCCTTCTCTGACATCACTCAGAACCATACAAACTCTTTAGTCAAGACATTATCTCCCACTTCATCTGTCCTTCCAATTACGAAAGAAGATCCTGAAATTCCTGACACAGGTCGAGAAGAGGCCAAACTCCTTGTCTCGATACAACCTGTACAAGACAACGATGACGACTCATCCGAAAATCCAATACCTGCCATTGTACTTGATACCAATATGATTCGACCCAATCACTCTGCGAATGGAACATTCAACAAGGATAATCGCCCAGTATCCACGAGCAGCAATAGTTTTGGATATGCTACGAAGCCAATTTTCTCCTCTCAACCTACTCCACGTATTCATACTGCTGGCAGTAGATCAGGTAATTCCCGATCCAGTCAGCGAGACGTTCATACACCCTTTGGCAGGGAGGTGTTAACACCCGAGGCAGAGGAACTACTACGTGATATGGGCACTTTTCGTAATATCACACAATTGCAATCGTTTAATACGTTTGTTCATAACCTTCAAGTGTCGAAGGATCATAAAATTATTGATCTCTCGAAACAGCAGAAACTTTATCCTAAATATGTTGTCAGTGACACTTTAAAAAGACCGACTTCAATCTGTGGCATGAATGAAGGAACAGGTAGTGTTGCAGGAGAGGTGCACAGTCAGGCTACCTTTGATGAGGCAGTGAACGCATTAGATGGAGGTGGCGGAAGATCAGTAAACTCTATCGAAGAGACAAATAGCGCAAATCTGATGATTGATCCAAATTTTGATTTACATACGATTAGTGAGAAATCCTTCTCCTTCGATGAATTCTCTCCTTCCTCAGCAACAAAGAATCCTAGTTTGATCCCTTTCGCAAAATCTGCTTCATTGCCTGATGTAGGCTCATCTTCGGAGATGAAGAATGAAGTGAATGAAGTGGCGATGGTAGCGAATTGGAAAGACTCTCTATTATGGCTAAAGAACTTAAAATCTACGTCGTTTATTCCCCAAAGTGATTTCTTGCGTCAGCAGCAATTTCAAGATCGTCACAATGATATGCTTTCCAAATCGATGCCTAATCTGCCCACACATACGAACATGACACAAGAGGAGCTAAGAAAGAATGTCGCAGGTGGCGTTGACTCCTTCTTCATGACTGATGTGAAGGCACAAAACCAAGAAGAAGAAAACGATCGTACCGCGACTCTCTCTCCATCACGTCCTGCCACAGCCAACTCTACCGCACAAGGGAGTCAAAATATCGCCTATTATGATTCAGATCACCCAAACCCTGATCCTGAAACTATCGCAAACAATCAACTCTTTTATGAAGAAGTCTTAAATCAATCAGTAACTGCCAATAACGACACTAAACAAGCATTTGCCACACTGCAACTCAGACAACAAGCGAATTATCCTTATCTCTATACTACTTCGTCTTTAGAAGAGTATCCAATGGGGAATGATGTTAATTTTTATCATCCGAAAAAGAAACCAATTAATTATTATCCAATCTTCTCAAAAAATGTTTATAAGATTCAACCTCCTCCGAACTTAAATCCTGACACTATGATCAATCCGACTGATAGAAAACCTCTCTCTACACCAGCGACGATTACTCCAACTGCTGTTATGATCGGGACTCAATCTCTCCCTTCCTCCTCTTCCCAGAAGGGGGCTGATAAACGAAAGGCGTCCATCGGAAAGAAGGAGAAAGTGCCAGTAGATACAGCTATATATGATAACGACGAACTATCTTATGCTCCTCCATATTACTACACAGAAGATGATTTCATGATAATGTTACCAGAAGAGGGATTGAAAGTAGAGACAGGGAAACAGAGTCAAGGAGGTGGGAGAAGGAAAAGTAAGGAAGCACATAACTTGCAAATACTCTCAGAGTCAAGCAAGTACTTCAAAACCCTCCTAAAATCGTCCCCATCTCCTTCTCCACCACAGCAGTTTAACCTTCATGACGTTAGTATGTTCTCCAATACCACTCACCATACCCAACCTTCCCAGCCATCACAACCCTCACAGCTCGGACAATTGAGTCAAATGAGTCGAATAAGTAAAGGAGATTCTCTCCATCAAGAGTCAGTTACATCACTCACCCAGCCATCGACATCGTCAGTGCATCATATTGTCAATCATCTGAGAGAAACCATTCCAACTACTCCTCTGTTACCACCAACGTCTGTGTCGACTCCTCCACTGCCCACTGTCTCTGCAAATAACAGCTCTTTCTTGCTCAAGTCAGACAGTAGTCATAGATTGCATGGTATGGGTATTGCTGAGCTCAGTGCGACGAATGGGGGTCTTGGAAAGCTGCCACCTACTAATGAGAGTAGCTTGCAACTATCGGGACAATCTTACCCATTCCTAATTCAACAGCAACAGACATCTGGAAACAACAGTGTTACTAATTCTGTGAGTAACCATGTTGCACCCAATCAAATGAAGCCTCAGCTGATTCGACCGCATTATGTCCTATCGCCGAATCCTAACCAACTAACTTCGTCTCAGAGCGGTAGGGGTGCAGCTCTGACCAGTCAAACTCCCCTTGTACGGAAAAATGAGAGTGGTGATACGTATGAAGTCGCATCTACCTCACTACCATCCAGTGTGGTTTCGAGACCAACGTCCGATGTCATGTATCAGTTAGATAATCAACTCATCTATCAATCTTATTCTGCTCACATCCGCCAGCAACATCAGAACAAAGGATCTCCAAAAGGGTAAGAGACTGAGTGTTTCATGTTTTTATCTCTAAATTCTTCGTTTCTTCTTCTTTTCAGTTCACCTTTCAATGACGATTCTCCAGCAGGAAGTCGTCAGATGTCGAAGGACTTTTTTGATCCTGTGAATGGCTTACCCACATCTAATGGTGGATTGGCAATTGTCACCACGAGCCATCGAAAGCTAAAGAAGGCTGCTGGGCAAGACAAGTTCTTTGATAAAGATCCGATCACTGTGAAACCTCACCGTCGGCTGAGAGCGCTTTCAGCAGAAAGGAAAACAGACGATTTCAATCATACTACGGATGTAAATACAGTGTGGGTTGGTATGAAACAATATAAGGCTGCCACTCATAAACTCCCCTTGAATCGAGCATTCAAGGTAAAGTTGCCATCCATACAACAAACTCCTATGGGATTTGGGGATAGCACGTCATCCAGTCCCGATTGTAGTCCACAAAGAGTTTAAATCAGTTAGATTTCTTGCATTTTCCCAAGTTGATAAATAAATTTGAGTATCAGGTGAAAATTCATTTATCAATATTTATGACATTTCGAAATTTCTCCTAAAAACGGTTGGATATGTTCGAAAATCGGTATCGAACAATTTCTCGGTAAACGATTTAGTCGGTGAATTGTTAATAACAGACAGTTCTCAAACATCAATTCAACCTCTTCTGCCCTCAGCTGCTCCTTTGAGACACAAGCAGAGAGAGAAAAGATTTTGCACAGAGAGAGAGAGAGAAAGAAAGATTCTGCGGCAACTTCACAACAGCGCAGAGAGAGAATTCAATGATGCTTTCTCATTCTCTGAGAGTGAATCGATTCAAGATTCTGCAACCTCTAAAGATACGCTTCGCAAGATCTTTCAAGCGCCAAAAGAGTTCACAAAAGCTGAATGAATCAAAATTTAATTGCACTTCATAAGAAAAAAATCTTTCTTCATTTATGCAATCAATCACAATGCTTTCTTCTTGCAAGTTTTTCGCTCTTGTGGTAATTTTCCTCGCGACCGGAGGTAAGAGCCCACATAGATTCAAAAGTAAATGATCGTTATGATTTGCATAGTCGTCGTTAAAGCTGCTGGACTGAGTCTTTCCTCAGGTTTGGTGGCTCATTATCCGATGGACGGAGACTTGAACGATGTTAGCGGCAACGCTCGTAATGGAATAGTTCAAGGCAATGTGTCCTTTGTGCAAAGCCTGTTTACGGAAGCCATTCAATTCAATAGCGCGGAGCAGAATGTTGGGCTTATTTATATTCCTCCTTCAGAGGCTTTCTCCTTTGAAAGGAACATGACCTTGAGCTTTTGGATACTTCGAAAGGGTGATGGTTATGTGTTTGATAAATCATCGAAGTTTGGTGACTGGGCCGTTGACTCACATTCTTTATTTTATTATAGGAACAGATTGGATAATACTCTTATTTCTCCTTCAGAGGGTGGTGCGATCCCCAGAAATGTTTGGACTCATGTCTCCATAGTGAAGTCACACGATCTCCTGTTTTATATTAATGGAAGGTTGTTAGGCTCTGCGTCGTTGTCTGAAGCAAGCATTCAAATGAATCCATCTTCTTATTTGTTGATTGGTTGTTCAAACGAAGCACCTGATACAGCAACCGTTCCTACTTTAGACAGTATTGGTCATTGTATGTATGGAGCATTGGATGAAGTGTACGTTTACAATCGTACCCTGTCAGCAACTGAAATATCTCTGTTATATTCTCTTGTTCCCACAGCGAACCCAACAGCTGTTCCAACGATTAAGCCGACGTTTGTGCCAACATTTATTCCAACTGAAAGCCCATCTTCTGTTCCATCCTCTGTTCCCTCCACTTTTCCGACCGCCATTCCGAGCGAAACTCCGACATCAAGCCCGACACAGACTCCAACAATTGTTCCAACAGCAGAACCAACTGTTTCTCCTTCAAATGCTCCAACAACCTTTCCAACATCTAAACCCACTTTCGAGCCAACAACGGAACCAACTGCAGTTCCATCAGAAGATCCTACCGTCACTCCTACAGCTTTACCCACTGAAATCCCAACTAATGTTCCCACGTTAGAGCCCAGTGCTGACCCTTCCTCTTTTCCATCTGTTGCACCGACATTCAGTCCGACGATTGTTCCTACAGTTGAACCCTCTGAACTTCCAACAGAATCTCCAACCAATGTTCCCTCTGCTGAACCGTCAAATCTTCCGACTGCAATCCCAACAACTTCTCCTACATTGGAACCTTCAGCTGCCAATCCAACGGTGAATCCAACGAATTCCCCAACGGAGTCACCTACCGTTATTCCAACGAATCCTCCCTCGTTTTTTCCGACAGCTGAACCGTCAGAAACGCCAACCGCTTCGCCAACCAATCCCCCAACAGAGACCCCCACTGCAATTCCTACCATCATCCCATCATGTGATCCGACTAAAACACCAACCTTTGCCCCCACCGCAACTCCAACAACATCAAATCCTACAGCAAACCCGACTTTCAAACCCACTGCAATGCCTACCTTTGTACCTACTGCAGTTCCGAGTACAAAGACCCCAACTGCCGTTCCAACCTTGGCGCCTACTCCTCTTCGATTGGATAGCGGCCTGATTGCGCATTATTCCTTCGATGGAAACATGGAAGATAGCAGCGGCAACGAATATCATGGAGTTCTCCTCGGCAATGTTTCTTATATTCCTAGTCCCAGTGGATATGGCATTCATTTCTCTAATATCAATGGTCAAGATGGTCTTGTTTATATCAATGAAACGGTCGCTTTCTCGTTCGATGAATCAATGACTATCGCTTTCTGGTTGTTGCGTGTCGGGGATGGTATGGTGTTTGACAAATCATCAAACTTTGGAGATTGGGCAGTGGATTCTCATGTCGAGTACTATTATAGTGATCGTCGCAGCCGGGTTATCGGTCCTCAACAAGAGGCAGCTGTGCCACGAAATACTTGGACTCATGTAGGGATTGTGAAATCAGCGAACACTATTAAGTACTACGTTAATGGGAAGAAGACCGCAGTTTATCCAATCGTTGCGAATGGTATGGATCCAATAATGTCGACTCAACCAGCATCATACCTGTTATTTGGTGGACTAAACACCGAATAAACATTAGGACAGAAACCATCTATTGAGACAGCAATCTTTGGATTTGAAGGTGGTTTAGATGAAGTTTATATTTATAATCGGTCGCTCACAGGACCTGAGGTTGCAGCTTTATCCACAACAATCCCAACTCAAAGTCCAACAATAGCTCCTTCCTCTCCCACCATGAGTCCTACTGTGAACTTGCTTAACTTATATACCAACCGTCTTTACGTCTTGGCAGGTCAAGAAAACTACTGTGGATATGGAACTGATGGAGTTTTAGCATCGAGTACTAATGGATATCGAATGGTTGGATTCTGGAAGGATTCTATTGGTAATATATACATCACAGAAGCTCCTGATCTACCTTGGACTTCTTGGTCTAGAGTCCGGAAGATTGCAGCTGGTACGAATACCTTGAAAACATTATTCTTTGGAAATCGACTTCTAGCAATCTGGGGAGATGAGAAGTATCTCTACTTCTCAGACGAGGGTACAAATATCATATATAAGATGGATTTACAAACGACAACAAATGTAATTGCAATTGCTAAAGGGAATGGTTTTAATGCTTATCCTGCAACTGGTGTGAATTCATTAACTATAAAGACCACAGCCAATGGATTATGGACAAACCCTATTAGTGGTGTGTTTGTGGCAGATTCTTTAAATGGAATGATTTTTACAATTAAGAATAATATTGTTACTGTTATCGCTGGTGGAGGGAGTATTGCCTGTTGTCGCGTAGCTTCTACGAACCCTCTATCTCTCAACCTCGCAGTCAGGGCGATGGCTCCTGGAGTATTTAGAAGTGGAGTGAATGCGAAAGGAGAACCTATCGATCGTAGTCTGATTTACTTTGCTCAACCAGGTTCAATCTCTGTCATCGATATGACAAATGGTAACATGAGTGTCGTTGCTGGACAATATCCTCGAATTCCTACAACAATAGACAACGCTGTTTTAGGAACACCAGCACTTCAGACAGGCTTTGGAAACATTAATTCACTGACAAGAGATGAAGCAGGTAATCTCTACTTCACAGATATGACACATGTTCTCGGTATCCCTGCTGCAACAGGATTAGTTCAACGTCTAACCAGTGGAAAGGGATGGGTTGGTATTTACCTCGATACAAAGCGACAACACTTACTCCTTGGTGGTGGAAATTGTGCTGCCTATGTGTTTTGTGGGGATTTAACCAATCCTTACGGTTCTGTTGGTTCACCTGCTCCTTCTCTCGCTCCAACAACTGCTCCAACAGAGTCTTTAGCCGAGTCTTATTACTACTCCCCTCCAACAGCACCTTTACCTGTCTTATCACCGTTAAGAACCAATTATGTTCAACGTTATGCTGGGATTCCTTTCTATCCTGGAGGATATTGGGTCGACACAACTGGTAATTTATATGCAACAACCAGCGTTGGACAGATTTATAAAGTTGATGCAGTGACGAAACAAATGACAATCTTTGCTGGGATAGCTAACTCTCAAGGAAATATTGATACCCTTGGTCAAGGATTACCTGCAACAAGTGTGAAGTTAGGATCATTAGCAGCAATCTGGGGAGATGAGAATTATTTATACTTTGGTGATTTAACAACAAATACCGTCAGGACAATCTCTTGGACAACTGGTTTACTCGGTACGATTGTTGGTGGTGCTGTATCACAAATAACTGCTGCAAATGGAGTTCCTGCGGCTAATATACGAGTACAGGCGAAAGGCTTATGGTCCAATGCAATTAGTGGATTGTTTGTTGCGGATAGTAATGCAAATGCGATATATTCTGTAAAGAATGGTATCGTTCATGTCATCGCTGGTATGGGTTCCATTGCTTGCTGTCGTACTTTCTCCTCTAATCCTACGTCATTAAAGTTAAATCTTCGTTCGTTATTTGGTGTTTTCCGATCAAGCAATAATGGTTTAACTGATCAAAGTTTAATATACTTTGCACAACCTAATTCTATCTCAATGATTGATTTATCAACGAATAATATGACTGCCATTGCTGGATATTATCCTAATTCTGTCTATTTCAATCCAAGAAGTGCTGGTAAACCACCTTTACAGTCAGGTTTTATGGATATTGGATCGATCACAGGAGATAATGAAGGGAATATCTACTTTACTGAAAATAAACAATTGTTAGCTCTCAATGCTGAGACAGGATTAATACAGATACTCCAGTTTGGATTTGGATTCACACCTCCTGTCTTCCTTGATCAAGTCAATCAAAACCTTTATTATGACTCAGTCACTCTGATGACAGCGAATTCTGCTTATGCTAGTACTCGAAGAAGATTGACTTTGACTTCTGATGAGGAGATGAAGGAGGAAGAGAAGGAAAAGAGAGAGATGAAGCAAGAAATTCCATTAAATAATGTTGCGAAAGAAAAGACTTCATTACGACGAATGATGATGTAAGGAATGTTAAAAACAAATTCTATTAATATATCATATATCATATAAGATATAAGATATGTGAGGTGTTTTGTTTTGTTTGTTTGTTTGTTTTTTGTATTGTGATTTCTTTTGTTTTCCTTTCTTTCCATCAGAATCGCAATAACAATCACAAATAACAAGAATAATAATAATAATGCAGAGAATAAGATGAATACTTGTAGGAATACGTCTAGTAAAGGAGAGATATTGATTCATTTGTTTGTTTTTTTTGGTTATATATCTTAAATGAAATATCCAAATA
>VFQN01004434.1_pt1 | contig 18520 bp, 22 predicted proteins | sample 3512371 | NCBI WGS metagenome assembly VFQN01 (sample SAMN10412370, study PRJNA504923) | tailings metagenome | isolation source: Replicate 2 from Balatoc abandoned mine | place: Philippines: Itogon, Benguet | collected 2017-08-28 | reverse complement strand
CTGCGGCCACCACCACAGCGGCCACATCGGCATCCTGGGCGTCGACAAGGACGGCAGCGAGTGGTACCAGCTGACGCTCGGCGGTGCCGATGGCTCGACGCTGTCCGGCGCGTCGGTGCCGGGCAAGGTGATCGGCCCGTCGTTCGCCGCCGACGAGGTGGCCGACGCGATCGAGGCCGTGCTCCAGACCTACAAGGCGCACCGCACCGGCGGCGAACGCTTCATCGACACCGTGCGCCGCATCGGCATCGAGCCCTTCAAGGGCCCGGCCAACGCGGTGCGCCGCGCCACGGCGCTGGCCGCCTGAGTGGAAGGAGCACCCCATGCGATTCATCGACACCCACAAGGACCGCTGGCACGCCCTCGGCGGCGAGGACGGCCCGCCGGTCAGCATCAACCCCGACGCCTACCTGCTGCTGGACGGCAACCAGTGGCACGCGGTGCGCGCCCACTGGCCGGAAGGCCTGCCGGTCGGGCTGAAGCTTGCCAACGACGAGGACGTGGAAGACTTCGCCGCCGACCTGCCGCGCTTCGGCCTGGTGGTGCTGCACTTCCCCAAGTGGGTGGACGGCCGAGCCTACAGCCAGGCCCGGCTGCTGCGCTCGCGCTACCGCTTCGCCGGCGAGGTGCGCGCCACCGGCGAGGTGCTGGTCGACATGCTGCCGCTGCTCTCGCGCACCGGCTTCGATGCGGCCGTGCTGCGCCACGATCAGTCGATCGAGGCGGCCGAGCGCGCGCTGGCCTTCTTCCCGGCGCACTACCAGGGCGACACCGCCGACAACCGGCCGCTGTTCGCCCGGCCCGGAGCCGCGCAGGCGGCGGTGGCCCGAGCCGACGAGTTTCTCAACGCGGGCGCGGCGATATGAGCGCCATTGCGCTGTACGCGCACGCGAGCACCGGCTTCGACGAGCGCGTGGCCCATGCCGTGGCGGTGCTGCAGAGCGCCGCCAGCGAGCACGCCGGCCGCATCGTGCAGGCCACCAGCCTCGGCGCCGAGGACATGGTGATCACCGACCTGGTCGCGCGCCATGGGCTGCCGGTCGCGGTGGCCACGCTGGAAACCGGCCAGCTGCACGCGCAGACGGTGGCGCTGATCCCGCGCATCGAACGGCGCTACGGCCTGGCGGTGGAGGTGTTCAAGCCGGCGCAGGAGTCGGTGATCCAGTTCGTCCAGTCGCATGGCGACCGGGCCATGTACGAAAGCATCGCGCTGCGCAAGCAGTGCTGCGCCATCCGCAAGCTCGAGCCGCTCTCGCGCATGCTCGCCGGCGCCAGCGCCTGGGTGACCGGGCTGCGCCGCGAGCAGTCGGACACGCGCGCGGTGGTGCCGTTCAGCGAGCCGGACGACAAGGGCCGCATCAAGTTCAACCCGCTGGCCGACTGGAGCTGGGCCGACGTGTGGCACTACATCGCCACGCACGACGTTCCGTACAACCCGCTGCACGACGAGTTCATGCCCAGCATCGGCTGCGCGCCCTGCACGCGCGCCATCGCGGTGGGCGAGCCCTTCCGCGCCGGCCGCTGGTGGTGGGAAGACGAGAAGGCCAAGGAATGCGGCCTGCACGTGAAGGACGCCCCGGCCGCCGAGGTGTCGATGATTGGAGCCCCGCGATGAATGCGCCCCTGTCCGTCGAGCAACTGCTGCCCGACCTCGACCACACCCACCTCGACTGGCTGGAAGAGGAAGCCATCTTCATCCTGCGCGAGACCGCCGCCGCCTTCGAGCGCCCGGCGCTGCTGTTCTCCGGCGGCAAGGACTCCTGCGTGGTGCTGCGCCTGGCCGAGAAGGCCTTCAAGAGCCGCCAGGCCGACGGCAGCTACAAGGGCCGCCTGCCCTTCCCGCTGCTGCACGTGGACACCGGCCACAACTTCCCTGAAGTGATCGAGTTCCGCGACCGCCGGGTGGCCGAGATGGGCGAGCGCCTGGTCGTCGGCCACCTGGAAAATTCGATGAAGCGCGGCACGGTGCGCCTGTCGCACCCGCTCGAATCGCGCAACGGCCACCAGACGGTGACGCTGCTCGAGGCCATCGAGGAGCACCGCTTCGACGTGCTGCTCGGCGGTGCGCGCCGCGACGAGGAGAAGGCGCGCGCCAAGGAGCGCATCTTCAGCCACCGCGACAGCTTCGGCCAGTGGCAGCCCAAGGAACAGCGCCCCGAGCTGTGGACGCTGTTCAACACGCGCATCCGCCCCGGCGAGCACATGCGCGCCTTCCCGATCAGCAACTGGACCGAGCTCGACGTGTGGCTGTATATCGCCCGAGAGAACATCCCGCTGCCGAACCTGTACTACGCGCACGACCGCCAGGTGATCCGCCGCAAGGGCCTGCTGGTGCCGCTGACCGAGGTGACGCCGCCGGAAGCCGGCGAGACGGTGGAGACCGCGCAGGTGCGCTTTCGCACCGTCGGTGACATGACCTGCACCTGCCCAGTGGAAAGCGATGCCGCAACCGCCACCGAGATCGTCGCCGAGACGCTGCAGGTGACCGTCAGCGAACGCGGCGCCACGCGCATGGACGACCGCACGTCGGACGCCTCGATGGAGCGCCGCAAGAAGGAAGGGTATTTCTGATGACTGCCTCGATCGCTCCCAAGGATCACCGCGCCCTGCGCTTCCTCACCGCCGGCAGCGTCGACGACGGCAAGAGCACGCTGATCGGCCGGCTGCTGTACGACAGCCGCGCGATCCTCGCCGACCAGCTCGACACGCTGGAGAAGAAGGCCGCGGGTGCGCCGATCGACCTGTCGCTGCTGACCGACGGCCTGGAGGCCGAGCGCGAGCAGGGCATCACCATCGACGTGGCCTATCGCTACTTCGCCACCAAGGCGCGCAAGTTCATCATCGCCGACGCGCCGGGCCACGAGCAGTACACGCGCAACATGGTCACCGCCGCGGCCGGCAGCGATGCCGCCGTGGTGCTGGTGGACATCACCAAGCTCGACACCTCGGTGCGACCGGTGTCGCTGCTGCCGCAGACGCGCCGCCATGCGTTGCTGGCGCACCTGCTGCGCGTGCCGAGCATCGTGTTCGCGGTCAACAAGCTCGATGCCGTCGGCCACCCCGGTCGCGCCTTTGCCGCGGTGCGCGATGCGCTGCTCGGCTTCGCCGAAGCCGCCGGCATCCGTGCCGCCGCCATCGTGCCGGTGTCGGCGCTGCGCGGCGACAACGTCACCCAGCCGCTCGCGTCGGACTGGTACGACGGCCCCTCGCTGCTGCAGGTGCTGGAGAGCCTGCCGGCCGCGCAGGAACGCAAGGACGGCGATCTGCTCGTGCCGGTGCAGTACGTGGCCCGCGAGGGCGAGGGCACCGGCAATCAGCCGCGCACGCTGTGGGGCCGCGTGGCCCATGGCCGCGTCAAGGCCGGCGATGCGGTGCAGCTGTTCCCGAGCGGCGAGACGGCCACGGTGGCCGAGGTGCGCCTGGCCGGTGCGGTGGCGGACGAGGTGGTGGCGGGCCAGTCGGCCGGCATCGTGCTCGACCGCCAGCTCGACGTCTCGCGCGGCGACTGGATCGCCACGCCGCAGACCGTGCAGGCCTCGCAGCGTTTCAACGCCACCCTGGCGTGGCTGGACACCGAGCCGGCCGTGGTCGGCCGCAAGTACTGGGTGCGCCACGGCAACCGCTGGGTGCAGGCGCGCATCAGCGCGATCGACCACCGCCTGGACATCCACACGCTCGAAGAGACCGATGCCCACGAACTGGCCGTCAACGACATCGGCCACGTGACGGTGGAAGTCCAGCAGCCCCTGCCGGTGGAGAGCTACGAGACCAACCGCGTCGGCGGCGCGCTGATCGTCGTCGACCCGGCGAGCCACCGCACCAGCGGCGCGCTGCTGGTGCGTGCGGCGGCCTGACCATGGGGCGTGTGGTCTTCATCGGCGCCGGCCCCGGCGCAGCCGACCTGATCACGCTGCGCGGTGCGCGGCTGCTCGCGCAGGCCGAGGTGGTGCTGTTCGATGCGCTGACCGATCCGGCCCTGCGTGAACTGGCGCCGGGGGCGAACTGGGTGCACGTGGGCAAGCGCGGCTTCGCCGACAGCACCGGCCAGACGACCATCAATGCGCTGCTGGTACGTCATGCCCGCGAGTCGGCGCGGGTGGTGCGCCTGAAGGGTGGCGACCCGAGCGTCTTCGGCCGGCTCGAAGAAGAACTCCAGGCGCTGGCCGAGGCCGGCATCGACAGCGAGGTGGTGCCCGGCGTGACCGCCGCGCTGGCGGCCGCCGCGGAAACGAAGCGGCCGCTGACCCGCCGCGGCGCCGGCCGCAGCGTGGCGCTGACCACCGCGATGACGCGCGAAGGCGCGCTGCGTGCCGGCCACAGCGCCGACACCGAGGTGTTCTACATGGCCGGCAAGCAGCTCGGCGCGCTGGCGCGCCGGCTGCGCGAGGCCGGATGGCCGGCCGATGCGCCGGTCAGCGTGGTCTCGCGCGCCGGCTGGCCGGACGCGTTGGCCAGCGCGCACAGTGTGGCCACGCTCGGCCGCGCCACCGTGCTGCACGCCGGGCGACCGACCGTGGTCACCGTGGGCGCGGGTGCCGCGGAGCTGGCCGGGGTGTCGCGCGGACGCACGGAAACCCCGCTGCTTGAGGCCGGTCAAGAACCAGCGGAAACCCTGAGCGCCTAAAATCACGGGTCACCCCGGCATCCGGCCGCATTCCCACCCGCCAAGAGTCGAATTTCCATGACCCACGTCGTCCTCGAATCCTGCATCCGCTGCAAGTACACCGACTGCGTCGACGTGTGTCCGGTCGACTGCTTCCGCGAGGGGCAGAACTTCCTCACCATCGATCCCGACGAGTGCATCGACTGCGCCGTCTGCATTCCCGAGTGCCCGGTGAACGCCATCGTCCCGGAGGAGGACGTGCCCGGCAACCAGCAGCACATGATCAAGCTGAACGCCGAGCTGGCCAAGAAGTGGCCCAGCATCACCAAGCGCAAGGCCCCGCTGCCCGATGCCGAGGAGTGGAAAGACCGCACGGGCAAGCTCGACCAGCTGATCAAGTAAACCCAACGCGGCTCACGTCGCCGCACAGACCATGGAACCGAAGTTGAACGACGAAGTGGCTCGCACCGCCGGTGCTCACGAAGGCCCGATCGAGACCGATGCGGTGATCGTCGGGGCCGGCCCGGTGGGCCTGTTCCAGGTCTTCGAGCTCGGCCTGCTCGAAATCAAGGCGCACATCATCGACTCGCTGCCCTACCCGGGCGGTCAGTGCATCGAGCTCTATCCCGACAAGCCGATCTACGACATTCCGGCCGTGCCGGTGTGCACGGGCAAGGAGCTCACCGACAACCTGCTCAAGCAGATCGAGCCCTTCGGCGCCACGCACCACTACGGCCAGGAAGTGACGGTGGTGCAGAAGCAGGACGATGGCCGCTTCTACGTCGAGACCAGCAAGGGTACGCGCTTCCTGTCGAAGACCATCTTCATCGCCGGCGGCGTGGGTTCGTTCCAGCCGCGCACGCTGAAGGTCGACGGCATCGAGGCCTACGACGACAAGCAGGTCTTCTACCGCGTGAAGAACCCGGCGCAGTTCGCCGGCAAGAACCTGGTGATCGTCGGCGGCGGCGATTCCGCGCTCGACTGGACGCTGAACTTCGTGCAGGACGGCCCGAACAAGGCCGAGAGCGTCATCCTCATCCACCGCCGCGACGGCTTCCGTGCTGCGCCGGCCAGCGTGGCGAAGATGCGCGAGCTGTGCGAGGCCTACGAGATGCAGTTCATCGTCGGCCAGATCACCGGCATCGAGGAACGCGACGGCCGCATGACCGGCGTGAAGGTCACCGGCGGCGACGGCGTGACGCGCGTGGTGCCGATGGACATGCTGCTGGTCTTCTTCGGCCTGAGCCCCAAGCTCGGCCCGATCGCCGAGTGGGGCCTGAACATCGAGCGCAAGCAGATCGTCGTCGACACCGAGAAGTTCGAGACCAGCACGCCGGGCATCTTCGCGGTCGGCGACGTCAACACCTACCCGGGCAAGAAGAAGCTCATCCTGTCGGGATTCCACGAGGCGGCGCTCGCCGCCTTCGCGGCCGCGCCCTACATCTTTCCCGAGAAGCGCATCCACCTGCAGTACACCACCACCAGCCCGAAGCTGCACAAGGTGCTGGGCGTGGAGACGCCGACCTTCGATTGAGGCCACCGCGCCGAACCGCCCGCAAGGCCCGCCCCCGGCGGGCCTTTGCTTTTGGCCGATAATCCGGCCCGCTGTGCAACCGCACGGCATCCGCTAGGGGTGTTGGCCGCTTCGACAGAGGCGGCCGACTGAGAGAGTCCCTTCGAACCTGATTGAGGTAATCCTCGCGCAGGGAAGCATGGCCGAAGCACCGCGTTCTGCGGCTATCCGGCCCGCCGACCTGCCATCGACCATTCAAGGACACACGATGGCACGCCTTCACCGCCACCACCGACCGCATCGCCAGCACACCGCCCGAACGCCGATCGCCGTCGCGATCGCGCTCGGCTTCACCGCGGTCCACGCGCAGACCGCCACCACCGAGACCCAGCTCGCCCCGGTCATCGTGCAGGGCCGCGCCACGCCGGTGGCCAGCGTCGCCGGCTGGGGCGACATGCCGCTCGCGCTCACGCCGATCCAGGCCACCGTCTTCGGCACCGAACAGGCGCGCGACCGCGGCGCGCAGCGCCTGTCGGACCTGACCGCGGTCGACGCGGCGATCAGCGATGCCTACAACACCGAGGGCTACTGGGACTACCTGACGGTGCGCGGCTTCGTCATCGACAACCGCTTCAACTACCGCCGCGACGGCCTGCCCATCAACGCCGAGACCTCGATCGCGCTGGACAACAAGGCGCAGGTCGAGGTGCTCAAGGGCACCAGCGGCATGCAGGCCGGCACCAGCGCGCCGGGCGGGCTGGTCAACTTCGTCGTCAAGCGGCCGACCGACGTGCCGCTGCACAGCGCCTCGCTGGAGTGGCGCGAATCGGCCACCGTGACCGGCGCGGTCGACCTGAGCCAGCGCTTCGGCGCGGGCGGCGCCTTCGGCGTGCGCGTCAACGCGGCGGCGGCCACGCTCGACCCCAAGGTCCGCGCTGCGACGGGCGAACGACACCTCTTCGCCGTGGCCGGCGACTGGCGCCTGAATCCCGATACCCTGATCGAGGCGGAGATCGAGCACAGCCGCCGCTCGCAGCCCAGCGTGCCGGGCTTCAGCCTGCTCGGCGACAGCGTGCCGGCGCCCGTCGATCCGCGCATCAACCTGAACAACCAGGCTTGGTCGCTGCCGGTGGTGCTGGAGGGCACGACGGCGTCCGTGCGCTGGCAGCAGAAGCTCGCCGACGGCTGGAAGTTCGTGGCCCATGCGGCGACGCAGCGGCTGAACAGCGACGACCGTATCGCCTTCCCGTTCGGCTGCTTCGACCCCGATCCGGCGCCGGACGGCACCTACTACGCCGACCGCTACTGCCCGAACGGCAACTTCGATCTCTACGACTTTCGCAGCGACAACGAGCGCCGCCGCACCGATGCGCTCGACCTCACGTTCAGCGGCACGCTGCGCGCCGGCACGCTCGAACACCAGCTCTCGGCCGGCGTGCTGCACAGCCGGGTGAAGAACCGCTTCGGGCTGCAGACCTTCGCTTACAGCGGCACCGGCAACGTCGACGGCAGCATCACCGACCTGCCGGCCAACCCGGCGCCGAACGACTTCAACACCGACCGCGACGAGCGCTCGACCGAGCTGAGCCTGCGCGACGCGATCCGCTTCGACGAGCGCAACACGCTGTGGCTCGGCGTTCGGCACACCCGGCTGCAGCGCGAGAGCGTGCGCAACGACCCCACGGATCCGCGCCCCACCGACTACACCCAGTCGTTCACCACGCCCTTCGTGGCCGCCAGCCACGCCTGGGCGCCGGGCCAGCTGGTCTATGCCAGCTGGGGCCGCGGTGTGGAGTCGGACGTCACGCCCAACCGGCCGCGCTACAGCAACGCCGGCGAGGCGTTCACGCAGACCAGTCGCCAGGTCGAGATCGGCGCACGCGGCACGACCGGACTCGTCGACTGGAACGCCGCGCTGTTCGAGATCCGCCGGCCGCGCCTGGGCGACTTCGGCCCTTGCGATGCCGACGACTCCTGCGTGCGCCGCCCCGACGGCGAACAGCACCACCGCGGCCTGGAGGCCGGCCTCGCGCTGCGCCTGGACGCCTGGACGCTGCGCGCCGGCGCACAGTGGCTGCGGGCGCGCGTGGAGGGCTCGGCCGACCCGGCGATCGACGGCCAGGAGCCGACCAACGTGCCGGCGCGCACGCTCAAGCTGCAGGCGGAACGCCGCCTGGCCGCGCTGCCCGGCCTGACGCTGCAGGGCGCGCTGGTGGCCGAGAGCCGTCGGCAGGCGCTGCCCGACAACAGCGCGCAGATCGGCGGCTGGAGCCGGGTCGACGTCGCCGCACGCTACGACACCCGCTGGGCCGGCACGGCGCTCACCTGGCGCGCTGGCGTCGACAACCTGGCCGACCGCCGCGCCTGGCGCGAGTCGCCCTACCAGTTCGGCCATGCGTACTTGTTCCCGCTCGCGCCGCGCACGCTGCGCGTGTCGCTCCAGGCCGACCTCTGACCGGCCGGAAAAGTTGGCTATAATGCGTGGCTCTGTTCCTCGATAGCTCAGTCGGTAGAGCGCCGGACTGTTAATCCGTAGGTCCCTGGTTCGAGCCCAGGTCGGGGAGCCAAAACGCAAGGCGAATCAAGGCCCTAGGTGCAAGCCTAGGGCCTTGTTCTTTGTGGCTCCGGGCAGTGGCCACGCGGCCGGGCCGCGCGCGGGAATCCCTGCATACTCGCTCCGATCCGCGCAGAGGGCCGTCATGTTGTTCCGCCAGTTGTTCGAGCCGCTGTCGAGTACCTACACCTACCTCCTGGGCTGCGAAGCCACGGGGCAGGCGCTGCTGATCGACCCGGTTGCGAACTGCGTCGATCGTGATCTGGCCGAAGTGCATGGCCTCGGTCTCACGCTGGCCTGGACGCTGGAGACGCACATCCATGCCGACCACATCACCGGCGCGCGCCAGCTTCGCGAGCGCACCGGCTGCCGCATCGCGGCGCCGGCGATCGATCGCCTGCCCTGCACGCACCTCGGCATCGAGGACGGCGTGGCGCTGGCTGTCGGCAGCCTGTCGCTGCTGCCGCTGCACACACCCGGCCACACCGACGGCCACTTTTCCTACGTGGCCGGCGACCGTGTCTTCACCGGCGATGCGCTGCTGATCGACGGCTGTGGCCGCACCGACTTCCAGAACGGCGACTCCGCCGCGCTCTACCGCAGCATCACCACCCGACTGTTCGCCCTGCCGGACGAGCAGCTCGTCTACCCGGGGCACGACTACCAGGGCCGGCGCGTCTCGTCCATCGGCCAGGAGAAGGCGCGCAATCCGCGCGTCGGGCAAGGCCGCAGCCAGGCCGAGTTCGAGGTGCTGATGGCGGCGCTGAACCTGCCCTATCCGAAGTTCATCGACTACGCGCTGCCCGGCAACCAGCAATGCGGCGTCTGCCCGGACGACCTGCCCGAGCAGCTGCAGGCCTACTGCCGCCGCATGGAAGACAGCGCGCAGGGCTGAGCGCCTCGCCCCCGGCTCAGCCGACGGTGGCTTCGTCGGTGCGGCTGTCGCCCTTGTTGTCCTTCCAGCTGATCGCGACCTTGTCGCCGGCCTTGGCGCCCTTGATCGTGAACTGCAGGAACGGGTTCTTCGCCACCGACGGACCCCACTGGGCCGTCATCACCGGCTTGCCGTTGTGGCTGGCGGTGACTTCCTGGATGAACCAGGCGGGGATCGTCTTGCCGGAAGCGTCCTTGCGCTGGCCGGTTTCCATCTCGTGGCTCATCAGCACGCGAACGGTGGTCTTGTCGCCTTGCGCCTGGGCGCGGATGCGCATCGGGTCTGCCATGTCGTTTCTCCTCGTGCTCAGCCCCCACACCCGCCCAAGGTCACCTTGATTTCCTTGGCCGCGTAGAGCACCTTGTTGTCGCCGGTGATCGCCACGGCGAACACGTTGGACGACTGGCCCATCTTCACGCGCGTGGAGATGTTGGCCTCGACCGCGTCGGTCACGTCGAACATCGCGGCGAGCATGTTGGGGTTCTTCTCCACCAGCAGCAGCAGGCGCTTGACGCCCGGCAGCGTGGTGGCCGCGCCGACCGGCACGACGGCGCCGTTCTCGGCGATGTCCGGGCCGGTGATGGTGACGTCCTTGCTCTCGGCCGGGCCGGAGGTGCCCAGTGCCTTCATCAGGTCGCCCATGTTCTTGGCCTCGAACGCGGCCTGCGACCAGGCGGCCTGCGCGGCCTGCGCGGCCTGCGGCAGCAGGCCCAGGCCGGCCAGCGCGGCGGCGACGGACGCGCTGCGCACCAGCAGTTCTCGACGATTGGTCATGGTCACGAGCCTCCTTGCGAACGCCATACGACGTGTGCGCATCCTGACGGCGGCATGCGCGAAACCCCATTACCCAAATGGGCTATCGAGGCCCACCCATCGCGGTAATAGACGGTGCCGGGCCTGCGCCGCGCTAATAGGCGCGAGTTGCTGCCCAGGAGACATGCATGAACTTCGACAAGGAATTCGACGCCTCGGGGCTGGCCTGCCCCTTGCCCATCGTCAAGACGAAGAAGTCGCTCGCCGACATGGCCAGCGGCCAGGTGCTGCGCGTGGTCGCCACCGACCCCGGCTCGGTGTGCGACATGGCGGCCTTCGCCGAGCAGACCGGCAATGCGCTGCTGCACTCCGGCAGCGAAGGCGGCAAGTACGTGTTCTTCCTGAAGAAGGCCTGAGCCGATGACCACCAAGAAGATGGCGATCATCGCCACCAAGGGCGCGCTGGACATGGCGTATCCGCCGCTGATCCTCGCCTCGACGGCGGCGGCGCTGGGCTGGGAGGTGCAGGTGTTCTTCACCTTCTACGGACTGCAGCTGCTGCGCAAGGACCTGAGCGGCATCGCCATCAGCCCGCTGGCCAACCCGGCGATGCCGATGCCGGTGCCCATGCCGGTGATCGTCTCGGTGCTGCCGGGCATGCAGGCCATGGCCACCTCGATGATGAAGGCCAAGATGAAGAAGAAGGGCGTGGCCTCGCTCACCGAACTGCGCGACCTGTGCAAGGAGGCCGACGTGAAGTTCATCGCCTGCCAGATGACGGTCGACCTGTTCGAGTTCAGCAAGGACGACTTCATCGACGGCATCGAATACGGCGGCGCGGCGACCTTCATGAAGTTCGCCGGCGAGACCGACGTCTGCCTGTTCATCTGAGCGCATCGTGAAGCGGCTTCTCGCGGCGTTCGCCGCCCTGCTGATCGCCCCCGCCTGCCTGGCCGTCGGGCCCTACCTGGCCGGCTCTCCGCAGCCCGCCGGCGAGCTGCCCGCGCTGATGGGGCAGCTGGAGGCGAAGCTGCGCAACGACGGCTTCACCGTCATCGGCCGGCACCTGCCGCGCGGCCTGCCGGACCACGGCAGCCTGATCGTCACCGACGCCGCGCTGACGCAAGCGGCGCGCACGGCCGGCGGCACGGCCATCCTGGCGGCACCGATCCGCGTCGGCGTGAAGCGCGACGGCAGCGTCTCGTACATGAACCCCGACTACTGGGGCCGCGCCTACCTGCGCGGCAGCTTCGGCGCCGCGGAGCCCGCGCTGCGCTCGGTGCGCACGCGGCTCGCGCATGCGCTGGGCGAGGGCCCGGCCTTCGGCGGCGACGTGCCCGAGGCCGACCTGCCGGGCTACCGCTACATGATCGGCATGGAGCGCATCGATTCGCAGCGCAACGAGCTGGCGAGCTTCGCCAGCTTCGACGAGGCGCTCAAGACGGTGCGCGCCAACCTGTCCCAGGGCCTGGGCGGTACCGCGCCGGTGTACGAGGTCGTGCTGCCGGAGGCGAAGCTGGCGGTGATCGGCGTGGCGATGAACGACCCCGAGCACGGCGAGGCCTGGTGGGCCGGGAAGATCGGGCCCGACCACGTGGCCGCCCTGCCCTACGAGATCTACATCGTCGACGGCAAGGTCTACGCGCTGTACGGTCGCTACCGCATCGCGCTGTCGTGGCCCGCGCTGGGCATGGGGCAATTCATGCGCATCGCGCGCGCGCCCGACGTCATCCACGACACCCTGGGCCGGCTCGCCGGTGCCGGGGCGCGCTGAGCACCGCCGCCCGGAGCAGCCGACGTGGACATGGCCGCCAACCCCGCCACCGTGGTCGTGTGGGGCGGCTTCGCCCTGGCTTTCGTCTTCGGCGCGGTCGCCAACAAGGCGAACTTCTGCACCATGGGCGCGGTGTCCGACGTGGTCAACATGGGCCACTGGGGGCGCATGCGCATGTGGCTGCTGGCCATCGCCGTGGCCATTCTCGGCGCCAATGCGCTGGCCCACGCCGGCCTGGCCGACATCGGCAAGAGCGTCTACCAGCGGCCCAGCCTGAACTGGCTGTCGCTGATCGTGGGCGGCACCGTGTTCGGCGTGGGCATGTCGCTGGCCGGCGGCTGCGCCAACAAGAACCTGATCCGCGTCGGCGGCGGCAGCCTGCGCTCGCTGGTGGTGCTGACCTTCCTGGCGATCTCCGGCTACATGACGCTCAAGGGCCTGTTCGGCCAGTGGCGCGCGGCGTGGCTGGACCCGGTGAACCTCGACCTCGCGCGATTCGGCTGGAAGGACCAGGGTCTGCCGTCCCTGCTGGCCGCCATCGGCGTCTCGCCGGCCGCCGCGCGCTGGGTGGCCGCGGGTGGGGTCGCGGCGCTGCTGCTGGCCTTCGTCTTCGCCGACCGGCGCTTCCGCGCCAACCCCACGCAGTGGCTGGCCGGCATCGCGATCGGCGCGCTGGTGGTGGGCGGCTGGTACGTCAGCGGGCACCTCGGCTTCGGCGAGAACCCCGACACGCTGGAGACCGGCTACTTCGCCACCAACACGCGCACCATCGAGTCGCTCAGCTTCGTGGCGCCGCTGTCCTACACCCTCGAGGTGCTGATGCTGTGGACCGACAAGTCGCTGCACCTGAGCTTCGGCATCGCCACCGCACTCGGCGTGATCCTCGGCTCGGCCGCCTGGGCGCTGGCCTCGCGCAGTTTTCGCTGGGAAGGCTTCGCCTCGCTGGCCGACCTGCGCAACCAGCTCGTCGGCGCGGTGCTGATGGGCTTCGGCGGTGTCACCGCGATGGGCTGCACGGTGGGCCAGGGACTCTCGGGCGTCTCGACGCTGGCCATCGGCTCCTTCATCGCGCTGGGCTCGATCGTCGCCGGTGCGGCCGCGACGCTGAAGTACATCACCTGGCGCGCCGAGCAGGAGGCCTAGGAGAACGCCATGACGAAACTGGTACCGTGCCTGCTGCTCATCCTGTCGACGTTCCCTGCCGCCGCGCAGGAGCCCTGGGTGGCGGAGGCACGGCGGGTCGCCACCTCGGTGCCGCCGAAGCTGCTGTCCGTGCTCACCGCCGAGATCGAGCGCAGTGGCCCGGCCGGGGCGATCGGCGTGTGCCGCGAGGAAGCGCCGAAGCTCGCCCGCGCCGCCTCGCAGGAGACCGGCTGGAGCGTGCGCCGTGTCTCGCTGCGCGAGCGCAACCCGAAGGCGGTGCCCGACGACTGGGAGCGCGCCGCGCTGGAAGACTTCGACCGCCGCGCCGCCGCCGGCGAGAAGCCCGCCACGCTGGAACGTGCCGAGGTGGTGCAACAGCAAGGCCAACCGGTGATGCGCTACATGCGCGCGCTGCCGGTGGTCGAGCTGTGCGCCAACTGCCATGGCACGCGCGAGCGCATCAGCCCGGCGGTGAAGGAACGCCTGGCCGCGCTCTATCCGTTCGACAAGGCCACGGGCTATTCGATCGGCCAGATCCGCGGCGCGATGACGATCAGCAAGCCGCTGCGCTAAGCCGCGGCGCCGCACGCCTGTGGCGCCTCACGGCCCGCACACCGCCTGCGGCGACGAGAGCAGCGCGCTGATGTGCCGCTGCGCGGCGGTTCCGTGCTCGAGGTGCAACCCGAGCACCTGGGCGGCCAGGTCGTCGAAGTGGCAGGCGCCGGCCTCGCAGGCCTGCTGCAGCGCGGCGCCACCATCGCCCTCGCACCAGGCACGGTAGGCCCCGGCCAGGCCGGGGAAGAGTTGCTTGCGCAGGCCGTCGTAGCCGGCGAACCAGAAGTGCAGCGACACCTCGTCGCCACGCTCGACCAGCGCCGGCAGCGTGGTGCCCAGGTCGGCCAGGTGGTCGCGCACGGCGCGCAGCAGCAGCACGCTGCGGCGGTCGTCCAGCGCGAGGCGGATCTCGCCCCAGGCCGGGCCGAGGTGCCGGCCGGCGCGGTGCTCGCCGATCTCGTGCAGGATCAGCGTCTCGGACTGCTCGTCGATCAGGCGCGGCAGGCCGGCCATGAAGTCGCGCTCCAGGCCGTAGGCGCGCGCTACCGCCTTGAAGGGCCCGTCGGCGCGCTTCAGGCCGAAGACCTCGAACTTCTCCCACAGCCAGCGCGCCATCGACTCCCGGCGCAGCACGACGGTGTCGCCGGCGAGCGCCGCCGGCGGTGCGAAGAGGCCGCGCGCCCACTCGCGACCGCACACCTGCACGACCAGGCCTTCGGCCGCGATGGCGCGCTGCTCGATCAGCTCGGCCAGGAAGAAGGCGGGCCGCTGCGCCGACTCCCATCCAGCGCCGTAGACGAGCCCCTGCAGCTGCAGCGTTGCGTTCACCGTCCCGACGTCGAAGGCACCCGGCTCGCCGCCATCGCCCAGCGGCAGCGCCACGAACTCGCGCGCCTCCAGATCGGCCCACAGCGCCTCGCGCCGCGCGATCCAGGCGCCGATCTCGCTGCGCACCAGCGGCGCATCCAGCGGCAGGCCGCGCTCCCAGCGGTGGAACTCGCGCATCTGCAGCAGGAAGGTGCACAGGCTCAGGTCCTGCGCATGGCGGGCATCGGCGATGTGGCAGTTGGTCTGCACCGCTTCGCGCAGCGCGGCCGCCGGGCGGATCACGGCGCCGGCCCGCGGTAGCGACGGCGCGGCTGCCAGGCGGCCATCGCCATCACCATCGGCTGCCAGGGCAGGTCCATCAGGCTGCCGTGGCGCTCGTGCGCAAGCGCCACCATCGCGTGCACGTCGGCCTGCGGCGCCTGAAGCTGCTCGCGCAGCGCCGTCAGGCCGCCGCACTGCAGCCGCAGCGCCTTGGCATGCACCAGCGGCGCCGGCGGCCGCGGCAGGCGCAGCGCGAAGCCGGCGCGCTCGCGCATCAGCGCCACCAGCGTGCCGCAGTTGACCTGCGCGACGGGCGAGGTGCAGACGAGCGCATCGGCCTCGCCGACCGACTGGCGCTGCGCCAGTCCGCAGTGCGCGGCGTGCGCGAGCAGCGCCTTGGTGAAGACGCAGGCCGAGGCGCCGTGGCAGCACGACGGCGAGCTCGGGGCGGCCTCGTCCATGGGCTTGTCGCTCAATCGTCGCCGGCCGGCCCGGCCTCGCGGACCTGGCCGAGCAGGTCTTCGGCCTGCAGCTCGTTCTCGGCGAACATCACCTTGACCTTGCCGGCCGCCGCGCCCGGCGCATCGGTGGCGCGCAGCGCCTTGGCCCGGGCCGAGGCTTCGGCGAAGCGCTCGTGCTGCTCGATCTTCTGCAGGACGCCGAGCGCCTGGATGCGGTAGATGTAGTAGGGCATGCCGTCCTCAGAGATAGCTCTTGGAGGCGCGCCGCCGGCCGGGGCGCGACTTCTGGATGACCACGCCGCGCACCGCGGCCAGATCGGGCAGCGACCGCGGGGCGAACGCCGGGTTGAGCGCGTGCAGGCTCCAGCCCTCGCCCTCGCGGCGCAGCTGGCGGAACAGCCACTCGCCGTCGAGCTGGGCGAGCACGAAGCTGCCGTCGCGCAGCGCGCCGTCGGGCTCGATGACGATGATCTCGCCTTCGTCGAACTCGGGTGCCATGCTCTGCCCGAGCACCTGCAAGGCAAACACCTCCGCGCCGCTGCACTCGCTCATGACAGCCCCTCGCCCGCCCTCGCGGTCGGCCGATCCCCCGCGGGGATGCGTGCCGGCTTGGGAGCGGCCCGGCGCTCGGCCCGCCTCATTCCACCACCTCCGTGTGGATCTGCCCGGCCGGCACGCCGCCCGCGCGCAGCTCGTCGTAGAGCGTCTGCACGAACACCGGCGGCCCGGCGAGGTAGAAGTCGCAGGCGATGTCGAACAGGTCGGCGCGCATCGCCTGCGCCATCTGGCAGGCGCCGGCGGCCACGTCGCTGTGATAGGCCAGCTGGTGCTCGAAGCTGTCGAGCGCGGCCGACCAGGCGCGGCACTGGTTGGCCATGAAATGCCCGTCGGGCCGCGTGGCCAGCCAGAACAGCGACAGCGAGGGCGCCTCGTCGCGCGCCAGCGCATGCTCGATCAGGCTCTTCACCGGCGCGAAGCCGAGGTCGCAGGCGGCGAAGACGAGCGGCCGGTCGCCGCTTTCCAGCACGAAGTCGCCCTGCGGGCCCCACAGGTCGACGGCCGCGCCGGTCTGCAGGGCGCCGGCGAAGACCTGGCGCGCGAAGCCGTCCGTCTCGTCACGGCCGACGATGAAGTGCAGGTTGCGGTCGTCGCAGGGGCAGCTGGCCACCGGCAGCGTGCGGTGCACGTCGTCGCCGCCCTCGCGGCCGCCGAGGCCCAGCGTGACCGACTGCCCGGCGAGGAAGCGCAGCCGGTGGCTGCGCGGCGTCTGCAGGTGCAGCAAGCGTGTGTCCGGCCCCAGCTCGCGCACCTGGCGCAGCGTGGTGACGATCTGCTGCGGCGGGATGTCCTGCGGGCCGCCGGCCTCCAGCGTTTCGAGGGTGAGTTCGCTGCTGGCCGCCGTGTGAGCGCACAGCAAGGTGTAGCCCTGCGCCTTCTCGGCCTCGGACAGCGGGTAGTCGGCTTGCTGAACGCGCGCCACCTCGCCGTCGATCACGCGCACCTTGCACATGCCGCAGGTGCCGTTGCCGCAGCCGTAGTTGAGCTTGAGGCCGGCGCGCAGCCCGGCCTGCAGCAGCGTGTCGTGGCCTTCCACGGCGAACTGGTGGCCGCTGGGGCGCACCGTGACCTGCGCGCACATCACCTTGAGCATGTCGTCCATCACGTCCAGGCTGTCGACGGATTCGGTAGCCAGCACGCGCGCCAGGCCCGTCGTCGCCTGGCTCGCGAGGCGCCGCAGACCCTCGTCGCCCGGTGCGGCCTCGGATTGCGCCCGCGCCGCGTCGCGCAGCTCCAGCACCAGCGCGTGGTAGCGCTGCAGGTGGCGGCGCAGGTCGGCCAGTTCCTGGCTCTGGTGGAACAGGCGCTGCGCCAGCACCTCCTGGCTGGGCAGCAGTCGCTCGCGCACGCGCCGCCCGAAAGCCTGCTCTTTGATCAGCGCCACCTGATCGCGGGCGCCGCCTTCGGGTTCCAGCTGCGCCTGCGGATACAGGCGCAGCAGCGCCTCGGTGGACACCAGCCCGTCGCTGATCGGCAGCTCGCCGTTGCGCACCCGCTGCTGCAGCACGCCGCGCGATACGCCCACCAGGTGGGCGGCACGCCAGACGGTCAGCCATTGCGACATGGTGCGGCAGCCTTCAGCGGACCCGGTCGAGGAAACGGGCCCGATAGAGCAGTCGCGGCGAGACCGGATCGTCCACGAAGGCCTCGCGGTCGTGCAGCACGTTGTTGCACACCAGGCCCATGCCGGCCTCCAGCCGCCCTTGCAGCACGAAGGGCGAGGTGGCGAGTACGCCGCGCAGCGCGGCCACGGCGGCCTGCGTGGCCGCATCGTCCTGCCAGGCGATGCTGCGCGTGCGGGCGGTGTAGCGCATGTGCAGGTGGCCGTCGCCGTCGACGCTGAAGACCGGGCCCGTCTCCGCCGGGCGCGCGATGCCGTCGTCGTCGGTGCGCTCGGGGATGGTCATCGCGCCCGGCGCCGACAGCGCCTGCACGTGCGCCGGGTCGAGGTCGCGCAGCGCGATGTAGGCCAGTTCGTGGTCGAGCAGCCGGTTGGCGCCACCGCCCGCCGCCGGCCGCACGCAGTGCAGGATCATCCCGCGGATGCGCCGCTGCGCCGGGTGGTAGTAGCCATCGGTATGCCACTGGATCGGCCGGTCGGTGTAGGGAATGAACGCCGCCGCCGGGCCGGTGCCAGCGCGCACGGTGATCGGCGAGATGCCGTCCTCGTCGGCCAGCCAGTTGGCATCCAGCCGCTCCAGACCGAGCTGACGGCCGAGCGCGCGCGGCAGTGCCGGATCCGCAGCACCCGGGGCCGTGCGGTAGATCGCCATGTTGAAGCGTGCGCAGCGCTCGCGCAGCCCCTGACGTTCGCCCGCCGTCAGCGCGAAGGGATCGCGCACCTCGACCACCAGCGCGTCGAGCGCGCGCGGCGCGTCGGCGAGCTTGGACTCGCGCCACTCGCGGTAGGCATCCTCCTCCCCGAGGTCGAAGGGGTGGTGCCGCGCGCGCCGCGGTGTCAGGGCTTCCATGCTCACTCCCCGCTCACCGACTCGCGCCGCGCCCGCCGCGGCTCGCTGGAGAACACACCGTCCATCGCCTTGCGCAGCATGGCCACGGCCTCCGGCACCTCGGCCGCCATCA
>VFQN01004433.1_pt1 | contig 18522 bp, 15 predicted proteins | sample 3512371 | NCBI WGS metagenome assembly VFQN01 (sample SAMN10412370, study PRJNA504923) | tailings metagenome | isolation source: Replicate 2 from Balatoc abandoned mine | place: Philippines: Itogon, Benguet | collected 2017-08-28 | reverse complement strand
ACTGGAACGCAAGGTGCTGTGGCTCAGCGCCTGGACGATCCATCACGCCAACCATATCCGGCCCAACCGCGACGGTCTGAAGGTCGGCGGCCACCAGGCCTCCTGCGCCTCGCTGGCGACGGTCCTGTCGGCGCTTTACTTCTCGGTACTGCGCCCGGAGGATCGCGTCGCGGTGAAGCCGCACGCCTCGCCGGTCTTCCACGCCATCCAGTACCTGTTCGGCCACCAGACCCGCGAGAAGCTCGAACGCTTCCGTGCGCTGGGCGGCGCGCAATCCTATCCGTCGCGCACCAAGGACACCGACGACGTCGACTTCTCGACCGGCTCGGTCGGTCTCGGCGTCGCCATGACCTTGTTCTCGTCGATCGTGCAGGACTATGTACGCCTGAAGAACCTGGGCGACGGCAAGCGCCCCACCGGTCGCATGGTGGCGCTGGTTGGCGACGCCGAGCTCGACGAGGGCAACATCTTCGAGGCGCTGCTCGAAGGCTGGAAGCACGACGTCCGTAACCTGTGGTGGGTGATCGACTACAACCGCCAGAGCCTCGACGGGGTGGTGAACGACCGGCTGTTCGGCCGGGTCGCCGAGATGTTCGAGCTGGTCGGCTGGCGGGTCGTCACCCTGAAATACGGCAAGCTGCTGGAGACCGCCTTCACGCAGCCCGACGGCGCGCATCTGCGCGACTGGATCGACGCCTGCCCCAACTCGCTCTATTCGGCGCTGGTGTTCAAGGGCGGCGCCGGCTGGCGCGAGGCGCTGACGCGCGACCTCAACCAGTATCCGGGCGTGCGGCGAATCCTCGAACAACATGACGACGCGGCGCTGCACCGGCTGATGACCAACCTGGCGGGCAACGACATGCAGGCCGTGGTCGACGCCTTCGAAGGCGTGAACGACGACACGCCGACCTGCTTCATCGCCTACACGATCAAGGGCCAGGGCCTGCCCTTCGCCGGCCACAAGGACAATCACTCCGGCCTGATGACGCTCGACCAGATGGCGGGCTTCAAGAAGGGCATGGGCATCGAGGACGGGCAGGAATGGGAGAAGTTCGCGGGCCTCACCGCGTCGCCGACCGATCTTCAGGCTTTCCTCGACGCGGCACCCTTCAACGCCGAGGGCCGCCGCCGCACCGACGCGCCGGTCGTCGCCATCCCGGCGCAGCTCACGAAGCCCAATGATAAAAAGTCGAGCACGCAGGAAGGGTTCGGCAAGATCCTGAACGCCATCGCGTCGGAGGATGGTGAACTCGCCCGCCACATCGTCACGACCTCGCCGGACGTGACCGTCTCGACCAATCTCGGCGCCTGGGTGAACCGGCGCGGCCTGTTCGGCCACACCGAGGCCGAGGACGTGTTCCGCGAGCTGAAGGTCGTGTCGGCCCAGCTCTGGCGGCAGACGCCCAAGGGCCAGCATGTCGAACTGGGCATCGCCGAGAACAACCTGTTCATCCAGCTCGCCGCGCTCGGCCTCAGCCACCAGCTGTTCGGCGCGCGCCTGCTGCCGATCGGCACGCTCTACGATCCCTTCATCGCGCGCGGCCTCGATGCGCTGAACTATGCCTGCTACCAGGATTCGCGCTTCATGCTGGTGGCGACGCCGTCGGGCGTGACGCTCGCACCGGAAGGCGGCGCCCACCAGAGCATCCACACGCCGCTGATCGGCATCGGCCAGCCCGGCCTCGTCTCCTACGAGCCCGCTTTCGTCGACGAGCTGGCGGTGCTGATGCGTCACGGCTTCGAGTACATGCAGCAGCCCGACGGCGGCTCGATTTACCTGCGCCTGTCGACACGCAGCCTGGCCCAGCCTGAGCGGGCACTGACGGCAGGGCAGCAGGCCGACATCGTCTCCGGCGGCTACTGGTACGCCCCGCCCGAGGAGGGCGCGGACGTGGCCATCGTCGCCATGGGCGCGGTGACGCCGGAAGCGATCGCGGCCCATGAAAGCGTGGCACGCGACTTCGCGGGCGCCGGCCTGCTGGTGCTGACCTCGCCCGACCGGCTCCATACCGATTGGCTGGCCGCGCAGCGGAACCGCGGCCGGACCGCCGGCCGGGTCGACCGCTCGCCAAGCCCGATCGAGCGGCTGCTCGCGCCGTTGTCGCGCGATGCGCGCATCGTGACGGTCATGGACGGCCATCCATTGGCGCTGTCCTGGTTGGGATCCGTTCGCGGACAGCGGGTCGTGCCGCTCGGCATCGAGAAATTCGGCCAATCCGGTGACATTCCCGATCTCTATCGAACCTACGGGCTCGATGCGGCGGCGATAATCGACGCGATGGCGCGCGCCGTCTAAACTGGCGGCGTGAAAGTAGACGGCAAACCTTACCGAACCATCTGGCTCGGCGCCGACGGCACGACCGTCCAGGCCATCGACCAGACCCTGCTGCCCCATCGCTTCGTCGTGCGCGACCTGCGCACCATGGAGGACGCCGAGGTGGCGATTCGCACCATGATCGTGCGCGGCGCCCCGCTGATCGGCGCCGCCGCGGCCTATGGCATGGCGCTCGCCATGGCGACCGATCCGTCCGATGCCATGCTGGCGCGCGCCTACACGGTCCTGATGGAGTCGCGGCCGACCGCGGTGAACCTGCGCTGGGCGCTCGACGATCAGCGGGCGCTGCTGGCGCCGTTGGCGCCCGCTCAGCGGCGCGAGGCGGCCTACCGGCGGGCCGCCGAGATCTGCGACGAGGATGCAGAGATCTGCCGGCGTATCGGCGAGAACGGACTGGGCCTGATCCGCAAGCTGAAGCCGCGCGACCGGAGCGGGCGCATCAACGCGCTCACGCACTGCAATGCCGGGTGGCTCGCCACCGTCGACTGGGGCACGGCGCTGGCGCCGATCTATCAGGCGCACGATGCCGGCATCCCCATCCATGTCTGGGTCGACGAGACGCGGCCGAGGAACCAGGGCGCCAGCCTGACCGCCTGGGAATTGGGCAAGCATGGCGTGCCGCATACCGTGATCGCCGACAATGCCGGCGGCCACCTGATGCAGCACGACCAGGTCGACTTCGTCATCACCGGGACCGATCGCACGACGCGCGGTGGCGACGTCTGCAACAAGATCGGCACCTACCTCAAGGCGCTGGCCGCGTATGACAACGGCGTGCCCTTCTATGTCGGCCTGCCCTATCCGACCATCGATTGGACGATCGTCGACGGCGTGCGCGACATCCCGATCGAGGAGCGCAGCGCCCGCGAGCTGTCTCACATGACCGGACGTCTTGTGCAGGATGGGACGGACACCGGCGAACTCGCCACGGTGCAGATCCTCCCCGAGGGCAGTGCCGGCGCCAATCCCGCCTTCGACGTGACGCCGTCCCGGCTCGTGACGGCGCTGATCACCGAACGCGGCGTGTGCGACGCCAGTGAAGCGGGACTGCTATCCCTATACCCCGAGCAGCAGAACCGGGCGGCGTGATCGTCACGCCCGCGGCCAAGGCCACGATCGGGCTCGGCCTCACCCAGATCGTGGGCTGGGGCACCACCTTCCTGATGCCCTCGGTGCTGGGGCGCCATATCGAGCGCGACCTCGCCCTGCCGAGCGAGATCGTCTACGGCGGCATCACCGTGATGTTCGGAGTCGGCGCCCTGTTCGCGCCCCGGGTCGGACGCCTGCTCGATCGGACCGGTGCGCGCTCCGTCATGGCCATAGGTTCGATCGTCTATGCGCTGTCGCTTGCAGCGCTCTCCTTCTCGCAGGGCCTCGCGAGCTACCTTCTCTGCTGGGCGGCGATGGGGATCGCCTCCACCCTGGCGCTGAACACGCCGGCCAGCATCGCGCTGGCCCAGGTCGCGGGTGCCCGGGCACGGCAGGCGATCGCCGTGCTCGCCATCGTCGGCGGTTTCGCCTCGACTGTCTTCTGGCCGGTGTCGGAGGCGCTCGAACTCTTCTTCGGCTGGCGCGGCGTGCTGCTGATCTACGCCGCGATCCACCTGCTGGTGTGCGCACCCGTGCATCTGCTGGTGCTGCCCGGTCGGCCGCCTGTCGGCACCCAGTCAGCGGCCGGTCCGGCAGCGGGGCCACCGCCCTCGGACCAGACCCGACGCCTCTTCCTTCTGCTCGCAATCGCCTTCTCCTGCGGCGCCTTCATCTTCACGGGCTTCATCGTGCACGCCATCGGCGTGCTGCGCGGGTTGGGCCACGATCCCGCCTCCGCTCTGCTGCTCGCCTCCCTGATCGGACCGGCGCAGGTGGCGGTGCGCGTGATCGAACTCATCTTCGGCCACCGCTACGCGATCAGCACCTCGACGCTTTTCGCCGCCGCCGTCCTGCCGCTGGGCCTCGGACTGGCCTTCCTGGCTGGCGGCAACTTCGTGATCGCGCTGCTCTGCCTCGTGGCCTACGGCATCGCCAACGGCCTGAAGGCGGTCCTGCGTGCGACTCTGCCGCTCGCGCTGTTCGGCCGCGCCCAGTTCGGCACCTATCTCGGCCGCCTCGCGCTGCCGCAGGGCATCGTCTCCGCCGCGGCGCCACCGGTGCTGGCGGCGGTGATGGCCAACCATGGCGCCGAGGGCGTGCTCGGCGTCACCTTCGTCGTGGCCTCGGTCGCGCTCGTCGCCACCGTCATGCTGGTACGCGTGAGTGGCACGGTTCGCTGAGAGTGAGCCGACGCCGCAAACCGGTGCTACAGTCGGCGCTTCATGTCCGAACTCCACCCTCTCCTTCTCGGCTTCGTCGTCGCCATCGGCGTCGGTCTGCTGATCGGCATCGACCGCGAGCGCAAGAAGGGCGAAGGACCCGGCCGCGGGGCAGCGGGCCTCAGGACCTTCACCCTCGCCTCGCTGGCCGGCGCGACCGGCGCGGCAGCCGGCGGCGACCTGCTGCTGGCGGCCGTCGTACTGGGCATGGTGGTCTTCGCCGGCCTCTCCTACTGGCATGCACGGGGAGACGATCCCGGCCTTACGACCGAGACGGCTCTGGTGGCGACGGCGCTGTTGGGAGGGTTCGCCATCCGGGAACCCGCCTTCGCCGCGGGCATCGGCGTGGTGGTGGCCGTGCTGCTCAACGCCAGGGCGGCCCTTCATCGCTTCGTGCGATCCGTCCTTACCGATGAGGAGATCCACGATCTCCTGCTCTTCGCCGGCGCCACGCTGGTGGTTCTGCCGCTGCTTCCCGACCACCCGATAGGCCCCTACGGTGCACTCAACCTGCGTACGATCTGGCTCGTGGTGATCCTGGTGATGGGTGTAGGTGCCCTGGGATACGTCGCCGTCAGGGTCGTGGGCCCACGCTTCGGTCTGCCGCTGGCGGGTCTCGCATCGGGCTTCATCTCGAGCTCGGCGACGATCGGCGCCATGGGCGCGCGCTCGACCCGCGATCCGCATCTGATCAAGCCGGCCGCCGCCGGCGCGATGATGTCTTCAGTCGCCACGGTCGTACAACTCGGCATCCTGATCGCCGTCACCGATCTCGCGGCCCTCCGGGCCCTCCTGATGCCGCTGCTTCTCTCGGGCGCCGCCGCGATCGTCTACGGTGGCGCCTTCACGCTGTGGGCGCTGCGCTCTGACAGCGGCACGGTCGAGGAGACTCAGGGCAGCGCCTTCAGCCTGCGCACGGCGCTGATCTTCGCCGGGATCCTGGCGGGCGTACTCCTGCTGGCGGCGGCCCTGCAGGACTGGTTCGGCGAAGCGGGCGTCATCGTAGCAGCCGGCGCGGCGGGCTTTGCCGACACGCATGCACCCGCCATCTCGGTCGCATCGCTGGTCGCGGACGGAAGGCTCGCACCGCATGCGGCGGTGATCCCGATCCTCGCCGCTTTCTCGACCAACACCGTGACCAAGATGGTGTTCGCCTTCACCGCCGGCGGTCCGCGATTTGCCCTCTATGTCGTTCCGGGCCAACTCCTGATGCTGGTGGCGGCATGGGCCGCCATGCTGGTCATGTGACCCTGCACTTCGATCGCGCTCGAACAGACGGAACCGACCTCGTGAGATCCCTCGTGCTCCTGCCCGGCTTCATGTGCGATGCAGATCTTTGGACGGACATGGTGCCGGACCTCGAAACGTTGGGCACGCTCCATTTCGGCAATGTCTACGAGGACGATTCGCTCGACGGCATGGCGCGGCGCGTCCTTTCCGAAGCGCCGGAACGCTTCGTGCTGGTCGGCTTCTCGATGGGCGGGTTCGTAGCCCGCGTGCTCACGCTGATGGCGCCGGAGCGCGTCGCCGGAGTGGCCTTCGTCGCCTCTTCCGCCCGCGGCTATTCCGACGAGGAACGGGCCCGCAGGATTTCGGGCTTTCGGCCAGGCGACCGGCCGCCGCGTGCCGCCGGCGCCGTATCGAACGCAATGGGACTGCATCCCGACCGCGATACCGATCCTGTGCTGCTCGAGCGGCTGCGCGGCATGCAGCGGCGGCTGGGACCCGAGGTGCGCAAGCGCCAGGCCGCCCTCGTGCGGCGCGACGGTTATGCCGACCTCGAACGCATTACATGCCCGTCGCTGGTCGTGGCCTGCCGCCAGGACCGGCTGCGCACCCTAGTCGAGACCGAGGGCATGGCGCAGGCGCTGCCGAACTCCAGCTTCAGCATCCTCGAGGACTGCGGCCACATGGCGCCGCTGGAAAAGCCGCACGAGCTGTCGGCCCTGCTGACGGCCTGGATCGGACGCGTCATCCCGTAGCGCGGCGCCTGCTCCGGCGCGACAGACGCACGGCGGCGCCGAACGCCAGCGACACCGCGAAGGCCACGGCGGCCGGCAGCCACAGATCGACGAACGACACGATACGGGCGCGGCCCGGCTGACTGCGGTCGTAGACGACGTCCACGACCTCGCCGGTCTCGAACGAGGTGCCGCTGCCGCCGCGTCCATGGAACTCGACCTCGCGGCCCTCCGCCGTGGTGAAGCGCACGATGGGCGCTACGGAAATGCGCTCCACGTCGCGGCGCACCTGGCGTCCGCCGGGTGTCGTCACCTCCTCCGTGACGACCGAGCGGCTCTCACGAATCTCCGTCACCGTTCCGCTGGCGCGGCCTCCGCTTGCAAGGAGGTCGATCGCGCTCCCCAGCACCAGCACGCCGATCAACAGCGCCGACAGCGAGATCACGGAAAAGGCGCGTTCACCGACCAGTGCGAGGTCGGCGTTGCGCGACAGCGCCCAGGCGACCGCACCGAACATCAGCCAGAAGCCGCCGAAGCCCGTGATGATGATCGGCATCAGCCAGAGCCGCTCGAACGTGTCGAGACGGAAGTCCCGCGGGCTATCGGGGAAATAGAGGACCGTGACCGTATCGCCCACGGAAAAGTCGGGCACGCCGGCGCCGAGGTCCTTAACCACCACGGTCTCGCCCTGGGGCAGACGGAACTGCACGACCGGCGCGTACATGTCCCCTTCCCGCACGTTCTCGACGACGCTCCCGTCGGTTCGCTCGCCGTGGAGTGCGTAGCGAAGATTTCCAAGGCCCATCAGGACGCCACCGGCCGTGATCAACCCGCCAATCCCGAGGATCGTCCACGCGATCCAGCGCCAGCTCGCGTCGATGGGCACGGGCCCGCCCTCAGGCGTTGCGCCGCCGCAGCCGGTCGATCAGCTCGGCCAGCCGGCTGCCCTGCGGCGTGTCGGCATCGAGCAGCCGCTCGCGCGGCGTGTCGCGCGCCAACCGACTGATCTCCATCAGCGCGCGGATATGCTGCCGCCGCGTCAGGCCGTATTCCGACGACCGGTGATGGAAGAAGAGACGCCGTAGCTGGCCGTCACCGACCAGAGCATTGAGCTCGCTGGCGGTCACGTAGAGCAGAAAGCATACGAAGATCCACACCTGCACCGCCACGAAGCGATGCCAGGTGAAGTCGGCCGTGACCATCTGGTAGATCTGTCCGAGGCTGTGCGCTTCGAACGCGACATCCAGGACCTTCTCCAGGACGCGCACGACAAGAACGACGACGGAATAGAAGATGGTCTTGTAGAGGATGGGCTGGATCAGCGGCGCGCCGCGGAACTTGTCGATGATGCGGACCTTGTCGACGACCAGCACCACCTTGCCGACGATCAGCGCCGTCGTGCTGGCCAACAAGAAACTGCTGAGATTGAACCAGTAGTTGCGGGCCAGCAGGTTGGTGGTGATGACGATCAGGTTGAATGCGACGAAGAAATAGAGCGTCGGCGGAAGCAGGTGGCGGATGACCCCGATCCAGCCATGAAAGAAGCGCCTCGGCAGCGAGGCGATGGCGGCGGTGTTCACATCCGGCCTCCATCGACGACGAAGTTCTGCGCCGTCACCATCCGGCTGTCGTCGGCGGCCAGCCACAGGACCATGCGCGCAATGTCCGGCGGATAGAGGAGTTCCTTCAGGCACTGGGCGCCGAGCTGCGCGGCCTTGGCCTCCGGCGTCACCCAGAGATCGAGCTGGCGCTGGGTCATGATCCAGCCGGGCGTCACGGCATTGAGGCGGATGCCGTCGGCACCGAGGTCGCGTGCAAGACCGCGCGTCATACCGATCACCGCGGCCTTGGCCGCCTGGTAGACGGAGAGGTTGGGCGTCATCGTGTGGTAGCTCACCGAGCTGAAGTTGACGATCGAGCCACCGCCCGCCCTCTTCATCGCGGGTGCCACCGTCTGGATGGCGAAGTATGCGTGGCGCAGGTTGACCGCGATGCGCTCGTCCCAGAAGTCCGGCGTCACCTGGGCAAGCGTGTGGCGATCGTCGCGCGCGGCGTTGTTCACCAGCACGGTGATGGTCCCGAGCTTCGCTGCCAGCCCTTCGATCGCCCGCTGATAGGCCGCGACGTCACGGATGTCGCAGGGCACGAACAGCGGCACCGTGTGGCGTCTGGCCTCGATCCTCTCGACCAGCGTTTTCGAGGCCGCCTCGTCGATGTCCACGAAGCCGACCTTGGCCCCCTGCTCGGCGAAATGCTCGACGATCGAGGCGCCGATCCCCGTACCACCGCCGGAAACGAAGACGGTGCGACCCGAGAGGCTGGGATAGGAAGCGAAGGGCGGCATGACACTCCTCTAGATGTGAACCAGCCTGAACGAGATCTCGCCGCCGAGCGTGGCGCCGGCAGCGAGCCGCGTCTGCCCGACTGCGCCGTTGGCATGGCTCACCGGCTCGACGCAGAAATGACGTTGGCCATCGGGAACATAGATGACCAGATGACGAAATGCCTCCGTCGCAGAGAGCACAAGCCGAAGATCACGCTGCGGCCAGGTGATGGTGGCTTCACCATCCCAACCGTCGAAGCAGTGATCGAGACCCATCCCATCGACGCGACGCGAGGCGGAGAAATCCCATTCGAGCGGCACCGGGACGCGCTGGAGGGGCAAGACCTCCGTGTCGGTGCGCCATACGCCCGCGAGGCGGCAGGCGAGTTCGGTATCGGCATCCCGCACGAAGAAGGGATGCAGACCCAGGCCCGCCGGCACGTCGCGATCCTCGAGGTTTTCGATCGACAGCCCGACCGTCAGGCCCGTCTCGTCGAGCACGAATGACTGACGCGCCCGGTAGCGGAACGGCCAGTCCACGCCCGGGGATCCGTGTTCGTGCAGATAGACCAGGTGCGCCTGGGTCCGCTCATGACGCTGGACCTGCCAGGGATGCCTCCATCCATCGCCGTGCATCGGATGGCGAATGCCCGGCCATTGCGATGCGAGCTGGAACACTTCGCTTTCGAATGCGAGACGCCCGTTCGCGATGCGGTTGGAATAGGGCACCAGCGGATAGCAGGCTGTGTCCATACCCGTCCGCGAGGCCAGGGCCGCGTCGGTCGCGGGCCGCAGCAGGTCGGCGCCATCTCCAACGCCCTCGACGGCAAAGCGCGCGATCGAGCCGCCGGCGTCCGGCGCCAGATCGACCGCCAGCCGGCCCGCCCGCAGCGACAAAAGCGTCACGCAATCCTCCGTCGCTGTGTAAACTCCCCCGCTCTCAAATCACGAGGAAACGCATCGATGTCGAACATGCTGAAGAAGCGGCTGCAGGCGGGCAAGGCCTGCGTCAATGGATGGCTGGCGATCCCCGATGGCTTCGCCGCCGAGACCATGGCGCAGTGCGGCTGGGACAGCGTCACGGTCGACATGCAGCATGGCGTGCAGGACTACCTCTCGATGGTCCGCTGCTTCCAGGCGATGGACAAGCATCCCATCACGCCGCTGGTGCGCGTGCCGTGGAACGAGCCCGGGATCGTCGGCAAAGTCCTGGACGGCGGGGCCTGGGGCGTGATCTGCCCGATGGTGAATACCGCCGCCGAAGCCAAGGCACTGGTTTCCTATGCGCTCTATCCGCCCAAGGGCAAGCGCTCCAACGGCCCGATCCGCGCCGGCGCCTATGGCGAGGCAACGCCCTACCAGGCGATGGCCAACGACGAAGTGCTGGTCATCCCGATGATCGAGACGCAGGAGGCGATCGACAATATCGACGCCATCCTCGACGTGCCGGGCGTCAGCGGCATCTATGTCGGCCCGTCCGATCTCGGCCTGTCGCTTGGCCTGAAGCCCATACTCGACCGCGAGGAGCCGCAGATCCTTTCGATCTACGACAAGCTGCTGGCGGCCACCAAGAAGCGCGGCCAGTTCGCCGGCCTGCACAACGGCACGGCCTCCTATGCCGCCAAGATGATCGGCAAGGGCTTCCGTCTGGTCACCATCGCCAACGACAGCGGTCTGATGGCCCAGGCCGCCCGCGCCGCCGTCAACCAGACGCGCAAGGAAGCGGGCGACGTCGCCGCCAAGTAGGCACGCCAAAACAAGCGCCGTGCGTTACGCCAACGCCAGGCTGCCCAAGGGCAGCCAGCATCACATGGAGGTCGAGGGAGGGCGGATTGCCGCCCTCCTCCCGATCTCGGCTCCGCCGACTGGCAAGGACACCATCGACCTCGGCGGCGCGTTGGTCCTGCCGCCCCTGGTCGATGGCCATATCCACCTCGACAAGACTCTGCTCGGCCTGCCCTGGGTGCCGAATCAGGCCACGGGCAACCGTGTTGCCGACCGCATCGAAGCCGAACGCAAAGTGCGCGCCTCCCGGACCCTGCCGGAAACCGAGACCGGCTCGAACCTGGTGCGACAGATCATGGCGAGCGGCACGCTGCACATGCGCACGCACGTCGACGTCGACAACCAGCTCGGCCTGCGCAATCTCCATGAAATTCTGAAGGTTCGCGAGCGCTTCCGCGACCTCGTCACCATCGAGATCGTGGCCTTCCCGCAAAGCGGCGTCCTGCGCTCTCCCGGCACCGCGGAACTGCTCGATGCGGCGATCCGCGAGGGCGCCGACCTCGTGGGCGGGCTCGATCCGGTCGGCATCGACGGCGACCTCGACGGCCACCTCGATGCAATCTTCGGCGTCGCCGAAAAGCACGGGATCGGGGTCGATATTCATCTGCACGACGGCGGCGAGGGCGGCATCGCGCAGATGCTGGCCATCGCCCAACGTAGCGAAGCCGCGGGCCTGCAGGGAAAGGTGGCCATCAGCCATGCCTTCGCGCTGGGGTCCGTTCCGACCGAGAGCGCCGCCCGCACGGCCGACGTCCTGGCCAAAGCCCGCATCGCCATCATGAGCCATGGGCCAGGTGGCGCCACGATCCCGCCGCTCAAGCTCCTGAAGGAGCATGGCGTCGAGGTGTTCGGTGGCTCCGACAATATCCGCGATGCCTGGTCGCCGTTCGGCAACGGCGACATGCTGGAGCGCGCCATGCTGATCGGCTATCGCGCCAACTTCCGCCACGACGAGGAACTGGCGCTCGCTTTCGACATGGTGACGGCGGCGGGCGCACGCGTCCTGCGCCTCACGGACTACGGCTTCAAGGTCGGCGGTCCCGCGGACTTCGTGACGGTCGAAGCGACCACGCTCGCCGAAGCCGTCGCCACCCGTAAACGCCGCAGTCTGGTGGTCAAGGCCGGCCGGATCGTCGCCCGGGACGGCGTGCTGGCCTAGCCGGGATCGCGATGGTAAAGGCGCGATCCCTTTCGCGTCAGGACAGGCGATGGCGTCGCGTCAGGCCGTGCTCGGCATGGAGCAGGCCTCCTTCTTCTACGGCTCGGGCCGCGTCTTCGAGAACGTGTCGTTCCTGCTGGACGAGGCGCGGACGGCGCTGGTCGGCGAGAATGGCGCGGGCAAGTCCACCCTGCTCAAGTGCCTCACCGGCGCACTCGAACTCAACGCGGGACAGATCATCCGCTCGCGCGGGCTTCGAATCGGGCAGGTGCCGCAGGACGTGCCCCACGGACTCGCCGGCCAGCCCGTGCGCGATGTCCTGGCTCAGTCGTTGGTCAAGGTCGGACAGGAGGGCGAGGACTGGCGCATCGACGTGCTGGTCGACGAGATCGGCGTCGATCCGGAGACGCTCGACAAGGCGTTCGGCACACTCTCGGGCGGCTGGCAGCGACTGATGCTGATCGCGGCGGCGGCTCGGCTCGAGGAGCCCGACATCCTGATACTCGACGAGCCCACCAACCACCTGGATCTTGCCAACATCAACACGCTGGAGCGCTGGCTGACGGCTGAGTTCGCCGTGCCGATGCTGATCGTGAGCCACGACCGCGAGTTCCTCGACCGGGTCACCGAGCGAACGCTGTTCCTGCGCTCGGACGGCGTCCACGCCTTCAAGACGCGCTTCTCGATCGCCCGCGAGGAGCTGCTGCGCCGTGACGCCACCGCGGCATCGCGGGCGCGGCAGGAAGAGCGCGAGATCAAGCGGCTGGAGCAGGCCGCGGCGCGCTACAAGGTCTGGGCGGTCAAGAACCCCGACCTCAACAAGCGCAAGAACGCCGTCGAGAGCCGCATTGCCCGCATCGAGAAGGAGCGCGCGCAGACCTATGTCGCGCGTGAGCGCCGGCTGGAACTGGCCGATGGCGACATCGACGCCAAGGTGGTGCTGCGCCTCTCCAACTTCGACATCACGGTGCCGGGCTCGGCGCGCAAGCTGATCGGCATCGACCGGCTTTCGATCGCTGCCGGCGAGCGCGTCGCCCTGCTCGGCACCAACGGCACCGGCAAATCGACCCTGCTGGCTGCACTGGCGGCCGCCTACGAGCCCGGCCGCGAGCACTATGACGGACAGGCCGCCGTGCGCTTCAACCCGGCCTGCCGCCTGGTCTATTTCGATCAGGCGATGAGTGCGCTGCCGGTCGGAACGAAGATCCTGGACTATGTGGCCGCGGCCGAGGGCGTCACCGAGAAGGACGCAATCCGCCAACTCGCCGGCGCGGGCTTTGCCTTCGTCCGCCTGAAGGAGCCCATTGGCGTGCTGAGCCACGGCGAGCGCGCGCGGCTGATGTTCCTGAAGATGAAGCTGCTGCGGCCCAACTTCTACGTGCTCGACGAGCCGACCAACCATCTCGACATCGAGGGCCAGGAAGACCTGGAGGAGCAGCTCGAGAAGAGCGACGTGTCGTGCATTTTCGTGAGCCACGACCGCTTCTTCACGCGCACCGTGGCGACACGCTTCCTGGAGATCCGCAAGGGCCGCCTGATCGAGACCGAAGACGCCGACGCCTTCTTCGATTCGCAGGCCTGACCGTCGATCAGGCTGCGGTTACCGACATCTGCGCGAGACCGAGGGCAACCGAGAGGAGGTCGGAGCCGCCGGCGATGCGCGCGTCGGCCGCGGCGCGCGCGACGGCCCTCCTGACCGCGGGCACACGGCTGGAGCCGCCGGTGAGAAAGATCGTCTCGATCGCATCGGGCTTGAGGCCGGCGGCTGCGATGCAGGCGCCGGCCGCCTCGTGGAGCCGGTCTGTAGCGGCGGCGATCGCATGGTCGAATTCGCGGCGCGTCGCCCTGGCCGACAGCCCCGCTTCCAGGAAAGCGAGAGGAATGGCGACGCGATCCTCGGTGCTGAGCGCGATCTTGGCATCCTCGACGGCGAAGGCGACGCGATGGCCCAGTCCCGCCTGCAGGAGCCGGAGCAGCCTCGAGACCTTTTCGGGCTCGCGGGCGAGCGACACCAGTTCCCCCACCTCGCGCTCGTTCCTGTAGGTGTAGGCGAAGTTGATCGTCGGCCAGGTCGCGAGCTGGTGATAGAGCGCGTTCGGCATCGGCAGGTTCTTCTTCACGAGCTGCGTGCCAAGACCCAGCAGCGGCATCACCGAGGCGAGGCTGAGCGCCGTGTCGAGGTCCGTGCCGCCGACGCGCACGCCGGTACTGGCCAGCACGTCGCCGCTGCGATCGGCCCGTCCCCGCCGCGCCGGTCCGACCCGCACGATGGAGAAGTCGCTGGTGCCGCCGCCGATATCGGCAATCAGGACCAGTTCCTCGCGCGTCACGCTCTGCTCGTAGTGATGGGCGGCGGCGATCGGCTCATAGGCGAAGGCGATATCGCGGAACCCGGCCTGCCGCGCCACCCGCTCCAGCACGGATTGCGCACGCGCGTCGGCCTGGTCATCGTCGTCGACGAAGCGAACCGGACGGCCCATCACGACGGAGGCGATCTCCCGGCCGGCGAATATCTCCGCCTTCTCCTTCAGGTTCCGAACGAAGATCTCGACCAGATGGGTGAGCGGCACCTTGCGGCCGCCGAGGCTCGTTTCCTCGTCGATCAGGGGGGAACCTAGGATCGACTTCAGCGCCCGCATCAACCGTCCCTCGGTCTGCTCGACATAGGCCGCGATCGCGGCGTTGCCCAGCAGCACGCGTCCCCTGGTCTCGTAATCGAAGAACACCGCGCTCGGCATCAGCGTGTTGCCGGCCTCGATCGGCGCCAGCTCGGCCACGCCGTTGCGCATCACGCCGATCGCCGAATTCGACGTTCCGAAGTCCAGTCCGCACGCGATCATGATCGTCCCCTGGAGCCGCGAAGGGGCTGTCATCTATTACGATGCGCCGAGGGTTGCCAGCTCTTTTCGCCCGCCCCCTGCGCGATCGAGCGCTGGGGTCTTTCCGACAAAGACGGACTCATATCGGACCTTCCAGAAGCACCTCATTCTGAGAGCGCGACGCAGGAGCGCGTCTCGAAGAATGGGCGCGAGCACTACGTCTGTTGCCCATCCTTCGAGACGGCCCTTCGGGCCTCCTCAGGATGAGGTGGTGGGTGCACTCGAAGCGGGAAAGACTCTAGGCGACGATCTCGCCGCGGAACGCCCAGCGGGTCATGCGCTTCTCGACCATGGCGCAGACCGCGTACATCGCCACGCCCATGATGGCGATGGCGAACAGGCCGGCGAAAGTCGTGGGCGCGTCGTTGCGGGCGCTGGCCGAGAGCATCAGGAAGCCGATGCCGTTGTTGCCGCCCACCGTCTCGGAGATCACCGAACCGATGAAGGCGAGCGTGATCGCCACCTTGAGGCTGGCGAACAGGTAGGGCATGGCGCGCGGGATGCCGACCTTGGTCAGGATCTCCAGCCGCGAGGCACCGAGACTGCGCAGCACGTCGCGCATCTCGGGTTCGATGGTGGCAAGGCCGGTCGCCACGTTCACCACGATGGGGAAGAAGCTGATCACGAAGGCGGTGATGACCGCCGGCAGCGAACCGACGCCGACCCAGATCATCAGGATCGGCACGATCGCCACCTTGGGGATCGCGTTGAAGGCGATCAGCAACGGATAGAGGCCGGAATAGACGAAGGGCGAGGCACCGATCGCCAGTCCGAGCAACAGGCCGCCGGCGATCGCCAGCAGGAAGCCGACCGTCGTGGTCCAAAGCGTGTCCCAGCAATAGGCCATCAGGATGTCGAAGCGCTGGACGAACACCGCGAAGATCTTGGTCGGCTTCGGCAGGATGATTTCCGGCACCTGGAAGACGATGCAGCAGACTTCCCAGACGATCAGCAGGCCCGCCAGGAAAAGCCACGGCATGGCGTGCCTCAGCGCCTCGCGCCTGAGGTCGCTCATGGCGCGTGCTCCTGATGGATGCGGTCGCGCAGCTCGTGGACGATGTCGACGAAGTGCGGCTCGAAGGTTGTGGCGAGCGTGCGCGGCCGCGGGATGTCGATCTTCTTCGCCAGCACGATGCGGCCGGGCCGCCGGCTCATCACGTAGACCGTGTCGGCGAGAAAGACCGCCTCGCGCAGGTCGTGCGTCACCAGCACGCCGGTGAAGCGCTTCTCCAGCCACAGTGCCTGCATGACGCCCCACAGCTCCTCGCGCGTGAAGGCGTCGAGTGCGCCGAACGGCTCGTCGAGCATCAGCAGCTCGGGCTCGTGGATCAGCGCGCGGCAGAGGTTCGAGCGCTGCTGCATGCCGCCGGAAAGCTGCCAGGGATACTTGTCGGCGAAGTCCTGCAGCCCGACCGTTCTCAGAAGCTTCATCGCCCGCTCGACATACTCGGCCCGGTGGCTGCGGAAGCGGCGCTTGTGCGGCTCGACCACCTCCAACGGCAGGAGGATGTTGTTCATGGTCGTGCGCCACGGCATCAGGGTCGGATTCTGGAACGCCATGCCGACGCCCTTGATCGGCCCGGTCACCTTCCGGCCATCGACCGCAATCTCACCGCCCGACGGCGGCAGAAGCCCGGTGACGAGCTTCATGATGGTGGACTTGCCGCAGCCCGACGGACCGACGACGGCGATGAACTCGCCCTTGTCGATGCCAAGCGTGGCATCGGCGAGGGCCAGAGTCGTGTCCTTGCCCAGCCGGTAGGTTAGACTGACGCCCTTGAGATCGACGAAGGCCATTGCCTTAAGCGTCGTTCACTTGGCGATCATCCGGTCGGCCTTGGGCGGCAGGTAGGCGTTGCTGAACACCTTGTCCGGCGCGGGCGCGTTCGGCAGGCCAAAGGCCTCGGACACGTCCTTCACCGCGCGGGCGAAGCGGGCCGGGTCGACGTCGCCCATCCCGTTGGCCTTGACCCAGGGCGTCAGGATATTGGTTTCCAGCGAGATCTTGAGGCGCTCCATTTCGAGCTTCTCGTCGATCAGCGGATCGCGCTTCTTTGCGGCGGCAATGCCGAGCTGCGGATTGGCGATGACGTCCTTCCAGCCCTTCATCGTGGCGGCGAGGAAGCCCTTCACGGCCTTCTCGTTCTTGGCCATCTCGCCCGAGATCACGACGCCGTTGCCGTAGACGTCCATGCCGAAATCGACGAAGCGCATCGCCACGATGTCCTCGAAGGCCACGCCGCGTGCCTTGAGGTCGAGCATCGAGGAGAAATAGTGGCCGGAGATGAAGTCGACCGTGCCCTGCACCAGGCTCTGCTCGCGCAGCTGCGGCGTCAGGTTGACATGCTCCCACTTGGTGATGCCGTTCTTCTTGGCGAAGGCCGGGAACAGGCGGAAGCTGGCGTCGAACACCGGGGCGCCGAGTTTCTTGCCCTCGAGGTCCTTCGGTGTCTTGATGCCGCTCTTCTTCAGCGCATAGACGCCGAACGGCGCGAAATCGTAGACCATGAACACGCAGAGCACTTCCTTGCCCGGGTTCTTGGCGTTGTACTCGATGGTCGAGTTCACGTCGGCGAAGCCGATCTGGTAGGCACCCGTGGCCACGCGCTGCACCGCGCCGGCCGAGCCCTGGCCGGGGTCCATCGTGACGTCGAGGCCTTCGGCCTTGTAGTAGCCCTTCTCCAGCGCGACCAGGAACGGCGAGGTCGGGCCCTGGAAGACCCAGTCCAGGGTGAATTTGATGGCGGTCTGGGCACTGGCCGGGAGGCTCCCGAGCGCCAGTGCGACTGCTGCCGCACCACCCAGCATCTTGGCGAATTTGCTCATTCTCTCGATCCCCCTGAGTTCCCCGTCGGCGACTCTTAGGCGGACATTTCACGCCCGCCAAGGGGATATCAGGCAGATTCTATGCCAGCCTGCTGAGTCGCCACGAGCCGGGCGAAGGCGCCGCCCTGGCCGATCAGCGCCTGGTAGGCGCCCTGCTCCACGACCCTGCCGTGCTCGAACACGACGACCTGGTCGGCGTCGCGGATGGTCGACAGGCGGTGGGCGATCACGAAGGTGGTGCGCCCCTCCATCAGGATCTTGAGCGCCTTCTGGATGCGCGCCTCGGTGACCGAATCGAGGGCGCTGGTCGCCTCGTCGAGGATCAGGATCGGCGGGTTCTTGAGCAGCGCCCGGGCGATCGCAAGCCGCTGGCGTTCACCGCCCGACAGCGTGGTGCCGCGCTCGCCGACCAGAGTCTCGTAACCCTGGGGCTGGCGCATGATGAAATCGTGCGCCTCCGCGAGCTTGGCGGCCTCCTCCAGTTCGGCCTGCGTGGCATCGGGCTTGCCGATGCGCAGATTGTCCGCGATCGAACGGTAGAACATGGTGCTGTCCTGAAACACCACGCCGATGTTCCGGCGCAGCGATTCGAGCTTGATGTCGCGATGGTCGATACCGTCGATTCGGATCACGCCCGACTGGGCGTCCCACATGCGGTGCAGCAGCGACAGCGCCGTGCTCTTGCCCGCCCCGGTCGGCCCGACGAAGGCCACCGTCGAGCCCGCGGCCACCTTGAGCGAGAAATGGACCAGCGCCGGACGCTTGCCGTCGTAGGAGAAGTTGATGTCGTCGAATTCGACGTCGCCGCGGGCGCGACCGAGGTCGATGCCATTCGGCTTGTCCGGCACGCTCGACTGCGAATCCAGCACCCGGAAGAAATCGCCCAGGGACGGCATCTGGAAGAAGATGCGGCTGACGAAGCCCGAGGCCTGGTCCATGCGGCCG
>VFQN01004432.1_pt1 | contig 18523 bp, 34 predicted proteins | sample 3512371 | NCBI WGS metagenome assembly VFQN01 (sample SAMN10412370, study PRJNA504923) | tailings metagenome | isolation source: Replicate 2 from Balatoc abandoned mine | place: Philippines: Itogon, Benguet | collected 2017-08-28 | reverse complement strand
TCTGCAAGCGTGAGCACGCACGGTCTGGTCCTGCGTGTGCCGGGGGGCAACCGACACAGCCGGCTTTTTCACTTCAGCTAAGTATCTCAGCGGATCAGCGTTAGCGAGCATAGCCACCGTCTTCGACTTGCCACTCTCCGGAACTGCCATGCCTCGCCGCGCTCTGCCTGTTACTCCTATATGCCTTTAACTGTACAAGGCTTATTAGCCTACATCCTGCACCGCATCCGCTACACACGTAGAGTTGGGGTGGCGGCTGCATCGACCTGATCCCGGGTGCCCTGTGCCCCGAAGGCTTGCATACTACCGGCACCAGACCGCGCTGCTGCACGCGGCGCCATTCCGCCCACCCCTTACCCCCGCCACCTAGGTTCCCACCCCCACCCCCTGCCCCAGCCACCCACCAGCCGCACGATGCGGTCCATCTTCTTCATGCTCTGCGGCACGTCCAGCAGGTGGGCGGTGCCCACGCTGCCGTACCGCGACCGCAGCCGCTCCTTGTCACGCTCCTGCCGCTCGTCGGACTCGTCGTACCTTGGTGGTGGTGGTGGTGGTGGGGGAGGGGGCCGGGCACAAGGGGCATGCGGGTTCACGAGTGAGGCAAGTCCTTAGCAGAGCTGCGCGTGCATGCAGCTGCTGGCGCTGCCGGCAAGCCGGATACGTGAACCGCTTGCTCCGTTCATATATGCCATGGAGGCGATGGAGCACCGTTACGACAGGACGGATGCTGCACTGGCGCGCAGGCGACGCCAAGCCCTTCCAGTGGGCAATCCCGGCCGCCCCAGAGCGCAGCCGCCCCTTTCCCAGGAAGTTTTCCATACCCAAGGATGCGCCCCAGGGCTGCATGGTCCGCCCCCGCAGGTGCAGCAGTGTCCTCCCGCAGCCCCCAGCGCCGTCCGGCCTGCAACCCTACGCACCATAGCCATGTCCGCCTGGCCGCCCGCCCGGCCGCCCGCCGCCTGTCCAGCGCCTCCCGCGTGGCGCCCTCCACCACGCCAGACCCGGACCCGGCCCCGCCGCCGCCTCCCCCTGCGGCTGCAGCCGCGGCCGCAGCCAGCGCCGCCTGCAGCGGGTTCTGCACCGGGCCCGTGGAGGGGGCGTCCGGCTGCCCTGCCGCGCTGCTGCTACCGCCGCCTGTGGGCCCCGCAGTGGCGTCCTCGGAGCTGCCGCCGCGTCCCGAGGGCCCAGCAGCGGAGGCTGCCCACCCCGCCGGCGAAGACGTGCTCAGGTGCCGCAGCGACAGCGAGGGGGCGCCCTGCGGTAGGAGACGGGGCGCAGTGCACAGCATCGGCATCAGGGGCGGCGGCCGTAGTAGCTACGACACCCTACACAGTTTTAAGGCATAGCTTTGGTACCGTACACATGCCAACAGGTGCTGTCCCCGGGTCTGGAGGCTGTGGCTTTGACGTCCGGCAGGACTGCATGGCAAGCCTCCCAGGCTGGGGTCCAAGGTGAAAGGCAATACAAGGGTACTGCGTACTCGTGCCGTGCCGTGCCGTCCCCCTGGCAGGCACGCCATGACCCACATGCACTGGAGGCCACGCCGACGAGGAAGTGCTCAGTAACGCTGCCGCGGGGAAGCTCCACCCGCGCAGGGCACGCCGGGGCCCTGCCTGCAGCCCCCCGGCGTGTTGGCCCAGGCCGGAAGAAGCTGCAGCACTGCTGCATATGCTGCAGCTACACCTTAGACCCATTGATGCATCTGTATGGCTGGTACCGCAAGGAAGCTGGACGCTGTTTGCGTCTATTGGCAACACGGGCACGAGTATGCCGGACGCGCTGCCTCGCAAAGCGTGCGATCGCTTCGCTAGTGATAGTATAAGTGGTACTTGTGACATGTGTAACCAAGAAAGTTACAAAGCTTCGGCAAAGTGTACAAGTCGTCAGGGCCTGTCAATCAGCGTGTCGCTGACAGCCGATACCCTGTGCAACACGATAGGTGTCTTTGGAATATTTCACAAGAGGCAGTGGTTCGGGACAACCGATCGGCTGCCATGTCGCTCAACCCATGCTGCACAAGCCATGGAGGTACATGAAGGCATGCCGAGGAGCGCAGGAGGAGAGGCAACGGGCAGTATACATCTCCTGCAGAAGCACGCAGCTCACGACTACAGATATACAAAGTGACCGGCATAAAATATTGTCTTGCACGTGCGTAGCGACGCGTTCCTTGTGTTAAGGCCTGCCGGGCGTCTGGGGCCAGGAAGGGAGCTTTCCCTTAGCAGTTGGGCCCTGCAGTATCTATTACTGTGGTTGGCTATATTCAGTCTTTTAGGAGCGGACAACCAAGCATGACGGCGGCCATGCCAGCGACACCGTTGGAGCTGCCAGAGGACATACAAGACCAGCTACAGAACTTTGACACCCTCGTTGGCAACCTTAAAGATGCTTTGGGGGCCGTCGCGGGGGCAGTGCAGGGCCCTGCGGAGCTGGCAGCCATACCTGACCCCCTGGAGCGAGCCAGGCTGTGCCTCGCACTTGCCAAAGCGGTCAACGCGCTGCACCATGTCTACTTGAGGTAAGGGGGGCCTAAAGGTTCGAGGGACAACAATGGGGAACAGGAGGAGAGGTGTTTGTTGGTGGGCAACCCCAAGGAAGAGGCGATCCTCCCCATGTTGCCCTCCTTCCTGGTGCTGGCGGCAGCTCGCTGTCCGTGCGGCGCGCAGGTGCCCGCTGACGGCCGCCTGGCTACAGCTGCCCGCTCGCGGCGTCTGCAGCACGGGGTCGTGGTGTCCGTCGCGGAGGGGTTCGCTGGAGGGCAGAGCGCGAGGCAGCACCCATGCGCTGCGCAAACGAGCTGTGTGCATGATGCGCATTTTCTTGGACCCGCATCCACAACTAGCACTTTGGTCATTTAATTTGCCTATTTCTATTTCAGGCCTTACGACCTACAGGTCCGCTGCAAGTCGCTGGCGCCTTCTCCTCCCACAACGTCCCGCGCGGTGCCGGCCACCCTTCCTCCCCCTCCGCAGGGCCCACGGCAAGGACCCCTTCGCGCCCTCCACCGCCGGCGGCGCCGCCCCGGGGCGCCAGGAGCTGGACCGCCTGCGCGCCTATGACAGGAAGGTGGCGCGCGCGGCGGAGGAGGCGGCGCGGCGCGGCAGCCGGGCGGCGCTGTCGCTTGACGTTGCGGCCGCCAGCCGCTTCATCGACGCAGCCATCCCCGACCTCACGCAGGAGCAGAAGCAGCAGCTCAAGCGGGCGGCGCAGGTGCGCGGCAGGGGAGGAGGCGGCTGGCTGTATGGGATGGCTGTGTGAAGTGTGGCGCCAGGGTCGAGTACATGTGGCATGCGGCTCGGCCTTGCGCACGGAGCGGTGCTCCAGTGCGAGCTGGGGGAGGGGGAGGGGTGTAGATGTGAGCGGCGAAATAGCACAACCGGAAACCAGTAGGGCCTGCGACAAGCGGTAAGCGGCGGTAAGGAAGCAACTTGAGCGGAATTCTTGGTCGCTGACACGTTGTTTTTACCAGGAGAGCACGGAAGGGGGGGCCTGTGGAGGTTGTGTTAGCCGGGTTGTGTTTGCCGAGTAGGGGCTGTGCAGGCGTGTGCGACGGCCGGGAGTGGTGGGCGTGGTGAAGTGCGGTGCACCTGTATGTGGGCTGAGTGGCGGCTGATATGAAACATGCTGGTCAGGTGTTTGCATACATGCCGTGCTGCCGAACCCATGCGCGCAGGCGGTAGAGGCTGGGCGCGGCGAGGGGTCCAAGCGCAAGAAGGGTGGCGCAGCGGGCGCTGGGGGGCAGCGCCAGGCCGGCGGCCAGCCCGCCTCGCAGCGTGCCCTGGAGCCGGCCGAGGGCCAACAAGCGGGTGGCGGTGGTGGGGCCACGGAGCGAGACGGGGCGGCGGATCGGGGTGGCGGCGGAGGGAGCGGGTTGGAGGCGCGGAGAGGGGCCGCCAAGGCGGCTGCACACGGGAGGTCCAGTGGGGGGGGAGGCGGGGGCGGGAGCACGCGGGGGAAGGCAGGGGCGCCGCCTGCCGAGGAGGCGGCCCAGCGGTTCCTTGCTGCGCTGTCGGAGCCGAAGGAGGAAGGGGGTACGACATGAAGTGTTTGAGGCATGCTCGCATGCACAACCTAGAAGCAGACGTGGCACAAGGGCAGTGAAGCTCGACGCTGTATGGGTCGCCCGCGCACTAGGCGGTGAGGAGTATGATGGCACGCGATGAGAAGTATGAGCGGGCCGAAGAGGTGAGGAGCGCTCCCGGCCTGAAGGAGCGCTGAGCTTGTAAGAGCTGCTGCTTGCTGTTCCTTGGACACGGCGTCCGGATGGGCAAGGTGTATTGGTAGCATTCATAAGCGCTTTGCACCTCCGATTCCTGTGCTACGCCAAGCCCCTCGTGCGACAGCTATGAACAGCTGCCGACAGCAGCACCACACCACCAGTACCTAGCTTACCGCCGGCGGTGTCAAAGCAGCACGTAGGGCTCATGTAAGCAGCACGAGGCAGCACCACACGGACATCTGTGTAGCGACGTTGCCAAGCAGGCTGCCACTGAACGCCACGGCGGGTGCAGGAGCCATGACCACCACGCTTTCCAACAATCTGTGTGTACTGTATGCGTACCGGTATCCAGAGTCCCGCCCTACCTGCAACCGCATTACATTACTACATTACGGCTGTACTGTACTGTACGCCGTCACTTCCGTCACAGAGCAAGAGCTCTAGGGTCTAAGCTGCAACGTTCCTCATCAGGTGCCGAACTCAACACCACGCACACCGGGGCAAGCGTTTCACTATGACAGCAGCTGACCACACCTGTAACACTCGGTGTACCAGCGCACCAGTGCGCTAATACAGGGCACGTGGAGTAAGCGCTGGCTCAAAGCGACCGAGCAAACGCAAACGTTACTCTTGTGGTCTTGGGGCAGGCGAGTACGTAAGGCATCCTACAGCGTACGGAACACCTACCGAAAGCGCACCTCAAACAGCTCCAACAAAAGGTTAACCCCCATCATCTGGATGCATTCCGTCATACGTGGGGTACCGGTACGCCACAACACACGCCATGCGGCACGACCAAACCTGGAACATCCGAACCCCGCTGCAGCAGGCCCCCTCTTCCTCACTAACATGTCGGCATGTTTGCAGCTTGCCGTACGAACTCTCTGTTGGGTCTACAACTACGTAAGGAGCCAACACAAGAAATGCTATCAGTCACGCCCGTACGGCGGCCGCAAGCTTACACCTACACGCTACATGCCTACACTGAAAGATGTTCTGAACAGGTGGGCAGTAATCATGCACACAGTTTCATTCTCCTTTTGTCCCTTATGGGCTGGCCAACTATGTACTTAGCGCTCTACCTGGCCTATTTGCATAACATTGCACGGTCTTAACTTCCTACGACCAATGCGCGCTCGCCCCTTGTCCACATCACGCTCTGCCGCTGGTGGAACCACCACCAGTGTTACGGTGACAGGGCCTGGCCTTCTCAGGGCGGGCTGGGCTGAGGGCCGGTGGGTGGGCGGTGGGCTATAGCGTCGGGCTGGGGTGGGTGCTTGGGCTAGGGCGAGGGGTAGGGTTAGGATGGGGGTTGAGGCAGGGGCTTTGGTCGAGGGCTTGGTCTGGGTTTGGGGGGGGCGGGGGGGGGGGGCGGGGGGGCGGGCTGGGGCGGGGGGGGGTCGGGGGGGGGTCTGCGGCGGGGAGGGTTTGGGGGCGGTCGGGCGCGGGGAGGACTGGGCTTGGGTCTTGGAGCTTGCCCGCTGCGTGGAGACGGCGGCGGTTGGGCGCTGGACGGGTTGGGGTTGGGGGTGGGCAGGGCGGGCACCTCCAGAGGAGGAACGAGGCCTGCGGGTGGCAGAAGTTTGGTGGGAGGGCTGCGGCTGGGCGGCGGCCTGCGGAGAGGCAGAGGGGGCCTGGGTGGCCGTGGGCTGAGTGGGGCGGGAGGAAGTGTGACTGGAGGTGACGCAGATGGTTCAGGGGACGGCGGCTCTGTGTGGGGCCGGCTGGGTGGTCGTGGCGGACTGCGGACCGGCGGGGGCGGCTTCGGTGGCCTAGGGCTGGGAGGGGCCCGGGGTGGCGGCGGGCGGGGCGGCTCAGGGGCCAACGGCGCGGGCGAGGTTGATGGTGGGGTGAATGGCAGCGGTGACGGGCTGGGTGAGGGCGGCGTTGGGCTGGGGAAGAGCGGTAACGACCTTGAGGGACTGGGCTGTCTTGCGCTGCCCGGGTCTCGGGGTGACGGTCTTGGGGATTGACGGGGCCGTTGCGGTGCGGTGGGCGCAGGCGGGCTTCCCGGTTGCGTAGGCTGCGGCGACGGGCTGATTGATGGTGGGGGGCGGGGTGACGGCCGGGGTCGTGGTGGCGGCCGGCCGGGTGTCGTGGGCACGGCGGGGCTGCGGGGTGCCCCCCAGGACGGCAGCGGGCTGCGAGACAGCGCCGGCGGGCTGGAATTCCTTCGGGGAGGGCTCAGTGAGCTGCGGCCCCAGGCTGGGTTCAGGGGAGAGCTGATCGTGCCGCTGAAGTGCCCCACCACCGCCACCGCCCAGCGCTGCGGCAGCTGGGAATCCTTCCCGGCCAGCCCCACCGACCCGAGCTTACTCGCCCGTACAGTGATTTTGATGCTGGACCCCTTGGCGGCCGTGGAGATCACGACACGCTCCACCGTGTTGACGGTATCGGCCTTTTGCTGACCTGTAGAGGTGACGGATCGACGCAAAGGGGCAAGGTAGTCAGCTCTATGGCCACTTCACAAGGTGTAAAGGGAAGAGGTTGCTGGTAAGGCAACGCAGTGGCGTGGCGGGGCCATGCGCGCCAGGTACATCACTAAAGCGCACTGTGCCGCATGATATTCCCAAGAGGAGGGTGTCCGGGCAAGGTACTACTCCTTTCGAATGTGCCTTGCCGCTCGCACTCACTGGCTGCCTCCGGGTTGTTGCCCCGCAGCCGCCGGCCGCCCACCGCCACCTCCAGGTCCAGGTCGTTGACAAGGGCCGAGGCGGCAGCCACGTCCGACGGGTAGTCGTACCACGTCAGCACGACCGTCAGGGGCCTGCGGTCGTGGTGCGAGGGCAGCGGGTTCAGTGCCGTCTTGTGAGCGGTACAGCGGTGGCCCAGAGGACATGCTGGTAAGCCAAGGCTGATTTGGACGTCGGAGGCATACTGCGGTTACGGTACGGCACAGCTTGCAGGGAAGCGCGACCCACCCATCGTCAGTGGCGGTCAGACCCTCCAGTGTTTCCTGCTGGCCAATGGCGGTGAAGGCCCCAGCGGCTTCCCAGGCATCGGCCACCTGCAGCCTGACCCGCGGGTCGCTGTACCCCTTGAGCGGCAGGCTGCCCGCCAGGCTCATGCGGCCCCAGCCCTGGAAGCCGTCCGGGGAGGGGCCCAGGCGCCAGCCCATGCCCACGTGCATGCCGCCCTGCAGCCGTGCGGGAGTGGTTGAGTTGGCTACGCAATACGTAGGATTGTAGCAGGCGCTGCTGCACAAGTTCTTCAGCTGACCCAGACACCGTGCTACGGTACCAGGGTAACGGGATTCTGCATAGAGCACAACAGAGTTTGGGGTCACAACGTACCGTCATGGCCGCCGCGCCTGCAATGATGACAGCCTGCGGTACAGCAAGAGATAGACGTCCGTTGGAGCTAAGCTGCATCAACCAAGTCACGAGGAGCCCACACGGAATAGCGCTCGTTGTCCCAGTGCGACCTTCAGCGCTCCTTCTCATTGCAGCACCGCACCTTGACCAGCATGCCGGACGCCTCGAACCCGTGGTTGGCATCCGCCTCTCCGCTAGGGTAAAACCCTTTCCTGTGGGAAGAGGTGCGGCGGCGGTGGTGGTGGTAGGTGGCGAAAAGGTCACACCGCAGCCGGTGCAGTGGGTGCCGTGACCTAATGCCCCAGTGTGCAATAATGGGCCAACCGCCCACCTGAAGTACTCCTTGACGAGCGCCGCGTGGCCGGCAGCCTGCGAACGGGGCACGTGGTACGATACGGCGCGTCAGAGCTTGGCCGTAGTGCGAGGGCGGTTGGGGCAGATTCATGGGTGTGCAGGGTCCTCTATCAACGCGCCAACCGTTCCCTCGGCTGCCCTGCAGGGTACGGTATGCGGCTGTGCGCCCAGGGCCCTCGGCAGGTTGTGTCCTTTGTGCCGCAAGCACCTCAGGGTCTTGTGCGTCGCAATCGGGCAACCTACCGTTGGGGTAGCCATTGAGGTCCCTGACATGACCCTGGTCTTCACGTGACAAGTTCCTTCTGCAGGCAGTTTGTTAAGTATGAGTAAAAGTCCGCCGCTCCATACCGTATAGCTGCGTGCACGGTGCTGGTATAATGGGTTGTGCTCAGGCCCACCTGCGGAGCTCCCTGTGCCTGCAGAGGCAATGTTGTTCCCGGGGGCTATAATGTCTGGCTTAATGCGGCCGTCTGGCAAGGGTCCGAAAGACGAGAACGGGGCGACGTTGTCGATGCTTGGGCTGATCTGCAGCAGGAAAATCCTCCGGTGTGATGAAGCGGCGGGGTGACGTGGTAAGGTCCAGGTACGTATGTTAACTCAGTAACCTTGGCATGGAGGTACACTGCTCGCACCTAACGGCCCACCCCTTGTCGCGCACCCGCACCGGAGACACGTGGTGGCCACAAGGCAGCGCCCCATCCCAATGCCTCTTACCAGCTCGCGCGCAAAGGTCAACGAACCGCTCGACGAGTTGCCAACAATCCAGTTGCCGTACGCTTCGCGTATGATAGAGGCGGGCAGTCCAGGAAAGGCGAGCTGATCCCCTGTGCCAGGTGTCAGTGGCTTGGGGAAGAGGAGCTCGCTGGCGTTGTTGGCAACCAGCATGGCTATTCCTTGAGCGTCCACAATCGCCTGTGCCTTGGCGAAGTAATCGCAACCCCCGCGCCGCACCACCACCACGGCACCCTTTGCGGCGTTCCTTAAGCGGCCGCATGCCTCAATCGGGCTCGCAACCACCAGGGGCACCTGCAAACAGGAGGCTTGCCTGGCTCAGTGCGCAGCTGTGACGCGGCGATTAGGATGTGGCTCACGCAGTGAGCGTGGACTATGCCAATCTTGAGCCCCTTGCGTGCAGGGCTTCGGCCTGCGCTCAGGAGGGCTGACGAAGGCGCACCGTTGAGGCCAAGGGTGGGTGAGGATGCGGGTGATGGGCGGTAGCTGGTTTCCTTTGAGCCTGGGCTGCACGCACTACACGCGGCTGTAGGAGGGTGCTGTGTGGGATTGATGCGATAAAGCGTACCGGTTTCTGAGCCTTCAGGACGCCCCTGAACCGCAGCATGGTTTGGCCTTGCCGTGCCACCTACCGGGATGCCAAGCGCAAGCACGTCTGCCAATCGTGCCACGTTTGGGTTCTCGTAAGGCCATACCTGCAGCAGGGCGGAAGGAAATCTGCACTCTTAGGAAAGTGCAGATCACGGACAGGACCTCGACGTGACGGGGTGCTCCCGTGCTTTCAACAATTGCTCTGTCGTAAACAGACGGCCGAGCAGCATCTCTGGCGGCAGCCTGGCAAGTAAGGCCTGAGGGGCAAGCATACAACCGCCCTCCGGCCTCTGCTGATACAAGTCCCATCGATATCGCTACCGTCCAGGTTGACCAAATCACCCCACCGACAAAGGCACACTGCGGACGCAGGTACCCATGCAAGCACGGCCTCACGTGCAGTAGGGGCTGGCCCCTCTTGCGCACGACGAAGACTACTTCGCCGTCGGTCCGGTTCTCCCACTTGTAGCCGGCGCCCACCGTGATGGCATTCTTGGAGGTCCCGGGCGCGTTGATGCTGCTGGACCACCTGGGGCTCAGCGAAGACGGACCTGCGGACAGAGCACCAGAACAGTGAGAACGCCCTGGCCTAGGTCACGAGCTGCGTGCGCTGGCCCGCCTACGTAATCATTGCTGCATACCTCCAGCAACCCCATTGCCTGCAGGCCCTAGATCCGGTGCGCATGTGTGCAGCTGCATGTTCTCTGCACCCCTTGATAAAGCTGGCGATGGCTACCAAGGAGGGCAAGGTAGGCGCATTGGTGACACGGCGACACCAGAGGCACCTACCGCTGTTACCAGCCACAACGAAGCTGACAACTTTTGGGTTATTCCAAAGGAAAGCGTCGAAACCTGCACAAGGAAGACAGCAAAACAGGGCAGTGAGCAAGCAAGGACATGCTACACGACGGAGCACCCTAGCTCACTTGCTAGCGCACCGCAGGGCATCTCTGAGCTCAGGGGCTCTTGCGCAAGCTATAGCAAGCCGGGAAGGGCAGCACCTCTTGCGTTGCCGTTGTAACCGCCTCCCTGGCTGTCAGCCCATGAATCCGAAGTGATACTAGCGTCGGCTTGCGCATGCACCTGCAAGCGCAACGCGCAACAGCGGCAGCCACACAACCTCAGCATGCAAGGGTTGTGGGTTTGCTTGTGTCACTCCATGCATGCGACTTACCCATTGGGCTCGTTCCTAACCCCTGACTATGCCCTCTTGACGCTTGCACCTGTAGGTCAATTTGTGCAGCCTAGTTTCGCACACGAACACGGCCCGCTGTTAACGTGTCGCAACCCCTCCTGCACACCACTTGACCCTGCACCTGCACCCCGTCCTAACAAGCTCATTCCTGGCCCACACGTTACACCGCATTGACTGCCGGTCCTCCTGAGGATGGTGCAATCCCCACGGTGCTCCATGTGTCGCTCACCGGCAGGTAGTTGACCTCCAAGGCGGGGGGGATGAAGAGGGAGCCCAGAGGCGCGTCCTCCGACCCCGGCGGCCCCATGTCTATAAAGGAGATGCGCGCGTCGGGCGCGGCGCCGGTGGCCAGGGAGCTGCCGTTGCCGTCGAGGCTGCCCGCCACGCTGCCCGCCACGTGCGTGCCGTGGCCGTCGTCGTCGCCGTAGGCGCCGTCTGGGGCAGCGGCGTGGGAGTGTGGAGGTCAGGCAGGGCTGGGGTTGCAGGGTTGTGGTGGTAGGGCTGTGGCGGAAGGGCAGGCCCTCCGCTGTGGAGGCAACTTAGTATCCTTGTCAGCAACCGCACGCACGGCAGCTGCGCGACCCTGAATTAACGGCGTTGTTGCTTGCTGGTCGTTTATAGCGATGCAAGCGGTGCAGCGAAGAACAGTTGGTAGTCCTATCACCAGTCTAGTGGCTCACGATGGCGCACCTTCTGCCACGTAGTACTGGACCACCTTGCGGTGGTCTGGCAATTCAATCCGTTGGGGCCTGCCGGTAAGGAGGGACCCGTACCGCCGGTAATTGACGTCGCTAAAGAAGCAGCTGCTCATGTCTAGGCCGGTGTCGCCCACCTGCAAAAAGGTCACGGCATGCCGGCAACAGCCGGGGGCACAACGCACATGCACTATGGGAGGCGACCAAGCTGCACTGGCGCTATGCATTGGCACAAGCATCACGCACCTAAAACCTAGGCTCAAGCAGCTAGCGTGGGTACAGTAGCAGATCGGTTCAATGCATCCCGATAAAGAGACTGGGGCGCTGCATTGCATGTCTCCTACTTGAGTCGGTGTGGGTTGAGCCCCTGACGGTGACCAAACCGCCTGACCTCACCCCAATGATCTGGTCCTCGCCACGAAGTCCCCTCGCGCGGTACGGCAGCACCTCAGGGTCAAGAGGGCTCCTGTTGGTTGTGTTGCCTGGGCGCAAGCAGGCACATAGGCCAGCTGTACCGGTACGGCACTTAGCAGGAAACGGCAGGCAGGTACTCCAGGGTTCAGGCATCAATCCATACCCCTCGCTGGACAGGCTACCGGTAAACCTCGCAGTGCACGAGTCACTCGAGGTCAGTCGCACGGCTGGCACCAGCTCACCTGACTGTACGACGATGGAGGCATACGCGTTGCTGGTGAAGATGCGCAGCTCCGGGGCTACCCACGTAACCACGCTGAGGCCCGCAAGCCACCACACTCCACGCATGAGGTCCTGCGGCACCGACACAGCAGCGAGAAGACACAAGTTACCTGACACGACTCACCGAACATGGTATTATGGAATATCTAGGCGCTGATTGCTTCTTTCAACGTGGCTACATTCCCTACTTCGGCCTTGCCAGCAACAACTTGCCTCTTCGCAAAGGAAGACACGTAGGGTGGCGGAGCTTGCGCCCCCGTCCACGTCCAGCACCCGCCCCGTGGCGTGGTGCCGGGGCGCCGCCACCACCGGCCTGCAGCCCTCCGGCCCTGCGGCCCCCAGGTGCTGCCACAGGGCCGCGGCCCAGTCCTCCTCCGCCGCCTCCAGCGCCGCCCCCGGCACCACGGCCATCAGCTGCACCGACACGGCGTACTGCGGGGGCGCGGAGCCGGGGCCCTGCGCAGCCAGATGCCGCCGGGCAGGCAGCCGGGAGGCCACAGAGGGCACGCTGGCAAGCGTCTGCAGCGACGGCAGCAGACCCTCCTGCGCGCCACCATTGACTGCCCCCAAGACACGGCTACCGGCTGTCTCCCCCAAGTGCCGCCGTGACCCGACCTCCCTGTCAAGGGCGTGCCTTGTGGGGTCCTCTGCGTCCGTACTATGTTCAACACCCCACTGGAGTTCCGCCCACTCGGGGGCCACCTTATGGGCGGCCTCGTAGGCAGCCTGCGGTCAAGTGCGGAAGCCACCAGCATAGGACGGGTTCATGGTGGCGTTACAATGGAAGGTGAAAGCTCTGGGCGCTTGTCTGCTGCTGAAGGCTAGTACCCAGCTATCAAGACAGACGATCAAGACAGACGGTCAAGACAGAAGGTCAAGAGCTTCGGCGTTCTGCTACCGCTGCCCATGTGCGAGGCAGGAGTGTGACGTCAAGGTAGTTGGCAGGAGGTGACGCGGTCTGTGCGGCAACTGTAGTTACACCGGCATTCTGGGTTGGCACGTATCCCAAAGTGCACGGTGGGGGCATTGTGCACTACTAAAGCTGACCCAAGTGCAAGTTCTTACCGCAGGCGCCCCCGTCTCGGCCACCACCTCCCGCACAGCTTGGGGCGTGCCCGCCACCAGCCATGTGTCATCGGGCACGTACGACAGGACGGAGCAGCCGCGGGACGTCAGCGCCTGCCGCACGGCTTCCGGGCGGGCAGGGTCGTGCCCCACCAGGTACAGGCGGAGGGAGGGGAGGTCGCCCCAGGCCTCCGTGTTGCGATAGGGATCGTCGCCAATGCTTGCAGAGCGGGCAGTTATGGCTTCCGAAGTAGCTTGCTGTGCGTCCACGAGGGCCCTGGACGCATTTGTCGGTGTCGAGGGGCACAAGGACGTGACATCCTAAGATTACTGCGCCTGCAAACCGAGAAGGTGTTGTGTGGGTTGACTCCCAGGGCATGGCTTGGTATGTGTCGGCCCTAATTGGCGGGCGATTTTCGCTGCCCGCAGATCACAGGCGCAATTCCTTCAATAATTAGGGAACAAGTTATTGTATGCATTCTCTGATTAAATTTTGTGGCGTAATTACCCTAGGACCAAACGAGTGCACTTGTGAGCAAGGCTATTATCATAGGAGTCTGCTCACCCAAGCAATACTTTTGCACTTCTTAGCCTTGAATAGAAAGGGGCATTGCCATTGGACTTGTCACTGGCGAAGGCGACCGGTGCGCCGACCGTCAGTAAGGACAATAGCAGGATGACCTGCCGATAGCGACCAATCATTCAACCTACAGTGAAAAACTCCTTTGCCTGCGCCTGCATCACAGGGTTACCCAGCAGCTGTCTTCGACATTTGAGTAAAGCGCCCTGGGGCCGCTGGTGTTGCGCGCTCGCACTACACCCCCTTGCTACTTAACCTCAATTGTGCACCTAGACATGAATTGGTCCCAACGCTAACAAAGCATGGCATGGGGCGTACGGAGCAACGCTGCGAATGTGCCATGCTCTGTCGAGCCGTACAGATCAGCTGGTGGGGTGCTAGCCTCGAGCACGATAGAACCCGTATGCTCCACGCGCATGCAAATCGGCGACATGTACATGTTAACGGTACGGCAAACAGTGAGGTGCCAGGTCAATGGCAAGGTAGTACGTACAGTTGTGGCAGAGCGTGGCGGGAGTGCAGCTCAGCGCAAGCCTTGCACGTTGCACCATGGCAGCAAGCACTGCATCACCTGGCCTTGCGCCACCCGGCACGGCGTCCTGGCCCATGGCCGTTCTAACCAAGGAGCCCCCCTGTTGAAGGGGCTGTTGGTGTAGCCACACGTCCGCTGCGCTGCTTTTGCCCCGAAGTACGTCGTGCTTCGAGAACCCGACCCGAGGGGGTATCGTACCGTACCCTGCACACACACAACACACAACCAGTCACAGTTTGACTCTCATCCTCAGCACTGGCCCGCAACACTCAGCGGCGGGACGCCACGTCAACTTCTTGCACGTTGCTGCAAGAGCACGCGGAGGTTATTGTATTGGTCTGTACCCAAAAGAAAGAGAGCTGTTGGCCTCGTAGGAGAGGGGGATCGGTTCCCATGGACAGTGTGGCCCGGGCTGGCCGGGCCATTGCCGACATGTCTTGACTGACAGCTGCAATCGAACACATTGAATTAGGGACTTGCGGACCTCCCATGCTTAGAGCTTTACACCATAGTCACCAGCCTTTTATTGCGTAGCGTCATTCACGGCTACAACCACCATGCGTTCGTTGAGCCGACGCGCCCTGTGCACAAGGGCACATGTGCAGCCGACACACTGGCTCATGCTCCAGCATCAACGTCTACAGTACGTCGTGAAGGTGAGCGAGAGAAGACGGTGTACGGCAGCCATGTGACCTGATAACACCCTATTTTAGTGCTACGCCAGTGTGTAAGTGAAGTGGGCAGGCCCACCTCCGACCCAGCATGCCACATTCCCAGCAGGCGTTACGCGTGCTGGACAGCAACCGTGCATATGTGCGGCTCGCATTCCCAGCCTATCTGCGCAGCTTTGCCATGTGAGCACTAACATAAATTTGCGTATCTTGACCAATCAATAATGCTGTACCACTAGGAGTTTGCCCAGGCCGCTGTAGTATTACTGCGGTATAGGTCTAAGCACACGCCTCACGAATCAAGCCCCTAACACGCAAGTGCTCCTTGACAGTTGCGAAGCACTGGCCTTGAGTGCACTCTTAATCGTCCCCTCTGTTCTCGCGTTTTGCCAGCCGTGCAGCGCGACGCTCAGTGCGCTGTATCACCGTGAGCCTGGGGGGAGGCCGAGGCCGCGGCGGGGGCCGGGACCGCGGGGGAGGACGCGGGGGTCGGGACGGCCGCGGCGGCCGCGGAGGCCGGGGCGGGTGGGGCGGGGGCCGAGCACGGACCTTTGGCGGCGGAGGACTGGACACCTTGCTGGGTGAAGGGCTGGGGCTGAGGCGGGGGCCCGGAGGGGGGCTGAACGATGGGCTGGGGGGCCTGGGGCTTGCCTTGGTTGGAGGTGGGCTGGCCGACGGCGAACCCCGATCAGCGTTCCTTGCCTGCATGTGTGGCATTCGGGGGAGCGGGCTTCAGGTGCAGGCACGAGCCTCATGCTGTGCAGCAGCAACCCTGAGAAGCACCAACAATAGCTAGCATTTCAGGGGGAGGCAAGAAGCGTGTGGCGAGGGCTGCTTACCGGGTTGAGGTCCGACTGGATGTTGCCGGTGAAGTAACCCACGACTGCCACTGCAAAGCGCTGCGGCAGGTCCGAGTCAGGGCCGCCTAGGGTGCGATGCCGGATCTGGTTGGCCCGCACCGTAATGCTGATCCGGGCCCCGGCGGGTGGCTGCGAAACACGCACACGCTCCACCGTGTTGGCGCGGTCCGGGGCCTGGGTGTCTGCGGGACGTGCGGCGGGGGCAGTGCCACGTGTTTAGTGAGCAGCTGGCAGCTCCATCAAGCCAGCACAGCGGCTGTGTTGTAGCTGCGGGTCTTGTGACCGCAGTGCAGCTGCCTGGCTGTGTGCGCCCCGGGCCCCCTCTACCCACCGTCGTCCTCCTGGTTGTTGCCGCGGAGCGTGCGGCCGCCGATGTCCACCGCGAGGTCCAGGTCGTTGACCAGCACGTTGAACGTCCAGGTCTCGCCGGGGTAGTCGTACCACACTAGCGCCACGGACACAGGCCTGGGGACCAGCGTTCGGCTCAAGGGTTAGCGGCTCCTTCTTTGTCACCATGTGTAACGCAGCTAGGCGTGGGTCAGCATAGCGCATCCCAGCAGCTAGACTAGTGGGTAGGCGCCCGGCCCAAGCTGACACCGTGTTACCCACCCCGTGCCGGTGGCCGTCAGTCCGTTGAGCGTGAGGCTCTGCCCCGTGGCGGTGAACTGCGCCATGTCCGCCACCTGCAGCGAGAAGCCCGCGTCGCTGTACCCCTTGAGCGGCAGGCTGCCCGCCAGGCTCATGCGGCCGAAGCCCTGGAAGCCGTTGGGTGCGGGGCCGATGCGAAGGCCAAGACCAACGTGGATGCCACCCTGCGGAGCAGAGCCAAGGGAAGAAACAGCTTACAAAGGTTCATGTATCGCTTTCGGCATCCTCGGCCTGCCTTTGCTGGCCGCACACAGCCGACTTGCCATTGGGTGCCTCGCGGTCACACGTGCAGGGCTCCCGGCCAATAATCCAACCGAGGACATGTCCCAGGAAGGCAAGCACCATTCCAACCGTTGCGCTGCTGCCCCACCTGCATATCCTCTGCTCCAGCAATGGCGACGGCCTGCGTGACAAGGCCGGTGCACAACACGGCAGTGATGGAGTACGTTAAGGGCACGCCAGGGCACGTCATGTTGGTTGAGGCATACACAAGCTGAAGGCCATGCAAGGGCCCCGTGCTCCTTGCAGCTCCTATACTTGGGGAGTACGTTCTGAAGGCCTGAACACGAGCCCAAGGCCAAGGGCATGCTAATTCGTACCTTGATCAGCATGCCAGACGGCGTAAAGGGAGTCGAGTTGGGACCCTCCGCATCGCCATCAGGGTAAAACCCGTCCCTGCAGTATGAGGGAGAAGGAGGTACGTTAGTGTGTTGTCCGATGCAAGAAGGCGGTGTACTGCCTGAAGCTTACAAGCAGGACTCTAGCAGCTGTTGCAGCAGAGGGTTGCTGCATTTGGCTAGATGCCATACCTGAAGTACTGGCGCATGAGTGCGGCATGGCCGGCAGCCTGGAGCAGGGGGTGGACGTTTCGGTTTCAGCTGACTGAAGGTATTTGACAGTTTGGCGTCAACACTGCTAGGTTAGATTGTGACATCACATATGGCCCACGGAGTTGCTCCAGTGTGCCGGGATGCGGGCCCCACAGGCGCGTGGGCAGACGCACCGCACAGCGACACGGACCTACCGTCGGCGTTGCCTGGGACGTGCCAGACATGAAGGTGGTGGCGCTGCTGCACGAGCCGCCTGTAGGGGGAGGGTGTGAGGAAGTGATCGTACTGCATCCAGAAAACGCCGGATGCGCGCAACAGTCCTGCCTGACGAACTTGGAAGTCTGTCTGGGCCCCTTTCTACAGTACTCCTTCCAGGGCACGGGCCCACGCCAACGCCCCAACTCAGCACCCACCGCCTGCGATCTTGCCGTCGCTCTTGGCTGACTCAATGTTGCCTCCCGGGGCAATGATGTCGGGCTTAATGCGCCCGTCACGCAGGGGCCCAAACGACGAGAAGGGTGACAGGTTGTCCACGTTATAGGGGATCTGGGTGGAGGGACCACGCGGAAGGTACAGGCAAGGATAGGCCATGGCTCAACAAGGGACAGAGGTCGGACCTTGTGCATTCACCGCAGGGTTGCCTTAACCCATGCAACTAGAACAACTACCTCTGCAGGCCGAGGGCAAAAACTGTACCAACCGCCGCCCTGGCAGGTCGCCCAGGCGGCCATGTAGGCTAACAACACGTCGCCGCCGCCCCGCCCCGCTTCTTGGCTCACCAGTGCACGTGTAATGGTTATCCGCGAGCTGCGGCTTGCGTTGCCGAAGATCCAGTTGGCAATGCCCTCCACCACCAGAGCGCTGGCCAAGCGCACGGTGGGCGTGGGCAGGCCGAAGGTGTTGTCGTTCTCCCCCACCAGCATGGCCAGGCCGCCACGGTTCAGGATGTTGCGGGCGGCGGTGGTTGCATCGCAGCCTCCTGGCACCAGCACAAACGCGCCCCGGGCCGTGGCGCCATCCTCACCGCACGCATCGCTGATAATCAGTGGTACCTGCAGGCCACGGTGGGTGCACGCGCAAAGGGAAGATAATGACACATGCGCAAAGGGAAGAAATTGATACAAAACCTATGTAAGAATGAAGCGTGCGCTTGCTCATTACGGCCCACACTACACTCATGCACGTGCGCCAGTGCCGCGTGCCGCTGCGTGCACGTGCACTCCCTGGTGCACACGAGCAACCCGCTGCTCTGCACTTCCGGGCAAGCGGCGTGGACGTACCGTCTGGCCGACATCCAAGACCGTGGTGATGTTGGGCTGACCCTCGCCTTGGTAAGGCCACATCTGCAGGCAGATCGTAGGTTGTGACGGATCAGCGGCGTGCAAAGGCAGGCGCTTTCTCTGCCGCAAGGACAGTGGATTGCCAACCGGGGCCCAAGCAAAGGGCCTACGGCAGCACACAAAGGCAAGACTGGTCAACCTGGTACGGCTTACGTGTAGCGAGAAAGTTTGCGCGCCCGAGGCCGTAAATCCGCGAACAAC
>VFQN01004430.1_pt1 | contig 18528 bp, 12 predicted proteins | sample 3512371 | NCBI WGS metagenome assembly VFQN01 (sample SAMN10412370, study PRJNA504923) | tailings metagenome | isolation source: Replicate 2 from Balatoc abandoned mine | place: Philippines: Itogon, Benguet | collected 2017-08-28 | reverse complement strand
AGGCGAGGCCACACGCTCACACCCACCACGCTGCACCTAGGACGCAAGCCTGGACGGAGCAGGAACAAGGAAAGAAACCAGCCGCACGGGGAAACCCTAGGCCCAGGCAAGCCGCCCGACCCCCTGCCGGGGTCAAAAGCACAAAAGCGGCGCCACACGAACAGCAAGCCCGACAGCCCCCCAGGCACAGAGCCCCCACCCAGCGCCCCTAACCCACAAGCCCCTGCTCCCCCGAGCCCAAGCCCCAAAACGCGCCGCAACCGGCTGAGCACGGGTTGTGTGTGTGCCTGTGTGTGTGTGTTCGGAGCTGCATCGGACGAACTCAACTGACGGGCGCATGCGCAGCAAGTTTGTCGCATAAGAATTAGCTTTGCAGGCTTGGAGGCTCAAAGTGGAAGCACCATTTCCCCGGCTCCTCCTCGGGCAAGTATCTCCCGGAGGGCTTGTCTCGAGTACAGCAAACAGTTCGCCATTCCCATGGGCCATGCGAGGCACTAGCCAAGTAAAAAGGCAAACCGCACTAGACTGGGCTTATTGCTTGGCCCATTTGTGGCTGGAGGCCTGACGCTGGATGATCGCCCGGACGCCCAGCAGTCGCGACCGCTACAGTACCTAGCGACCAGACAACTGCTGACCCCGACGCTGACTAGGCGCTGCAGGAGGTGCGACTGAGCCATTTCGGCTATCGGCATATCTAGCACCGGTGCACATGAGGGCGCGTCAGCTGACGGGACCAGTTCGGGGAAAGGGCCCTGCACGGAACAGGCGTTGTGGTTTGCTAGGGACCTGCCTCCCTCTGTCCATGCAACCGTGCAATCGCACGTCTAGTAGGCTACTGCCCTTCACGAATGTGAGGGTGCTTGCTCGCCGGTTGTGGCCATGGCTCAGCAAGCCACCCGATGGCGGCCCAACACGTGTTATGTGCTGACGTTTCCTGTCATGACTGACCTTCGTACCCCTGCCCCGTGCCGTCTGCCCTTTGACACGGCCCCCGTAGGCCATTTTTGAACTTGTTCCGCCCCGTTGGGCACGAGCTTGGTGGCGATGGAGTCTAATGACGCCTCTCCTACGGCGCCGGACCGGCATCTGCCCCCTGCGCTCCAGCTGCACATCCTCTCCTTCCTGCCCCCAAACGACCGCGCCCTCAGCGGCCGCCTTGTGTCCCCGGACGCAGCCGCCGGCCTCAGCAAGGACCCAACATGCGCCGCCCCTTTGTCCCAGCCGCTGCCGCCCCACGCCGTGCCCTGGGCTGCGGCGGCTGCCGACCCACAGCACGTGCGGCAGCTGCCCTTCCGGCACAAGCTGCAGCTGCTGTGCTCAGCCGCCGCCAGCGGGAGCGAGGTGAACATGGAGGTGGCGCTGGCGCTGCTGCAGCCTAGCGTCTTCCCCGACCTGCTGCATCACAGTATGAGAAGAAGCTTTGTGTATCCAAATCCTGGCGTGGCAGCAGCGGAAACAGGCCACCCTCAGCTGCTGGGCTGGCTGCTGCACCACTGCCCTGGCATGGTGGACACGGGCCGTACCTTGATGGCTGCGGCGCAGTACTGCGACCTGGCGGGGCTGCAGGTTGCGTGTGAGGCTTTGCCGCAGGAGGGCACTGGAGATCGGTATTTCGAATGCAGGAGCGAAGACGACCTAAGCCCAACCGATGATCAGTACGCATTGGACGCAGCTGCTGCTTCGGCCACCGCGGACGCCGTGGACAAGATGGAGTGGCTACTGGCGGTGGGAGGCAAAGCGTGCCGCCTGCAGGGCAGCGAGGTTGCGGAGGCCGCCGCCCGCTCGGGGGACCTGGGCCGGCTGCGGTGGCTGCGGAACCGCGGCTGCCGCATGGACGTGGAGTGGGTGCTGAGGGCGGCGCTGCAGCACGCCGACCTGGCCGTGTCGCAGTGGCTTGTGGACGAGGCGGGGTGCAAGCTGCCAGTAGCAGCCGGAAGCGGTGGTGCTAGTTACCAGTGGAGGGAGGTGGTGGGGGCGGCGGTGCAGAGCCCTGACTGGGTGACTAAGCTGCAGTGGCTGCATGAGCGGGGCGCACCGCCGCAGGCTGGGGACAACGGGATCGTGAAAGAGGTGGTGCGCTCAGCTGCAAAGGCGGGGCAGGCGGAGGCAGTGCGGCACCTGCTGTCGGGTTTGGAGCCAGCTGCAGCACGGGATGCAGCTCAGGGCGCCTCCAGGTGGGCGGTTGAGTCAGGCAGCATCACAACTGCGGAGACTGTGGTCCAGGCCGGTGCGACGATTGATTACTGGGCATATACTTCAACTGCGTTCAGGACAGCTTTTATGGACCAGCGGTTAGGTGGCAGCCGTGTCGCGATGGTGCGCTGGCTGGCGCGTGAGGCACGGGTTTCTGCGGCCGGGCTGGGCCTTCCGGATTTCATTCGTGCATGGCCCAATTACGTGCCCGCCGACAGCCGGGACCTGCTGCAAGCGGTGCAGCTGCTGGTGCCGGAGGCAGGGTGCCGGGGCTGGGACGCAGAGGCAACGGCCAAAGCTGCAGCGGAGCGTGGCGACCTGGCCCTGGTGCAGTACCTGCTGCAGCAGCGGCCGGGGTTTATTCCCGGGAATGCAGTTTTGGTAGGAGCAGCGAAAGGTGGAAACCAGGCGCTGCTGGAGTGGCTGGTGGAGCAGCACCCGGGATGCATGGAGGGCCCAGGGGCCGAGCTGCAGTACGAGTGGCCAGATCTGCCGGCTGGCGAAGGGAGCATTGGCGCGTACGTGTCAGCGGCGGCACGTGGCGGCCTGGGCACGCTGACCACCCTGCGGCATCTGGGCGTGCCGTGGAGCGCATGGGACACAGTGGTGGCAGCGGTGAAGGAGGGGTGTAAGATGCCGGCCCTGCGCTGGCTGGTGAAGCAGGGCGCGCCGGTGGGCGACACGGAGCGTCTGGAGGCGGCGGTGGACGACGCAGTGTGGTGTGGCAGGCTGTGCGCAGGGGACGCGGTGTGGGTGCGGAGTGTGGGTGCTGCCCAGTAACCAGCTACCGTACTCTATAGTGCTGGTGCCGGCTGGCGTGCATTCTGGCGCGTACAAGAGGGCTGTCACGAAGGGTCTTGTAGCTGTGTAGTCCGGTTGCTGATAGCGGGGGCGTTTGAGTACCCGGCGTTGGGGCTATGCACCGGTGGGCAGTGGCGGATCAGGAGAGGCCGGGGTTGGGGGCGAATGCGAGGCATGCCAGTGTACTGTCGTGACGTGGCTGTCTTTGTTCCTGTAAAAAGGTGGGTTTGGGTCGGCCGAAGTGGCGAGAGGGAGAGTGCGGGTGTTGGGCCGTACGTTGTGCGGTAAAAGGTCCCGTTGGGCCACATGATTTTCATATGCTGCAAGGAGGGCGGGCTTGGTTGGTGCATGGGTGGAGCCCGCAACCTGCTAGCCATAGTGCACAGATCCGCTTCAATAGGATCACCTTGCACAGTGAGGGTCCTCCTCTCCGCAAGTATAACGACCCGTATACGACCCGGGGGTTCAAGGGTCTCCATAGCTTAAACCAGGGCGTACGGGTGTACTTTTGACGTCGTACAAAGCATCACCCTGAAGGGCTGTCGCTTGGTATTCGAGCTGCTCATTTTGCTTTTAAACAAGGAAGAATGCGTACGGAAGGCTGTGGGAGAGGCGGATGGGTTGCAGCTTGCAGGCTGGCTGGTGGTGTGTGGCGGCCGCTGGTCTGCTGCGCGCGTCTCAGGCGTGCACACAGCACACGGAGCTAGCAGGGTGCACCGGTGATGAACAGCGGCCTATCGCTGGTAGTAACGTGGTTTGGCGCTGTGTTATGCGCAGTTGTGCACCGGTTGCGAAGGGCGCATGCGCAGCAGTAGGCCGCAGGTGCTGGGCTAGGGCCCACGTGCCCTGGCTGCGTAGGAACGGGAGCAGGAGACCTGACAACGCCAACATGATGTGTAACGGTGCAATTGCGGGGCAACAAAAGCATATTGCGAAGCAGGCTCTAGGTGAGGGAAGAGCAAGTTGCACGGGCAGTTACTAGGAGCGGTTATATATTACGGCCCACCGATCCGCACTGGCACGCGCAGGGAAGCTCCCCTGGCCACGCGCGCAGTTGGGCAAGGCGTTGTTGAGACATCCCGTGTGATGGATGCGCATGGCACGGGGCATGGCTGGCATGGGCAGGTTACGTGGCTTTAGGGTCAGTAATAATTACTGTCTTTAGTGGAGCGCTTCGCCACGTGGAACCGACTGCGTATTTTGCCGGTCGAACTGGACGCGCAACAGTTTCGCCCAATTCCTGCGACGGTAGGTTGCCTGCTGCTTATCATTCATCCATTTGCAACCATACTTGGATTGCAGCAAGCCCTTTGTTGCAACCCTGGGCAAGAGAGACGCACGCCTCCCGTTGGCGCGCCCTAAATTATTTGATAGTCGGCAACAGTCTAGGCAGACAACAAAGAGTATGCGATGGTTTCGTTTCAAGTTCAGTTGCCGTTGCTCTCCTCTGGTGTCTCGCTGAGGGCCTGTTTCCCGTCACCCCGGCCCTGACCCGCAGGGGGGTCGCTATCGTTTTCTGTGGCAAGCATGTCGGTGCATCACAGCGGCAGCCGGACCCTGGGTCTGCAGCTGCCCCCCGCACTCCAGCTGCATATTCTATCCCTCCTGCCCCCCAACGACCGCGCCCTCAGCGGCCGCCTGGTGGCCCCGGACGCCGCCGCCGCCCTTGTTGGCCCGGACCATTGCACCGCCTTCCTGTCATTTCCTCTGCCGCCCCACGCCGTGCCTTGGGCCGTGGAGGCAGGGCAGCAGCACGTGCGGCAGCTGCCCTTCCGGCACAGGCTGCAGCTGCTGTGCACGGCCGCCGCCAGCGGGAGCGAGGTGAACCTGGAGGTGGCGCTGGCGCTGCTGCAGCCCAGCGTGCTCCCGGATGTGCTGCATCGGAACGTGTGGAGAAGCCCGGCGTATCCGAATCCGGGTGTGGCTGCAGTGGCGGCGGGCCACCCGCAGCTGCTGGGCCGGCTGTTCCGCCACTGCCCGGCGTTGCTGGCTGACCTTCGTGCCGTCCTCAGGGCGGCTGCGAAGCACTGCGACCTGGCGGGGCTGCAGGCGGCGTGGGAGGCCCTGGGCTGCGACAACTCAGGTCCCTCCTCGCTCATAGACCAGGAATTTCTGGACCGGGTTGCAGCGTCCCCTGTTGACGCCGTGGCCAAGGTGGAGTGGGTCCTGGCCCAGGGCAGGGGCAGCTGCAGCCTGCAGATGAGCACCGCTGCGGCCGCCGCCTGCTCAGGGGACCTGGGCCGGCTGCAGTGGCTGCGTGGCCGCGGCTGCCCCATGGACCTGAGCACGCTAGAGTCTGCCCTGCAGCACGCCGACCTGGCCGTGGCGCAGTGGCTGGTGGACGACGCGGGGTGCGAGCTGCCAGCGGCGGCAGGGCAGCGGGGATGGTGGGAGACCCTCCTGGTTGCAGCAGCAATGAGCCCTGACGGCATGCCAAAGCTGCAGTGGCTGCGGGAGCGGGGCGCGCCGCCGCTGGGGGGCGACAGCGACCTGATACAGTGTATGTTATGCTCAGCTGCAGACGCGGGGCGTGTGGAGGCGGTGCGGCACCTGCTGTTGTTTGTGCCGCTCGATGACAATCAGCAACTCGACGTAGACCCAGAACTAATGTATTGCGCAGTAGCATCAGGCAGCATCCCCACGGTAGAGCACCTGCTCCAGATCGGCTTAACAGCCACCTATGAGGCCTACGAGGTAGCCGCGGATGCCGTTGCTGACAAAGACCACCTAGCCGGTGGCAACGATGTCGCAATGATTCGGTGGCTTGTGCAAGTGGCCGGGGTGTCGGCCGTTGGCTTCAACCTGCCGGAGGTGCTGCGGAAGTGGCCCAAGGAGACACCCTCCCACAGCCGGGGCCTGCTGGAGGCCGTGCAGCTGCTGGTGGGCGAGGCGGGGTGCAGGGGCTGGGACACTCGCATGGCGCTGATCACTGCAGCGCGGCAGGGTGAGCTTGCCCTGGTGCAGTACCTGCTGCAGCAGCGGCCGGAGTACCGGCCGGGCTGGGACTTGCTGGTGGCTGCGGCGGAGGGCGGCTGCGAGGCGCTGCTGGAGTGGCTGGTGGAGCAGCACCCGGGATGCCTGGAGGCTTCTGGTTCAGGCGTGTCGCCCTACGCATCGGCGGCGGCACGTGGCGACCTGGGCACGCTGACCGCCCTGCGGCGGCTGGGCGTGCCGTGGGGTGAGAGGGGCGTGGTGGTGTGGGCGGTGAGAAACGGGTGCAGCGGTCGGGCCCTGCGATGGCTGGTGGAGCAGGGCGCGCCGGTGGGCGGCATGGAGGACTTGAAGTCGGAGGCGTACTTTGCGATGCGCTGTGGCAGCCTGCTTGCCGAGGACGTGGCGTGGGTGCGGAGTTTGTGCGCGGCTCAGTGAACGGCTTTCCAGTGGGGCAGGTGCTGAGTGGCGTGCATTCTGGTGCGTACAATGCGCCTTCACCAAAGGCCTTGTGACTGTGTGGTCTGTTCGCTGGTAACGTGGACGTGGGTGCGCCTAACGTTAGGGATGTTCACCAATGGGCAGGGGACAGGATGGGAGCCGGGATTTGGGGCGAACGCGAGGCATGCCAATGTACTGTCGTGGCGTGGTGGGTTAGAGGCGGCCGAAGTGGCAATAGGGGGAGTGCGGGTGTTGGGCCGTGCGTTGTGCGGCAACCGTTTGCGTGCGGCCACATGTGTATCAGACGCTGCATGGAGGGCGGCTTGGGTTGGTGCATGGGCGGAGCCTGCAACCTGCTAGCCATGTTGCACAGACCCGCTTCATCAGTATCACCTACACGATGTCGATGTTGTGTTTCGAGGACCTGCCCTTGTGTACCAACGGTGGCCGATGTCAAGAGGCTTGCACTGAGGTGCCTGGTTGGCACGTAGCACTTGGCAGAGTGCTAATGTGCAGGGGCGGCAGGAGCTGGCGCGGCAGAGCTGAACCGAAGGTGTTTGGGAAGGGGGAAATAGGGAGCGTATGCGTAATGAGGTGGACGGGGGTTTGCATGGGGTAGGGGCGCTTTTCAGTGTGTTGCAATGCTGTATGTGGGGTTGGCGGTTGAGCATTGGGAACTGTGTTGTAAGACCTGTATAGTTGGGATTCAAGTAGATGCCTTTGTTTTTGGCGCACAACGGTTGCCAGGTTTACAGTGTGCCGGCTTACACCTGGCGTCCGATTTGACGTGATCGGTGCCAAACAGGCGTTGCTGGCGGCGGCATGCGGCAATTGATTGTTGGGCGTTCTTCTATTAGGCAGCCCCGTATTTAAGCATGAGTTGCCTAAAATACGCTCTGGCACAAAGTGTTTGCCAGGTGAAGGTGCGGTCATGCATGGATTAAATTTCTGGCGCGGCGAGTGTGCGGCCGGCATGCGTGGGCATGCGGTTTGCCGGCCTTCGTTAGGATATACAATGTTGCTGCACCAGAGCATGTGCCAGGTGGAGGTGCATGCATGGCATGGGGTAAGCATGTAAGCTACTGGTGCGGCGACCGTACGACGGCATGGCATGCGGTTCGCCTGCACTGGTGTTGTACCGCATTGGTCGGGGGTAGAGTCGTGAACGGTCCCTGCCGTGGACGCAGCACGCCCCGTGCAATCCCCTGCGGTGACTGCGTGCCTTGATCTGCGTGCCTTGATCTGGCCGTGCTCGTGACGTGTGGATGCATCAATGACAGGGATGGTGCTGTTGGGGTCCATAATCCCCTGCAGCGAGTACTAGTGGCCACGGCTTGCCACAGCTCTTGACGACCAGGGGAGCTCCCCTGGTGGCGGCGGGGCTGGGCTTGGCGGTGTGGGGCAGGGGAGCTCCCTGGTGAGGGGCCTCGTTACATGGGCCTTGGTGGAAGGTCGCAGCATGGCTGTGCTCAAGTGGTAGGTGCCACCTGTCGTGCAGTGCGACTGGAACACCCCGTTGGCGGGCGTCGGTCCTGACGGTGCGTATGGTGGCACTGCACCTAGAGTTACTGTTCGTTATCCGGAGACTGAAGCTCGCCTAATGCGAGTTTCGGTGCTGCGCACTGACTTGCGGCGTTGCAGGGTGCTGTCGTGCGCAGTGTGTGGTGTAGCAGTATGCGGTGTGTGGTGTGCGGGTAACTACTCTTCCCGTACATAACTGGCGGTGCATGTCTTGCTCTGTCTCCAGCAGCAGGTGGGCACGTGGGCTAGCTCCTAGGGCTGGCGTGCGATCAGCCGATCGCCTCAGAGGCGTGGGGGCAGGATGGAGCAGGAGGCCTCAAAGTGCGCAGTGTATTGCAGCGTAATAGCGAAGTACGTAAGCCGCCTACCACTGCCGTGCGTGCACACCGCTCCCTCGGTGCACACCAGCAGATACGGTACCAGCATTGTAGCAACAAGGTGCCTCTTGCTTCAGCCGGCGCATCGCAGCTGCTTGAAGCCATGTGCACGCTCGCGGCGGGGCAAGGGGTTGAAGGTGGCACCCTGGGTCAGGTAGGCACGGTAGGCAATTGTAGGCACGGCAAGGGCATGGCCAACGGGTGCACGCAGTCATGCGTGCCCCGTGGCCGGCGCTGATACAGACACACAGCACAAGTTACTATTGGAGTTCCGGTATCAGCGAACACTCTATGGTGCTCCTTTCAGTTACGATAGTGTCGGCGAGCAGGGACACGCAAGACGCAACTCTTTCCGCCCATTCCCCGACGGTAGGTTGCTTTCTGCCTAGCATAATTGCATTTGCGAAATTCTGCATGCTAACGAGGTGGTTGTCGCCATCACGACCTAACACATGCGCAGTTGCGCACCCCTTCAAGTTCCTCGCTTTCTCGTACTTGCCAGCTAGCAGTGATTGCCAGCTAGCATTGATGCTATGCTAATCACGAAAACTTGCCTACGGTCGCGTCACTCAGGGTCTCCTTTTCACCCTGACCCGCAGCCCTAGCCCCTAGGTCTCGTCGCTCTCGGTCTCCGTTGCGAGCATGGACGTCAGTCGTGGCAGCAGCCAGCACGTGGGGCTGCAGCTGCCCCCCGCCCTCCAGCTACACATCCTGTCCTTCCTGCCCCCCAACGACCGCGCCCTCAGCGGCCGCCTGGTGTCCCCGGACGCAGCCGCCGGCCTCAGCGGGCCCCAGCACTTCACCGCCTCCCTCTCGCAGCCGCTGCCAACCCACGCCGCGCCCTGGGCAGTGGAGGCGGGGCGGCAGCACATGCGGCAGCTGCCCTTCCGGCACAAGCTGCAGCTGCTGTGCACGGCCGCCGCAAGCGGTAGCGAGGTGAACCTGGAGGTGGCGCTGGCGCTGCTGCGGCCTGGCGTCTTCCCGGAGGTTCTGCATCGGAACTTGAGAAGCAGCAATGCGTACCTGTACGTGAAACCGGGCGTGGCTGCGGTGAAGGCGGGCCACCCGGAGCTGCTGGGCTGGCTGCTGCGCCACTGCCCGGCCTTGCTCGCTGACTGCCGTGACATCCTGAGGGCCGCTGCGTGGCACTGCGACCTGGCGGGGCTGCAGGCGGTGTGGGCGACTCTGGGCCTCGGTGACTACACAGCCTTCCCCCCGTTCATAGACCAGGAGTTCCTGGCGACCGTTGCAGCGTCCCCCGTTGACGCAGTGGCCAAGGTGGAGTGGGTCCTGGCCGAGGGCTGGGGCAGCTGCAGCCTGCAGGAGAGCACCGCTGTGGCCGCCGCCCGCTCGGGGGACCTGGGCCGGCTGCTGTGGCTGCGCGACCGCGGCTGCCCCATGGACCTGAGCACGCTGGAGTCCGCCCTGCAGCACGCCGACCTGGCCGTGGCGCAGTGGATTGTGGACGAGGCAGGGTGCGAGCTGCCAGTGGCAACCGCGCAAGCGGAACGGTGGAGGTTTCTGCTGTTCGCAGCGGCAAAGAGCCCTGACGGCGTGCAAAAGCTGCAGTGGCTACGGGAGCGGGGTGCGCCGCCTCTGGGCGGCGACAGATACACTGAACTGCTACTGGGCAGCAACAGGGATAGCAGCGAAAGCGGCAGGGATGGCAACGGCAAGCTTGTACTGCGTCTGTTGCGCTCAGCTGCAGAGGCGGGGCAGGCGGAGGTGCTGCGGCACCTGCTGTCGATTGCACCGCCTACGGCAATGCAGCATCTCGTCGCAGACCAAGAGCTGATCCACTGCGCAGTGGCCTCCGGCAGCATTCCAACGGCGGAGCTGCTGCGCCAGGCTGGGTGCACACCCTGCGATGCGGCGTATGCGGTCGCCGCTGCTGCCGCTGCCCGCACAGACCGCCCAACCGATGACGGCCATGTCGCAATGATCCGGTGGCTTGCGCGAGAGGCGAGAGTTCCAGCTGCTGGCACCTACCTGCCAGTAATGCTGCAGGTTTGGCCCAACGACACACCCGCCGACAGCCGGGACCTGCTGGAGGCGGTGCAGGTGCTGGTGGGGGAGGCGGGGTGCAAGGGATGGGACGCTCGCATGGCGCTGATCTCTGCAGCACCGCGCGGCGAGCTGGCCCTGGTGCAATACCTGCTGCGGCAGACGCCGGGGTGCCAGCCGGGCTGGGATCTCATCATGGGTTCGGCTGACAGTGGCTGCGAGGCGCTGCTGGAATGGCTGGTGCAGCAGCACCCGGGATGCATGGAGGACCCTGTCTCGGGCGTGTCGCCCTACGTGTCTGCAGCGGCACGTGGCGACCTGGGCACGCTGACCGCCCTGCGGCGACTGGGCGTGCCGAGGGGCGCGGAGGACGTGGTGATGCAGGCGGGACGCGAGGGGGCTGGGGTGCCGGCCCTGCAGTGGCTGGTGGAGCAGGGGGCGCGGGTGTGGCCGGAGGACGAGGAGGACCGGGCGGTGGCGTGGGAGGTGTATCTGGGGACCATGGAGCCCCAGACAGCGGCATGGCTGCGGGGTCTGGCGGCGGCAGGCCAGGGCTCGGGGTCGGGGTCGGGGGCGGGGGCCTGATGGGTGCTGCTGGTTGTGCCCAGCTGATGGTGGCGGTAGGCGCGGTGGTTGCGCGATAACTCGGCGAGAGGGTGCAGGGGGCCATGGAGTGGGCAATGGGAAACTGGGTGGAGGAGTCGGAGGAGGCGGTGTGGCTGCTGGGCTTCCGGGAGCACAACACTGCTGCCTGACGCAGGCGGGGTTGTAGAAGCGGCTGAGCGGTGGGTCTCAGCCGCTCTAGTACTGTCGCTGCCCTGAGCCCCAGCAGCAGCATCTTGCGTGTCCCTTGCACAGTGCAGTGTGCAATGTGCCGGTTGACGTTTGGCATGGAGGACTGACGCGGGCGGTGTGCGAGCGAGTTTGCTGGCGGCGTTGACTACATGTGTGTTGAGGTGTGTTGAGGGACAAATCTTGGATCGTTGGGCCTGCGCGGGCAGGGACGACTGGGTGTGCGTGTCCTATGAGTGGTGCATTATCCACGGGTCATGCTGACCATGCACGTACGATACACGCCGGGACCACAGCTTGTGAGCGGTGTTTGGGTCGTCCTTTCTCCATACATGCTAGGCACGCGCGTACGGCACTCGACATGCCGAACGGCAGCGACTGGGGCAGCAGGGTCACGGATGTGCGGTGGAAAGGGAAGGCATGGGGCACATGGGCAGCACCGGACGGCGGTACGGCGTGTACGGGTACGGCACGGTCATGTGGCAGCCTGGGTGGGCACGTTGGGTGGGCACGTTGACCAACCTGCGGCGGCTGGGCGTGCTGTGGGGTGCAAAGGGCAGGTGATTTTTTGGGGGCGTCTGAGGTGGCTGGTGGGAGCAGGGCGCGCCGATGGGCCTCAGGGACCGTCTGAAGGATGAGGTTTCCTTCGCAGTGCGCTGCGGCAGCCTGCGCGCCGAGGACGCGGCGTGGGTGCGGAGCTTTGGGGGAGGCTCAGCGAATGGTTGTTCAGTGGGGCAGGTGTGGGGTATTACGCAATCTGGCATCTACAAGAAGGCTTTCGCGAATGGTCTTGCGGCTGAGTGATCCGGTGGAAGGCAACGGGGGCGTGGGTGTGCCCGGCGCTGGGGCTGTGCACCGGTGGGCAGCAGGGGTGGAATCGGGGGCGGGCGTGGGGGCCAGCGTGAGGGGTGCCGATGTGGCGGCGTGGCTGGTGGGCTTGGAGGAGGTCCAGGTGGCGATAGGGGGAGTGCGATGTTGCACCGTGCGTCGTGCGGCAACAGTTTGCGTGCGGCCATGTGTTACCACGGTTGCTGCAGGGAGGCGGTGCTCGGTTGCGGGCAAGGGCGGGGCCTGCATACTGCTTGCCGCACTGCACACAGCTGCTTGATCAGTACCACCTGGGCGATCCAATGTTGCCTTTTAGGGGCTTGTCCGTGTCGTGTCCCTCGTGTGCTAACAACACCGTGGTGGTCATAATGGCTTGTAGTTTAATGGCTAGATGGGGGCCACTGGCGATTTGTCATTTGCAGGGGTCGCAGACTTTGTTTGGGTTTGTTACTGAAATAAAGTTACGGAGGGTACCGGTATGCGTGGAAAAATGGAGGGTACACCGGTAATGTATGAGGGGCGTGCGTCCGGGCGGCGGCACAGGGGTGCCTAGCACTGCGCGGGGTGCTGCGTGGTGAGGCAGATGGGGTTCTGGTGGTTAGTGATGTGCGGCAATGTGCGGTGCCATCTGTCGGGTGCGGGCATTCACCATGCTCGGAGCTACGGTACCAACGAGATGTTCACCAGCGGGTTGCAGCTGGGCTCAGTGCGGCTTGGTTCAGTGGTATATATATGAAGCGCACCGGTGCTTGTGGTGGGCGGGTGCATGCGTGCAGCTGGCGGTGGGCTAGGGCCGACGTTTGTGGCCTCGGAGCGATGGCAGCAATAGGCCTGTTATAGCCACGTCGTATAACCACATCGTGTGTGGTTCAGCCCTGCTACCCAACAATGTAGGGACTGCCACCGTGCCACGGCCACTAGCTGGCGCCCCGATCTGCCCCAGTCCCTGGCCTCCCTACCCCCGGCGCCCGGCCGTGTTGTTCTGGGGCTCGACCCGACCGATGCACAGGACTGCGGAGGCGTTGGCTGCTGCTGTGTAGGTGTGTGATATGTGGGGGACTGCATGCACCGCATTCACTGGCGCGTGGTGGGGCATATGCAGCAGCAGACGGGCTTGCGGCTAGGGCCAGCGTGCAGTTGCTCAGGATGCGCGGGACAGGCGCGGGAGCAGGGGAGCAGGCTAAATTTGCAGAGGGAATCCAAAGTGCTTTGTAGTGTAGGGAGGCTACACGGCACGATGTACATGCAATTTCTGGCTCATAAGTAACAGGCATAGGCAACATGCTTCCTTGGGCCGGCCCCATGCATGCTGCGGTCATGTGTAGTGTCACGGACAGGGGAGCTCCCCTGGTCACGGATGCATGGCCCCTGGCCCCCGGCAGGCACCACTCCCCGAGTCCCCGGCCCAGGCTCCTATTAGAGTACCGCTAATAGCGAACGCTTACACATTTGTGCTTCTTTCACATACCGTAGTGCCAGCGAGCACGGGCACGCAACCTTCTTTCCACCACCCTCGGCCAAGAGCCGAGTCTCGGCTAACGGTAGGTCGCATGCTACATATCATACCTTGTAAAACACAGTTTGCACGCTACTGGGTTGGTCGTTGCGATCCTGTCCAACACTGGCAATGCCCAATTCGTTTTGCGTGTTTCGCTTACCCACAGCTAGCATTGCCGCGGCATATTATGAGTTATGTTACTATGTACTAACATGTATAACGGAACAGTCGCTTGCCTACGGCCGTCTCACTCTAGGCCTCCATCCTTGACCCTCACCCGCAGCCCTAGCCCCTGGCGCTCACCGTTGCAAGCATGGAAGCAACCCGCAGCAGCAGCCAGGCCTTGGGGCTGGAGCTGCCCCCCGCGCTCCAGCTGCACATCCTGTCCTTCCTGCCCCCCAACGACCGCGCCCTCAGCGGCCGCCTGGTGTCCCCGGACGCAACCGCCGGCCTCAGCGGACCGGAGCACTGCACCGCCTCCCTGTCCCAGCCGCTGCCGCCCCACGCTGTGCCCTGGGCCGTGGAGGCAGCGCAGCAGCACATGCGACAGCTGCCCTTCCGGCACAAGATGCGGCTGTTGTCCACGGCTGCCGCCAGCGGGAGCGAGGTGAATCTGGAGATGACGCTGGCGCTGCTGCAGCCCAGCGTCTTCCCGGAGCTGCTGCAGCAAAACAAGCGGAGCAGGACTGATTATTCAGACCCGGGCGTGGCTGCAGTGAAGGCGGGCCACCCACAGCTGCTGGGCTGGCTGGTGCGCCACTGCCCGGCCTTACTTATTGAGCGTGCGATCGTCCGGGGTGCTGCAAAGCACTGCGACCTGGCGGGGCTGCAGGCGGTCTGGGCGGCTCTGGGCAGCACAGCTCCTTCCTGGCTCACAATGCAGGAGTTCCTGGACGAGGCTGCAGCGTCCCCCGTTGACGCAGAGGCCAAGATGGAGTGGGTCCTGGCCGAGGGCAGGGGCAGCTGCAGCCTGCAGGAGAGCACCGCTGCGGCCGCCACCCGCTCGGGGGGCCTGGGCCGGCTGCGGTGGCTACGGGAGCGGGGCTGCCCCATGGGTGATTACAAGGTGCTGCAGTCCGCCCTGCAGCACGCGCACCTGGCCGTGGCGAAATGGCTGGTGGAGGAGGCGGGATGCGAGCTGCCAGCGGCGACAGGTCAGGCAGCACGCTGGAGGTCCCTGCTATACGACGCAGCAATGAGCCCTGACGGCGTGTCAAAGCTGCAGTGGCTGCGGGAGCGGGGTGCGCCGCTGATACTGGGCGGCGATAGCGACCTGGTACTGGGCAGCGACAGGGATGGCAGCGAAGGCGACAGGGATGACGACGGCAAGCTTGCACGGCTTCTGTTGCACGCAGCTGCAGAGGAAGGGCACGTGGAGGTGGTGCGGCACCTGCTGTCGCTGTCAGGGCCCGCTGCAAGGCAGCAGCTTCTGGCAGATCCCGACCTGCCGTACTGTGCAGCCAAATCTGGCAGCATCCCAATGGTGGAGTTCCTGCGCCAGGCTGGGTGCACAGCCAGCTATGAGGCCTACGCGGCCGCTGCGCAGGCCGCTGTCCACAACGGCTACCTTGCTGCTGAAGACTTTGTCGCCATGTTTTGGTGGCTTGTGCGAGAGGTGGGAGTGTCAGCCGCGAGGTTTGACGTACTGGAATTGCAGTGGAATTGGCCCAGCAACACGTTCGTCGACAGACGGGGCCTGCTGGAGGCGGTGCAGCTGGTGGTGGGAAAGGCGGAGTGCAGGGGCCGGTTGGCTGAGGTTGCCGTTGAGACTGCAGCGAGGGCGGGCGAGCCGGCCCTGGTGCAGTACCTGCTGCAGCGGGCGCAGGGGTACCAGCCGGACTGGGGCCTGCTGTTGGCTGTGGTTGAGGGCGGCTGCGAGGCGCTGCTGGAGTGGCTGGTGGAGCAGCACCCGGGATGCCTGGAGGGAGCTGGACCTCGTGAGTCTCCCTACGCTACCGCAGCCGGCAACGGGGACCTGGGCACGCTGACTGCCCTGCGGCGGCTGGGCGTGCCATGGGGCGCGGAGGACGTGGTGGCGCAGGCGGTGGAGTGGGCGAGTGGGGCGTCGGCCCTGCGTTGGCTGGAGGAGCAGGGGGCGCCGGGGGGTGGCGCCTAGTAGGCGGAGGACGAACGGCAACTGGGTGGCGGACGATGCGGCGTTGTTGGTGATGCGCTGCGCTTCCGGGGGCCGGGGCATAAGGGTCTGGTGTGGGGCGGTGTTCTACACAGGTGTCTGGGGGCGGAAAGGATAGCAGTCTCGTACTGTTGGGCCCATATCCGAGCGAGATTTAACAGGGTGTAAATTGCTTGTGGCGAACTGCGTTTGTCAGGTTGACGCGTGCCGGCTTACCTCTAACGTTGCAGTGCGGAGCAAAGCGGCGCAGGGCATAAGTGCCTGGCGGATGGCGGCTGCATATAGCGGACGAGCGGTGGGCGTTCTTCGGTTGGGCCCATGTTTCGGAGCGAGGTGTGTGAAATTCTACAATGTTGCAACATAGCGTTTGCCAGGTTTCATGCGCATGAAAATGGCATGGTGCACGCAGGCTACTGGTGCCGCAAGTGTGGGCCGGTGCGGGCATTCGGTCGGTCTGCACTTGCGTTGAACTGTATGTGCTGATTAGGACACACAGGGAAGGGTCTGTGCCACGGCAGTATGATGTCCCCTGCATTCCCCATATGACTGGCAGGGCGGTGCTGTTGGGGCATGGGGCGGGGCCATGGCACTGTTGGCGGCGTTGAGACCTGCAACCACGCACTGGAACGTTACCACACCCTGACTGCCGGTACGCCGCAACCCATGGGCCCGACCGACCCACGGGACTGCGTGGAGCGACCGGTGCCGGCGCGTTGGGGCAGCGTGGTGCCTCGGGTGGGTACCGGCTTGCTAGGAACCGGTGTACGACTTGCCGCACGTTGCCTTTCCGGAGCGTGACTAGTAGGGGTTGCATGGGAAAGGGACCGACTTACGGGACGTGGCTGGATGGGCAAGCTGGGCGCAGTTTGTCGGTCTCACTGGCAGCTGTATGTGTTTGTCTCACATTATGGCGAAAGTCCTGACAGTGGCCTGTTGCCTTTCCCCCTTTCCACCCAAGCACTGTATCGTGCACTCGCTAGGCTTTCGCCAGTACATCACCACCCTACCACGGCCTACCACTGCTGTTCAACGGCTCCCACAGCCCTCCCTCCCTTACCCCTCCCATACCCGCAGGTCATCATTGCCGGCCGCCCTGCTGCCCGCCTGCCACGCCCCCTGGCGCCCGGGCTGTGTGGTGCTGCCGCTGGACCCCACCGACCCACGGGACGGCGCATGGTGGGCGGACAGGTGCCCGGCGGCGTACGACATGGTGACGGCGCACTGGAGGAGGCGGGCAGCGGCGGGCGGCGGCGGCAGGGGAGGGGGAGACGGAAGGTGGGGTCGGTCCGTGGGTTCGTACTACCGGTGGGCATGGCATGCCTTGTAGATTCGAGACCAGCAGAGCGGCAGGTTGAGATGGGTATATGTACCAGTCTAACACCAGAGCCGAGATGGGTACGTACCAGCATAGGGGCGGCTGGGCGGCTGTTGGAATTGTGCCCAGCTGCCCACTGGGTTGGGCGAGCTGCGGGCTTGGGTCCGGGGTCAGGGTGGCTGGCAAACGCAGCGGTTCGCGGGTAGCTGAGAGCTCTACAGGTCACCTAGGAGATTGGGTACTGTTCCAACCAGCCGCTTGTTACAACCCGCCCTGCCCTGGCACGCCCCGCAGTTCCCGCCGCCGCCCTCGTGTGCCAAGACTACACGTGCCAGGCGCCCACCACCCACCCGGCCCAGCCCCGGAACCAGCGGCAGGGCGGGCAGCAGCGGCTGGAGACTTTCCAGCTTCCGCCCAACTTGCGGCGGTAGGCGTTTGCCGCCTGATCGGGGAGGCGGGGACAGCGGCAGAGCGGCCACCGATATTCCGCTGTCCTGGAGAGGAACCGCAACGGCCACCCCCCTTCCGGCGGTAGATCGTCCCTGTCGCAGGAGACTTGGCAGGTGTGGAACAGCAGGTGCAGCGGCAGCGCATGTTGGTGTGGGGGCAGACAGCTGGACACGTGGGGCAGAGATGCCGACAGGCCGCTGCCTTACGTGCCTGTCGGGGTGTTGTCGCTTCGGTGCTTGCGACCAACGGATGAGCATGACGTGGGTTGACACACTGGCGGGCGGCTTGCAGTGCGGGGCCCGCGGGCAGCGCCTAGGTTGGTAGGGTTGGTAGGGAAGGCTGGAGGCTTCCGGATCCTGGGCAACATTGGTGGCGAGAGGCGGCTGGCAACAATGGGATTGGGCGCATGCGACGACGGGGGCCCGTCTTCAGGATACGTGCTGGGGCATTGACCGGGCAGTGCTACGCCACCTGTAGCAGGACGTGCAACTGACACGCTAGCGTAGCGCTACCCCAGGGCGGTTGGACGCGGTGCGTTGCCCTTGTTGTAGGACGCGGTGCAGGGACTGTGATGTACCGTATGCACCGTATCTCGGGATGACATAGTTGGGGAGGCAAGGATGCAGAGGCCGCTGGCGGCTGTGTGGGTAGGGCTGCGATGCGTGCCCGTGCGGCCAGGGCTATGCCACGTGAAACAAACTGCTCCCTTGTGCCACACGGGGGACACGCCTGTCGGGTCACAGGCCCTTTTTTTTGACCGCACGTTGAAACACGTTCGAACACGTTGGAACATGTTGTGGCGGGTAATCCAGACTGAAATGTCGTGCACACACACTCGGCTCGACTGTGGCTACCGTCTTTGGTGGTACCGTCTGACGGAGGCTGAGGCTCTGTGGGACGCAGGCGAGGCGTTGCGGCCTGGTGTAGTGGCGCCGCAGCTCAGACCGCGACACCGTGCTGATTATCACTTCTGCGTCGCCCAAGGGAGAGGGTAGGAGGGCGGGGCCCTACAAAGCCTGTCGGAAGGCGCTGCATTTTTTTGGCATTTTATCACCGAAGCGACACCCTTTAGGGTGAGCGGAGGGCTAAAGTTGTCGCGGGGCTGCAGGGGACTGGGAAGCTAGACCGGAACTGACCGGGATTCCGGTCACCGAAGCGAGACCCTTTAGGGTTGAGAGGAGGGCTAAAGTTGTCGCAGGGCTAGGGGACTGGGAAGCTGACCGGGGTTCCGGCCGAGGTCCCG
>VFQN01004429.1_pt1 | contig 18530 bp, 31 predicted proteins | sample 3512371 | NCBI WGS metagenome assembly VFQN01 (sample SAMN10412370, study PRJNA504923) | tailings metagenome | isolation source: Replicate 2 from Balatoc abandoned mine | place: Philippines: Itogon, Benguet | collected 2017-08-28 | reverse complement strand
TGCCCACACCAGTAAACTCCTGAACAGGGGAATGGGAGTCATCCACCAGCTGATGACCCCTTGCACACGACCACGTTACTGGTACTTCCGACGGAAGCTCTCTTACGACTACACTGACCTGTATGGTGCTGCCATACGTTTGTGCCATCCACTGCATCGATCTGCTGAACACTAACGAATTGCTGCCGCGCTGCCGGCATGTACTCTCATGCATTTACTGAAGGGCTGCGCCAACGAGAGGCACACTGGTTCCTCAACAACTTACAGCAGCAGCAGCGGCGGCCTTGTACCTACTGCAGAGTACTACGAAATGAACACTGTAAATGCGCTGTGACCTGGTGTGACCAGGTGTGACCTGGTGCTGCATGGCGTCGAGGCCGGCTTACAACCTGAACAACACCAAGCGATCCACGTGCGGGCCCAATGGCAGAGGCCCTCCTGCAGGCTATCATGCTCAACAGCTGCAACCTTACACCTAATGCGGGGTGTATTTGTGAAGGTGTTGGCCCTGCGAACCTAGCCTCCCCTCTTACGCATTCATCCAAGAAACTACTGCCAATGGTGACGGCTTGATTGGCCATTGACGCAGCCACGTGACACGGCCATCAAGCACGAGGCGTAGCTGCTTCCTGGCGCGGCCCGCCTGCCCGTGTTACACATTCACGCTCCTGGCAGTCCCGGTCAACAGCCTATTCCTCGGGGCGCGTGTGCATGTCAGTCTGGTGGCAAGCTCCGTTTGCCTCGTCCGCCCCCGCTCCCAAGCCCACCAGGCCGTTGTCACTCCATCGCAACCTCTGGCCCCAAGTCCCTCCAGGGCCACCTCCAAACCACCGATACCTCACAGGGCGCCAGGAACACGTGCCGGTACCCCTCTGCCACCAAGCGCATGCAAGTCACCCTCAGCAAGCAGCACCCAGGATACCTCCACCCCGTGTCCCCCCTTACCACCATGTACCACCTGCTCCTGGACCAGGCACCCCGCCAGGCACTCTCCTGCAACAGCGCCAACACACACTCCGCCCTCCACCCTCCACGCCCTCCGTGCTCCAGCCTCATGGCCCCTCCCCTGCCGCCCCCTGCCCCCCCGGGTACCATGCGGCACGTACGGCAGCCACCGGGTCGCCCCCGGAGCGGTGCAGCAGCGCCACCGCAGAGGGGGTGTCGTACTGGGGGAGAGGGTGCAGGAGTGTTGACGTGAGTTGTAGGCGCGTTGTTGGAAAATCAGCTGAGTTGTGCGTGAGTTTGCATGGAGGCGGGCGGGAGGCGGGGCAAGGGGTGACTGGGGCAATGAAGTGGTCACAGGTTGGCCAACAAGACGTGGGATGGGTGTGGGGGGGCTGGTATCACAGCTGGCAGGGAGCGGGCGGACTGGAGAGCTTGGGGCGGCACAAGTGGGATTGGAAGCAACACGACGATGGGAGGGCGCAAACAGGCTGGTGTTGGTACTGCTCGCAGCGGGACATTGCTGTACGTCATGCGGTACTGGGGGCTGCGCCCCGCTGTGCCGTGCTGTGTGTACCACACCACACAGCACCCCGTGCACCCAACCCTGCCAGCCCCTGCCTCCGTACGCCCCCTCCCCCAACCCTCCCACAGCTGTGCCAACAACGCCTTCACAGCCGCCACCGGGCCGTACGCCCCGCACGCCACCATCTCATCCTGCTTTCCACCCAACTTAACCCACAGCTAACCCACACCCACCTGCAGCTGCTGCATCACCGCCATCACAGCCAGCGGGTCGCACCCGCCGCACTCCTCCGGACTCGGGCCCCCCAGCAGCCCACCATCCGACCCTCCCAGCACCCCGCCTCCCCCACCCCCTCGGAACATCCCCCGCCCACCACCCCCCAGCCCGGCGCCCGCCGTACGACCGTATGGCGACCCGTACGGTGACGCGTCGGCGTCCATGGCGGTTGCACCGCCGCCCGGCACCAGTGCGAGCTGCTGCCCTGGCCCCGCCCCCGTCCCTGCCGCTGCCCCCGCTCCGCCCTGGCTCCCTTGCTGTTGCTGCTGCTGCTGCCTGCTTCGGATCTCCTTGGCCAGGGCTTTGGCTCGCTCCTTGGCCGGCCCCCCGACGTCCATCAGCCGGGCGCACAGCTCCTCCGCCTCCTCCAGCCGCCCCGTGTCCTGTACGGCAGTACGAACGAGCCATGTGTACGGCAGTACGGCAGCTGTGCAGGTGGTATTGGTCCAGCGTGCACTATGACGTCAGATGGAATCGTTGTAGAGGTATACTGCCGGTGCCCCCGCGAGCCGTATGGTGATTAGGCTAACACGAGCCGTGACCCGTGCACACGACAACCGCTCAGCATCGCTGCCACTTCACGCTCACTGAGCAGGGGCTGGCCAGGTGCCACAGCGCCTCGACGGATGTCGTACGTAGTGCAGCGCCCCTCATGCTGGTGCACCGGCAGCACGATTGCTAATACACGTGCCTCAGCCCACCTAATTCACGCACCTTGCAGTGGGTGGCCAGGAAGGACAGCGCCTCGATGGCGTCCTGCGAGTGCAGCGCTGCGCCGGCGCCCTGAGCCTAGAGGTGTGGTGAGGGAGGGGATAAGGGTGGAGTTGGGGCCCTGAGCCTAGGGTTATGGGGCGGGAGGGGATGGCAGCGGAGACGGGCAGTGGGCGCGCGACCGGGGTGGAATCACTGGGAGTCATACATACTGTAAAACCGAAATGCCTGAGAAGGCTAACGTTCCAGTGGCAGTCAAGTCCGCGAGGTGGTAGACAGTGTTTGCGGCGGAGCCCTGAGCCTAGGGGTACGGCGTGCAGCGATTGGATGAGGGGGCAGGGTGAGGATGGGGCCAAACGTGCAAGCATGGAGAGCTGTGGGGACCGCGGAACGCGGTGTTGCAGTAGCATGGGAGTCCGCAGCGTGGTAGCGATGCGTGCCGCGGCATTGGAGAGGGGCCGTGCTAGCACGTGTGCGGTTGTGCAGAGGGCCGTGGGGGGTCTGGAACAGGCCCAGGGGAGCGAAGCAGCGCGCGAGACGGAGGGTGCAGGGGGCCGTGTATAGACTGCGGTTGTTACAACGCGTTGCACAATGACGACGCACCCGGAGTACAGAAAAGTAGGCGAGTGGCCTAGGGTGTCCCTGCACCTGCTGCTCGGCAAGCGACCGAGCACGCCAGCTGATTTCACCACACGCACCGTAGTAAAGGCACTGATGTCACACACGCTCGGGCACTAGGCCCTTGCCTTGCTGTACCCCGGGCCAGGGCGGCCTGCCGCATTACAGCGATAGCCTCGCACACATTTCGACGCACCTCCAGGCGCTTGGGCTGCACAAGAAGTGGTGACCTGCCCGCCCCCTAATACGCAACGACCCGCCCGCGCGTACCAGCACCCACCTCCAGGCGCATGAGGCTGTACCGGAACAGCTTCTCCGCCCACCCGCTAATACACACGCCCACACACCCATACTCACCTCCAGGCGCATGAGGCTGTACCGGAACAGCTGCTCCGCCCACCCGCTAATACACATGCCCACACACCCATACTTACCTCCAGGCGCATGAGGCTGTACCGGAACAGCTGCTCCGCCGCCTCCGGCTCGTGTCGGGACTCGTACAGCTTGGCCTGTGAGGGGCACGTGGGTCGGTGCCGTACAGGGTGAGCCGCGCAGCCAAGAGGATCCGGCTGTTACAGCCCTCGCTATGTCCTGTCCCTGCTGCCCCTCCCACGCGCCCGCACGAACACAACCACACATGCGCTCCATAGAGCACTCCAATGGGCTTCCCCTTGCCATGCCCACTAGCCGGTGCATCGCTGCGCCCTTAGGTTCGCGGGTTTTTACCCACAAGCCGTTGCCACGCCCGTACCACACACTCCCATCGTGAAGACACCAACGCCAAGCAGCTTACGCACCGCACCGCACCGTACGTTCGTGTCGTCGTTACCCACCAGCTACCGTCAGGGCCCTCCCCGCCCCTAATACACATCACCCGCCATGTTGCTAAGACACATGCACCACGGCCTACCAGCTTGTGCACCGCGATGCCGTCCGGGTCGTTGTTGGCCACCGCGCGCTGGTAGGCCCTGATGGCCGCGTCCTGCAGCCCCACCGCCTCGTGCACGTAGCACTGTGTATTAGCAGAGGACCAGGTGGGCGTGTGTTAGCAGGGGAGCGAGTGGATGTGTAGCAGCTGCACATGCACCCCACAGACAAACACCCGCACCACTGCAGGCGAGATGCGCGCGTCCGTGGTGTCCATGCACACGAGTGCACCAGACTGAACAAGTGCACAGCTAATACACACCTGCGCCACCGCGGACCACATGCGTGCGTCCGTGGGCTTAAGCTGCGCGGCCCGTCGGTAGTAGTACAGCGCGTAGAATGGCATTTTGAGCAGCTCGTAGGCCTGGCCCTGTGGAAGGAAGATGCGGGCAGGTGTGGGAAGGTGTGAGAAGATGGCAAGGGACCTAAGGGGAAGCTGCAGGAAGCGGTTGGGTGGTGAGCTGCGCAGCAGGGAGTATCAGGCACGGGGGTGCAAGATACACGCGCATCTGTCTGCCGCATCCAGCCAGTAAACGTGTATCATAGTCGCTCCCTTGTGCCATTACCGGTACGCGCAGGGCTTACCAGTCCGTATCAGGCCCTGTGTGGGTTCATGTGCCATACCAGGATGCACACGGTAAGGCTTACCAGTCCGTACCAGGCCCTGAAGTCCTGAGGGCTCACGTCCACCGCGCGCCGATACGCGTCTGGGGTGGGAAGGGGACAGGTGCACAGGTCAGCCATGGCACCACCAGGGCGTGTAGGTGTGGGGTGGGGCAGAAGGGCTTCATGGGTGGGCCGTCTCCTTGCCAACTGCAGGTGCCTCAGCTCCGCCAGGGCGGCGGTCCAGAACGGTGCACGTGTTAAGCCACGGCGGTGCCAAGATGTGGGTTTGCGGGGGGCGTTGCGCACGGGGCGACGAGGGGAGTTGTGGTCTTGCGTACTGGAATACCAACTGAGCGGTGCGTCCCCAGGCAGTATGCCGCTCGGCCTTGCCCTGCCCCAACGCAGTCCACAAGGCACCAAGTGGCTTCCCCGACGTGGTATGCCCCCTGTCATGCAGCCATGGTGACGGGGCTAAAGCGTCGCCTTCCATCGGTGTCTTGATACACATGTCTCGAAGACGGACATGTGAACACATCCCTCCAGATCAAGTTCCATCCAACAACGGCACGACTTTGAACAGCACTGGACCAAAACGCATTGCCCCCCGCCCAACTTAGCACTGCACGACAACTCAACAGGTGCGCGGACCCACCAATGGCTGCGCTGGTGTTCTCGGCACCTTGCCTGATGCGCACAACCCGTGGAACTTCTGGCGACACACACCAAGGACCCACCAATGGCTGCGCTGGTGTTCTTGATCTCCATGTACTCGTGGCCCATGAGGGTCCACGCGGCCAGGCAGCGGGGGTCCAGACGCAGCGCGCGGCGGAAGTACTCCACCGCCTTCTCGTGGAGGCCCTGGAGGCATGTGTATAAGCGGAGGGTGTGTCTTCGCCGCGTGCAGGCAGGTGCTGCCTACGTTACGGCCTGTCGTGACTGCAGCCCCTTAACCCACACGCCCTTAGCCCACTCCTCCTTGCCCCATGCCTGCAGCGAGTAGTAGTTACCCAGCACGCAGCGCGCCACAGGATGCGGCCTGTACCCCTCACGACCCCTTAGCCCACACCCCCTTAACCCGCACCTGCAGGGAGTAGTAGTTGCCCAGCACGCAGCACGTCTCGGGGCGGTACTTGTCGGTGGCCGCCAGGCGGTGCGCCAGCACGGACAGCGGGGCGTGCGCCTCCTTGACGAACAGGATGTTGGACAGCGTGTCGGTGCCCTGGCGGGGTGCGTGGGTTAACAGATTGTGGGTTAAGGGGGTGCTGGTGATGGGGCGTGCGCCTCCTGCACGAACAGGATGTTGGACAGCGTGTCGGTGCCCTGGAAAGGTACAAAGGTGCAGTTAGGGGCCAAACAATGGAGGCATACCGTAGGTGGCCGAAGCACCGAGGTTGCACAATTGGAAGCGTGGAGTAGGGCCCACCCTGGAAGGGCACAACGAAAGCGCTTGACGGCCCAGGATACTCTGGTCCCACACCGCCAGCCTACCGATCCAATGCACCTCCGCACGTCGCACGGCCTCCACGCCTGGAGGAAACCCGTGGCGCCCCACAACACCCTGGCGCCCCACCGCCAGCCTGCTGGTCCCCATGCAGCTGCACACGTCCCCACGCCCTGCACAGGCAGAGCCCCGTTGCAACGCACTCCCCATGCAGCGGGTCATCCTGTACTGCGCGTACCTCAGGGCTGGACGTACCTCTATCCTGTACTGCACGTACCTCTCATCCTGTACCGCATGTACCTTTATCCCGTACTGCACGTCTGCACGTACCTCTATCCTGTACGGGTCCCGTGCAAGCAGGTCCTCGTACAGCGCCTGCGCGTCGTCATAGTTCTGCGGGCGCGCGCGGGAGAAGGTCGGGACAAGTTACAGTGACGTAATAGCAATGCTGCACGTGCGAAGCGGAGGAAGGCGGAGCAACTCCAGCACATGGGTTCCTGAAGGCCCTGCGCCTACACACGCAGAGCCAAGTCCTCTCAGCGCATCAACAGCTCACAGCCGGCGCCTGCCTTGATGTTTGCTTCTAATTGCCGGACATGCCACTTGCTTGGCCCTCTACTAGTACCTGCTTGTCAATATGCTACTGTGTCCCCGCAACTGCATCGCTATACACGCCGAGCCAGCGCATGCACTCCTCCCTGGCAACCCGCCCCACCTGCATCACACACACAATCGCATGCGGCGCTCCCTGAGTCACCTCGCCGCACACGCACCACTGGGGTATCAGCCCACTACCTCCGTATGGTCTCGCCGTTATGGCCCTGTGCACCCTCTGGCAGTAAGCCAGGGTGGCTTGCACGCGTGCAATAACCCCAGACGGCCCGCCCCCTACCCACCTGCAGGCTGTAGCGCGCCTGTGCCACCATGCAAGCGTGTAGCTCCACTCGCCCTACCACAACCCACGCTCGTGACAGGGTGGCTTGGCCACAAACCCCAGTAAACCGAACCCCACACCCCCGCCCCACCTGCAGGTTGTAGTGCGCCTGCGCCACGCAGCCCTCCACCGCCAGGCTGCCGCGAAACACCTGCACACAGGGGCACCGTCAGCAGGCGGGCATGGATGGCGGAGCTGGTACCAGTACGAGGTCGCACACCGCAGCCCTCTGCTGCTGCACGGGGGGTAGTGGAGGGAGGCCCCCACAGGCTGCTGACACATGCGGGACCGAGACCATCACCGGTACTCTTTGGCACCTGCACCTGCCCCATGCGGCTGCAACACCAACCTCAAGCCACCCTCCCTACCCCCGGCTCCCAAATCTCACTGCACCAGCCCCTGCAGCCATGATATACCCCTCACTCAACGCTCCCTTCCTTCCCCTGACTCCCCCCTTCCTTCCCCACGCGCCCACTTGCGCCAGACCCTGCAGCCGCGACAGCTCCCCCACCGCACCCTTCCCTGCCCTGCCCTGGGAAGCCTCGACACACACATGCACACACAAGTTAAGACACACCTGCGCCAGGCCCTGCAGCCGCGACAGCGCCTCCTGGTTCTGGTGGCAGGCCAGGCACAGGTGCGACAGGAAGAACTCCCGAGCCCAGTGCACAGGCAGGCCCGCGGGCAGCGCAGGGAAGCCGCCCGGGCCCGAGCCGCCGCCGCTGGTGGTGCCCGTACTGGCGGCGCCGTTGGGAAGCGCCAGCCCCGCCGGCGGCGCTGATGCGCCGGCGGCGCCGCCGCCGCCAGAGGCAGCGATGCACGTGGCCTGGACCGCCTGCGTGCAGGATGAGATCGGAATTGAAACACCAGTCATTGTGGGTTATGGACCAGCAATTTTGGCGAGCGAAGTCCATCGCGGCACTGGCTCGCCTCTCACCTGCGCATGCAGACACGCGCACGCCGTCGCTCGCCCGGTCCCAGCCTCACGTTCGTGCATCTCCCAGTGTGCACTTGAACTTACCTCCAGTGTCCTACCCCGTCCTAGCATCCGTCACAAGTACACTTTCCCCCACACCCTCGCCCCCGCCCTCGCCCCCCACCTGCCTTACACGGTTCCTCGCATTTCACACGTCCCCCCACCTGCCACATCTTAATCATCGTCCCTTCAACCCCCGTCCCCACGCCCACCTGCCACGCGCTCCAGTTGGCGGGGTAGGCCGTCAGCGACCGCGCCAGCACCTCCAGCGCCTCCGCCGTACGCCCCCGGTCCGACAGCACCAGCCCGTACAGGTACAGCAGGAACGGGTCCCGCCGCACGTCCTCCCGTATGCCCGCCGCCGCTGCCAGCTGCCCCTCCGCCGCCGCCGGCCCGATTCCGAGCGCCGCCTCCAGCGCCGCCGCCAGCCCCTCCAGCTCAGGGTTAGCCACATCACCACCGCGGCCCAGCAGCCCACCTCGCTCGACGCGCTCCTCCCTGCGTGCCGTACAAGCGCATGCCTTCAGACTTTGCACACATGCTTTCACAGCTCTGGTCCGCTTCCAGAACCCCCATTTGTCGCTACGCACTTGTAAGTGTGTAGGGCTTACAAGCGCTGTAACAGGTGGGCGCATGCTGGGAGCGGAGATACGCGTGAAATGAGTAGGGGAGGTCCAGCAGCCCGCCGCGCTCCGCGCGCTCCTCCGTGCTCGCCGTACGTGCCGTACACGTACGTGTCATCAATAAGGTATCGTGCACGCACGGGTAGGGCCGGTGTAGGCGGAGCCGGGTACGAGGGCCTCGCTAGGGGGAGAGGCCCCAGCAGCCCGTTGCGCTGACACACGCCACCCCTAGTGACGTACAGGTCTACAACGCATGTGTGCTATCACTGGGCTTCTGTGCGTCCATCCACGCGTGAACGTAACCATACACGGTAGGTCGGTCACGAGGGGCCTGCTCATGTGCGTGCGCTTGCTGCAAGGTGGGCTGCTGGCATGCGATTTGGGACAGCAGCTTGTGTGCAACTGGCAATGCCTCCGAGTAATCCAGAGCCACTCACTCCTTGCGCTTCTCCCCCGCCAGGTACAGCGCGTGGAGGCGCAGGAAGGTGGGCAGCGGCCCCGGCAGCGCGCCCAGAGCGTGGGCGCAGCGGCGGTACTCCTGCAGGAGCGGAGCCGGGCGGGGCGGGGCGCCACTGGTAGGATTGCATACGGTGACTGGTCAGCAGCCCTCGCAGGCGTAGCTGCCAAAGCACGTGCAAACGCTCTTCCCACAGCAAGGTAGCTAGTGGAGTAAGCATGGCAAGCAGGCGCAATATCTCCCGCGAGTGTCTTAAGGGAACTCGTGCCGAGTCGTTCCCACCATGCTCTCGCCAGCCCCACCTTGGCCTGGAAGTGCGCCCGGGCCAACAGGTACTGCGGGTGCCACTCGTCGGCGTCCGCCCTGGGGCAGGGCCCCGCTGGCTCGGACCTGGAGGAAGCTGCGCCGGGCTGTTGCGGGTCCAGCTGCGGAGCGTGGCCCCACGGCTGCTGCGGGGGTGCGGGCGATGCGTGCAGCTCCAGGCCCACTAGCTGCTCCGCTGCCCACTGCGCTGCCTTGTAGAGTCCGCGCGCATTCAGGTCGTGCACTGCTTGCGTGAGCTCCACCGCTATTTCCGCTGGCGTCGTGGGCGCGGGAACGCTCGCGCTGGCCGCGCGCAACCCCGTTTCCGGCACCATGCTCCTTGGGAGCAGCAACGGAACTGTACTAAGATCTAGTCCATGATCTGTGGTTACAACATTCCAACTACATTAGCTGCAATGCGCTCTGCTTGCGTGGAAGTGCAGCCTGCTGCGCCTGCTTTCGTTTAAACGGACCGCAGAGCTGTAAAGCACATACAAAGGACCGTATACTGAAAATTATACTTCAGAAAATGCTATTGGCTCTATGTCTTCTCTGCTTTAGGATCCGTGTTTCGCGCCAAGTGCTTCGGAGTTGCAGTTATACCGGTAGCAGTAGATGGAGCACTATGCTACATGAGTGTGACATATTTAAACTTCTCAGCCGCAAAGGCAGCATCGGCGCCTCACACAGGGGCACGGGTGCAATGGAAGGTTGCTAGGACTCCCTAGCAACCTTCCGTAATGGGGACAGGGGTTAAGGGCTTAAGGCACCAGGACGCGAAACCGTGCCTGCTTTGGATTGGCCACTGGGCGGGGCTTGCACCCTGGGTGCTGCGAGCCTTGGGCGCCCTAGAATGCGCATAGCAGGGTCCAAGGGGCAGCGACTGCCACCAGCTGCCACAGCGGGGGCTAGGTCTGGCTAGGTGGTGGTGCAAGAAGATGCCAATCTACTGCAAGCCCGTGTAGCCTGCGCTTGCACACTATTGCCCTTCATCTAGGGTTTTATGTCTGCGCCGACCAGGAGCCAGCAACGAGGACGCCGTTTCGCTGTGGCCCCTTGAACCTGCCATTACACACGTGCCATCCACGTGCTTACAGTGTGGATCAGCAACGGTAATAGGCTGTGGCACTCAGGGGAGCTCCCCTGGTGGCACTGATAGCAGCCCACATTTCCGCGCGGCCCGTAGCGCGTAGGACGTGTGTGTACCAAACCCGGCTCAACGTGGTTGCGTATGCTGGAATCGCACTAGGACAGGGGAGGGTCTCGCTGACCTGGTCCTTGGCCGCTAGCTGCTTTTTGGCTGAGGCACGATTCGGCATCTGACCGGGACAGGCGGGCATGCACCAACCGTGGCCAACCGCCTATAGTGTTGCGGCCCACCCAAGCCGTGCCGCCCAATCTGTCGCTCCCCGCCATCAAATAGCTCGTGTCACCGCTGCTGCGGGCGGTTTAGCTGCGCGCCGCACATTGCGCTGCAACGGCGCTGTGTACGACAGGAAACCCTTGCTGCCCATTACAGGGAACCATATTTACAGCCTCCCTCCCGCGTCGTGGTAAGTCGAAGCCCTAGCCCACCTCGCCAACCCAACCCTGACACCACCCAGCTGCCTGAGAGCGCTGAACCTGGCCTGCTGCTGCGTCGATTGCAGTGCGGCGCGGTGGGCTTTTTTGGAGAGGCGCGTGCGATCCAAGACGATGACGTTACACCAACGGCCAAGCGGTCCCGCGGGGGCGCGCAACACCCGCTTACTTCTTGCCTGTGGAGAGAGGACGGGAGGGCGACAAACAGGTTCTCAGTAAGCAAGGGCTTTCCGTTGGGGAACTGCAGGCAGCGCGTGGCAAACGCACCACGTCCGCTTGCCAAAAGCAAGTGGCTGGCAACGTTTTTTGAAGCTCTGCAGCACCCCGACCCCACCCTTGTGTTGCTCCCCCGCTTAAGCCCGACACGAGCGCGGGTGACCCTGTTCCCCTGGCCCAGCCCCTGAACTCCCTCGCACCCCTCCGCCCCGGCAAAGAGGTGCCTGCCGCGGCCCACCTAGCAGTGAAGTTTGATCAGCGATTGCAAGACTCCAATACAGCCCAATTGTGCAATGCCCCATCGGCCTGGCATTCACCCAGTCCTGCTGTGCGCTCCCTCCCTCCTCCCTCCACTCCTTTACCCCCCGCCGCCCCTGTACCACAACGCAGCCCAGTCCGACCCAGCCTGCCGTCCCAACCCGACCCCGCGCTGAGAACCCGGCTGCTGAGTGCCGCCCCACAGAGCACCGCCGCGGCAGCCCCCGCCTTCAGTGCGTCCCGCCCCGAGCCGCTTGGTCCCCAACCGCCCCTGTCATCGCCAAACACCTTCACACCCCGCCCCCGCCTCCTACGTCATGCACCAGCGCCCGCGTCCCGTCCTCCCTCCCCCAAGCCCCACAGGGCGTCGGAGCCGGCCGTTCCGTTTTCCGCTTTGCTGTGTTGTAACGCGGCTTCCCCGCCCCCACCCCCGTGTTGCCCCCGCGTTGCCCATGCTGCCACTCACCGGCGCCGCCGCTCTTCTTGACACCGCGGACCTTCTTGGCGCGCTTCCGGCGCTCCTTCATCTGCTTGCGCGACTTGTCCACCTTCTTCTCCAGACCGTTCTGCGGGTGCAGGGTGCGAGTGCCGGGCTCGAGGGCATCATTTGCGCTGGATGCATCTACGTGCCCGTTGCGTGCGTATTGCGGCGTGCTTCGGTACAGGCCACTGTGGTGGGTGGGTTGCGGGGCTGGCTGGCAGCCAACCGCATCACAGGCGCGGGACCCCGCGCCTCTGCCGCTGATAGGCGCCGCTGGGACGAGGATCCCTGCCAGCAAGGCGGGGCCTCGCACCGTAGCCCCCCGGCCCCCGCCTGCCCTCAACCCCCACTGCAAGCTCCATGCAGCTGCATGCGATGCATGCATGCCATGAAACTGCACTCATATCCGCTCCGTGGCGTCCGCCGACCCCCAAGCCCCAGCTCCCGCCTGCCGCCTCCGCCTCCTGGCTGCCAACGGCGCGAGCTGCTTGCGGCGCGCAATAGATCACCTCTGAGCTGCTGCTGACGACGCTGGCCAAGGCGCTAACCCGTCAGCCGACACTGCCCTTCCCAGCGGCCAAACGCTCCATGCCTCGTCCCTCCGGCCCCCATTCCCGCTCCAGCGTGCCCCGCTGCAGGAGGTCTGGAACAAGCCCGCTGTGCTCCGTGCACAGCAGACAGGGCGGGCACCAGGGGCCGTGCAACCGCTTGCCGACCAGCGATGCACCTGGCCTCGGCACAGCTGCCATGCAAGTGGGTTGGCCCATGTGCTGCTGCTGCGGCTGCTGCTGCTGCCCATGTTGACCTGCTAGGCAACGGCGCAGCAGCACCAGCAGCCGCTGCCGATAACGCGTGTGCTGCTGCTTCCGTGGACCGCACGCTGCTGTGCCACCGTGCACAAGGAGCTGGAGAACCGAGCCCCTGCGCCGCAGCTGTCTGCAGCGACCCGCCAGCGCGGCGAGCACTCCCCTAACAACTGCCCTCCCGGCCAGCGTGCTCCAGCAGCTTCCAGTTCCGCAAGCAGCTCACTCGGGAACTGCCACCAGCGAGGCCGTAGCCAAGCTGTATTGATTGGTTCGCCTCCGGAGCTCCCCCGGCTGCTTGCTCCGCCTCCTGCTGCTGCCGACCTCCCCGCCCTCCCCGCCCTCCCCGCCTGCTAACCCACACCGCCACACGTCAGGCTCCGCGCCCCGGTCGAGGTCCCCAGGGGCGCCTTTACAATAATTAAGGCAAGCGAAGTGATGGCGCACAAGCTCACCCTGATCAGGCGGTACTTGGGCTCGAACTGCTTGGCAGCCTTCACGTCGTTGTAGATCAGACCGAAGCCCGTGGACTTGCCACCACCGAACTACGAAGTAAAATACGGACATTGCACAATTTCATGAGGCCGGCGGTAAAACACCAGCGCAAACGCGCGCAGCGCCGCCGCCCATACTCCTTGCAGACCTAGGCGCCGAGCACAACATGTCAAGCTATGAGATGCTCTTCGCCTGACATCTGGTATAGGCTTCAACGCACCTGGGTGCGGAAGCCGAACAGGAAGATGCACTGACCATCCTTGACATCGTACATGGACGTCAGCTTCTCCTTCAGCTCAGCCTGAATACAGTGAATGGTTGTATATTAGGCTGGGCGACAAAGGACTGGGCCGCAACGTGCAGCCGGCTGGGCCGCCCCGACCCTCTGCGCAGCCAAGCACCTTGGAGACGTTCGGGCGCCCAGGGTGCAGGACATCGATAATCTGCGTGATATAGTGGTAAGAGAAGTCAGAGGCTGCCAATTGTGGTCAAGAAAGCTAGGCGGGGTCGGCGATGGCTCACGAATTGCTTCCTCTGCAGAAGCTGGTTGGTCATGAACTTGCGGGTGCGGATGGTGCACGTCTTGTCCGACATTTTTCCTAGCGCCCGGTCCAAAACGATCGGGAAGAGAGGAAGGACACGGTGCTGTGCGCGGGGTGATGGGGGGCAGGGGACCCGCAATCGGTCGCACGGCGGCGCTGATGCAACACCAACTCCCGCCCTTAGCACACCGACAAAGCAAACTCCATTGCTCATTAGCAAGTGCAGTAACTGTACACTTGTATACTGTCCTGCTGTCGTCGCACAGCCCGTTCACAGCCATCAGGAGTCTGGGACTCGCCTTGCGAAACGCTGCTCATTTTACGTTTGAACCGTATCCCTACATTACCATCACGCTGCGCGATTAGGGCAGGCAGGCCCCGAGCTCGAGGGGCGCACCTGAACACTCCAGCCCCCAGCAGATTGGCCCCTCGCGCTCCCCCTCGCCAGCAAGTACGCACAGTGAACATTCCTGCCGCCAAAGCTGGTACAAACGCGTCGCTTCAGGTCAAGGGGTACATGCTCGGCCCCGCCTTGCGCTTGCTGTCAGGGGGTGCCCCTGAGTTGCCCCGTCGATGCGCCAAGCGTCGTTTGAGCTAAGCGTGCTACCAATATACAGTCGGTACTTTCAAGGAACAGGCCACACACGCTACAGTGTTGGTCCTCATCAGCAGCTCCGAGGGCGCGTGGGCGTGCACGACGTGTCGCATGCATCGTGTCCCGGCTCCCAGGCGTACGGCACCTGGCCCACAACACGGACCTAGCTAGTAGGCTTGGCACAGAGCCTTTTCTCTTGGGGGCGGGAAGCAACGGGAAGCTTAGGTGTTGTTGAACGGGTCTGTGTGTGCTCCCACGCTGCTTCAAGCGCAAGGCGCTTTTGGCAGCGGAGTACGGGAATGGACCTGAATGGAGGGTGGCGGACTGGTAGCCGAGAGGCTGGCGTACGGACGTTTCACGTGACTGTACGCTGTGGGTACTTGTGTCGGGCCGTTGGCCATGTATGCATCCCCACGGGCTAGTGTTGATGGAGCGCATTCGTGCGGATGCTGGACATCAGGAATGCTGCGAGACTTGTTTGCGGGCTGAAGGCATCAGTTGTCTAACGAGTGTGGGTGGCAATAACCGTGCTGCTCATTGTGTTCAGCCTGTTACCGGTGTTTGCAGTCACCTGACCAGTCACGTATTCTACATGGCTGGCCTCGTTGCTTGCAAAGTTGCTGTCCTGACGAAGCGCTACACGATGCAACCACGGCAACCTGAAGCACCAGCGACGCGCCATGCGGCCGCGCCACACTGACCGCAAGCGGCCACCTCTACCTCCTTACACGTGCACCTCACGCAGCCTGCCACCCTTGGCATGCGTCCTCCTATCCTACACTTGCCCAGCGTTCGTTGAGCGAGCCCCGTGCCTCCCCTCACTTCTTCTTCTTCGTCTGCGCCTGGCCGCCTCCGCCGCCTCCCGCCTTGGCCCTCAGCGCGGCCACGTCTGCATCGCCCAGGCTGCCGCGCACCTCCACCGGCCCCACCACACGCGTCAGGGTGGCGGGCAGGCGGCCGAGGCTCTTGAGCCACCAGTTGTCCAGCAGGCGGATGCCGCCGCCGCCTGGGGAGCGGTTGGGGCAGGGCGAGTGGGAGCGCGGTGTGGGTTGTGGGTTAGAGGGCTGTGGGTTAGTGCCCCTGCCGTGCCATAAAGGCACAGGCGTGCTGCTGTACCAGCCACAAGGACCACTCCCGCCTAGTCCACGGCCGCCAACGTGCGCTGTACAAGCGAGAGCCGAGCTCGGGGCAGCAAGCATCAAAAGTGCTAGCAGTGCCATAGCCGACTGGGGTACACAACACGACGGCCATTGGCTCACTCGTCTGGCCCACGGTATGGCCCATCTAAATGCTTTGCATGGGGTACTAGACGTACACGTGCACGGGCAAACGGTTGCTGCTGCACGGTTCGCTCACTCGTCTGGCCCACGGTTGTGAGGCTGCCGTCCAGGTCCGCCAGGGAGCCCAGCGCGGGGTTGTTGATGATGGCCAGCTGGCCGCCGATCGAGGTGAGGGAGCCCAGGCCCTTGAGGGAGGACAGCTGGCCGTTGTCGGATATGGACAGCGTGTAGCCCACGCTCTGCACGTTGCCTGCACGTCGGACAAGAGTGAGGAAGCACGGGCATGTAGCTGCTGTCGCACAGCTGGCAGACGGGCAGCATTTGCCACGTGGCGTTCCCCCATGCTGTCCCCGTCAGGAGGCCAGGCATCAAGGCCATCTGCAGCAGACAACGCACGCGTAAGGAGGGACCAAACTGCTCCCGCTGCGGCTCGCTTATGGTTTTCGCCTCCGGACACAAACATGTCCCCTGGCCTCCTCCCTTCCATGCAGCTTGTTGGACATGGACAACCGTTGTCACGTTGTGTGCCGAGCAGGGGAGCCTCCCAGCGGCGCTGCTGTCTTTTGTTTTTTCGCTGTCCATGCTTTGGGGGAACCCTTCCGGTCGGGCCCACGTTTCCTGGGCCACCACCCCGCTCCTTATTGTGGCCTAAGCCACAGGCCTCCCTCGGCGGGTACCTAGCTTCTTCCCCGCTAGGGCTGATGGACCAACCTGCCCGGGCACTCAGGTCCCCGTCAGGGCCGTACGACCACCACCGCACAGGGGCGGGTGCCACAGCCACGCACACGCCACGTGTGGTGCGCGCCACGCGCCCATTTGCACGCGCTCACCCAGGCCGGTGAGGTCCTTGAGTCCCGCCATGGACGAGATGACCAGGTTGATGCCCACGGTGGTCAGCGCATCGAGCCCCGGAGACAGCGAGCTGACGGCGGGGCTGCCGCTGATGGCCAGGTCCGAGGGGATGGAGGTGAGGCGGGACAGGCCCGACAGGTCCGACAGGGAGGGGTTCCACAGCAGGCTCACGGACTTGCCTGGGGCGGGAGGAAATGGGCAACAGTTGCGGGGATGTGGTTGGCATTGGGGCACGAATGCAGCGTGAGGGAACGGTGTAAGGTGTCAGGGTGGCAGTAGGAGTAAGCGTCTGGGGTGTGGCAAGGCGACTGGGGTTGGTACGGTGTGGGCTGTGGGGTATGGGACATGGCGTACCGGGTAGCGGGGCAGAGGCCACGGATGTCGGGACGTCGCAGCCGGCGCGGGCGCGGGACATGCACAGCACGCATGCACGTACCCAGATCGGCACTGGTACGTACGTACCCCACTCAGGGCACTCACCCACGCTTCCCAGGGATGCCAGGCCGGCCGTGGAGGTGAGGGAGTCGCACTGGCGAATGAGCACCTCCCCAAACACCTGCTCCAGCGCCCCCAGGCCGTCCAGCGACTGCAGCTGCAGCAGCTCCTGCAGGTGCAGCGCCGCCCCCACGCTGCGCAGGGACTGTGTGTTAGGGGCAGGGTCCAGGGGAAGGGTGCACAGAGGGAAAGGGATGTGTGTTGATGCAAGCCGGCGGTTACAGCTGCGGCGGCTCCTGCAGGGTTGACAGGCGCCACACTGCTGCACAGGGACTGCGTATGAGAGGTGAGGGCGGGGGAGGGGGTAGAGGGATGTTGTGTTCCTGTTCCGAGGAGTGGACAGGGGGAAACTCATGCGGACGCGGCGTGGCGCCCAGTTGCCCGTGTTGCGGGGCGGCACAGAGGGCATGAGCGCCTGCTGCGCGCCAGCTGCAATCCCTGGTCCACACTGCCACAGCGACCATACTTAACCCACATTCCCAAGCCTGCATTTTGTATCCCGCTCCCTCTCCTAACACACATGCCCCACCTTGAACCCGTCCAGGTCCCTCAGCGCCACGTTGGTCTCCTGCTACCCCAACACCTCTCCACCCGCACCCTTGTCAATACACGTGCCCCACCTTGAACCCGTCCAGGTTCCTCACCGCCACGTTGGTCTCCTGCTACCCCAACACCTCTCCACCCGCACCCTTGTTAATACACGTGCCCCACCTTGAACCCATCCAGGTCCCTCAGCGCCACGTTGGTCTCCAGGTACATGTCCGAGTACACAGAGGTGATGGGGCCCAGGCCTGCGGGCGGAAGCAGGGGAGTGATCACAGGCCGAATGAAGGGGCCAAGCATGCTAAGCCACTGGGGCCCAGGCATGGGGATGCGGCGGTTGGGGGATATGTGCGGCTGCACATCGAGCATGCGGCGGTGCACCGAGGTGATGGGGCCCAGGCCTGCGGGTCGGAGGGGTTTGCATGTAATAGGGTGGGGGACACGTGAATGCAGGAGTACTTGGGGAGCCAAAGTGGGGGAAAAGCGCCTATATAGGCCTGTACGGCACGATGCTGCACATTAGAGTTTGACGCAAGTCTACGCGTTGTTGCTGTCCGGTCAGGTGAAGCAGCGACGCACCCTTTGTGGAGGTGAGCGCGGGGTTGAAGATGATGTTGAGGTCTCCCTTGACGGTGGCCAGCGCGCCCAGGCCGTACAGGTCGCGCAGGGAGGTGAGGGACACCAGGTGCAGGCCGCCCACGTACTGCGTTGGGTATGCAGGAAGGGTGTGGGTTAAGGGTGTGGGTTAAAGGGCACCAGGCAAGGTCACGCAGGGAGGCGAGGACACCAGGTGCAGGCCGCCCATGTACTGCGTTGGTGACGCACGAAGGGTGTGGGTTAAGGCAGGGGTCGTGCCGTGATGTTGCGCAGGGGGGGCAGCGACACCAGCTGCATCCCCCACGTGCTGCTTTCAGGTCAGTAACGTCGGGGATGGGCGCGCGTTTCGGGTCGGGTCCTGTGCCGGCTTGCACCAGTTGCGGGACCATAGGCACGAGGTTGCATTCAGCTGCTGGTTCAGCCTCAGCTCGCAGCCTCAGCTTCAGCGGGCC